>VAPK010637936.1_pt1 | contig 11649 bp, 10 predicted proteins | sample 3395031 | NCBI WGS metagenome assembly VAPK01 (sample SAMN08290443, study PRJNA428436) | hydrothermal vent metagenome | isolation source: Deep-sea hydrothermal vent chimney 1 | place: Pacific Ocean: Juan De Fuca Ridge
GGCCGTCGCGGTGACAGCCTGTCGTTGTTTACCTCGGGTGAATGCGGCATGTGGATGAACTCCTCTGCTTATTACGGCTCGATGGTTGATCAGGCTGAGTTTGAATTTGGCCAGACCATGTTGCCGCTGGATACAGAGGTGGCTGATACGGCGCAAAACTCGATTATTGGGGGCGCAACCCTTTGGGTACTGCGCGGACATGATCAGGGCGACTACAAGGGTGTTGCTGAATTCATGAACTACCTGTCTTCGTCAGAAGTGCAGGCATGGTGGCATCAGGAAACCGGTTACGTGCCGATTACAACGGCGGCTTCCGTGTTGTCAAAGGAACAGGGTTTCTATGACGAAAACCCTGGCACGGATACAGCGATCGAACAGCTAAGCCTGAACACACCAACACCAAATTCGCGTGGTGTTCGTTTCGGGAGCTTTGTGCAAATCCGCGACATCATCAACGAAGAGATGGAAGCACTGTGGTCGGGTAACGCCACTGCACAGGAAGCACTGGACGTCGCCGTTAAACGCGGGAACGATCTGCTTGAGAAGTTCGAAAAAGCGAACAACTAAGCGATAACACTTTTTCGGCCCGCACAGGCGCGGGCCGAAATTCTGTTTATGGATACCCTCATATGTTAAAACGCGTTCATTTTGGCCCTTCAATATTACCGTTTTTGCTGGTTGCCCCACAAATTGCTGTAACTTTGATATTTTTCATGTGGCCCGCCGGACAGGCGCTTTATCAGTCATTTCTGGTTGAAGACATTTTTGGCACCAGTACAGAATTTGTCTGGTTCGATAATTTTAAGGACCTACAGGGTGACAGCTATTATTTGGGCGCTTTCCAGCGCACTGCCTTGTTTTCGTTCATGGTGGCCGGTTTAGCGATGAGCATCGGACTGGTACTTGCAGCAATGGTTGATCGGATCGTCAAAGGCGTGTTCACCTATCGCACACTGCTGATTTGGCCCTATGCCGTGGCCCCGGTGATTGCCGGCGCTCTCTGGGTATTTATGTTTGACCCGACGCTCGGGATTTTTGCCTTTGCCCTGAACGCTGTTGGCTATGATTGGAACCATAAGCTAAATGGCGGCGAGGCCATGACGCTGGTTATTATGGCGGCCACTTGGAAACAGGTCGCTTACAACTTTTTGTTTTTTGTCGCGGCGATTCAGTCAATCCCGAAGTCGCTAATCGAAGCGGCTGCCATAGATGGCGCCGGTCCAATGAAGCGTTTCTGGACCATTATTTTCCCACTAATCACGCCGACGATGTTCTTTTTGCTAGTGGTTAATATTGTTTACGCCTTTTTTGATACGTTTGGCATTGTCCACGCGATTACCCAGGGCGGGCCCTACAGGGCAACGGAAATACTGGTTTACAAGGTTTGGTATGATGGTGCGGTTGCGATCGATCTGGGCAGCTCTGCAGCGCAGTCGGTTATTCTGATGGCGATCGTGATAACGATGACCGTTGTGCAGTTCCGCTACATTGAAAGAAAGGTCGAATACTGATGATAGAGAACCGACCATTCGTAACATTGCTGGCACATATGACGCTGATCCTTGGCGTGATTTTGGTGGCCTTTCCAATCTGGATTACCTTTGTTGCATCCACCCATGAAGCGGTGCGAATGACACAGGTTCCCCTGCCCCTGATGCCGGGCAACCAGTTTTTCATCAATATGAAAACTGTGCTGCTGGAAGGCGTTGGTGGGGCAAACGCTACGCCGGTCTGGGTGATGATGGGTAACAGTCTGGTTATGGCGATGATGATTGCTGTTGGTAAAATCTCGATCTCGCTGCTGTCGGCCTTTGCGATTGTTTACTTTCGCTTCCCTTTTCGCATGGGGTTTTTCTGGATGATATTCATTACCCTGATGCTACCTGTTGAAGTGCGTATTTTCCCGACCTTTAAGGTGGTGGCGGATTTGGGAATGCTGAATTCATATTGGGGCATGACCATCCCACTGATTGCATCGGCCACTGCGACGTTCATGTTCCGCCAGGTATTCCTGACCATCCCCGACGAAATGCTGGAAGCTGCCCGTGTTGATGGCGCAGGCCCGATGCGATTTTTCTGGGATATTTTGCTGCCACTGTCGCGCACGAATATTGCAGCCCTGTTTGTTATTTTATTCATTTATGGCTGGAACCAATACCTGTGGCCGCTGTTGATCACCACCGATTCAGGTTATTTCACAGTTGTCATGGGTATCAAGCAACTGCTTGAATCGGCAGAGCTTTCACCCGAATGGCACCTGATCATGATGACGTCCCTGCTTGCTATGATACCGCCAATAATCGTCGTGTTGAGTATGCAAAAGATGTTTGTCAAAGGCCTGACCGAAACCGATAAATAATGAAAACAGGAAGCTGAAAATGGCGGAAATTCTGCTAAATAACGTCCAGAAATCCTATGGCAAAGTTGAGGTCATTCACGATGTCAGCTTTAAGATAGACGATGGTGAGTTTGTGGTTATCGTCGGACCAAGTGGCTGTGGTAAATCGACTTTGCTGCGAATGATCGCGGGACTTGAAAGCATAACCGAGGGCGAAATTTCCATCGGCGGCCGGGTGGTAAATGATCTGGAACCGGCAGAACGTGACATCGCGATGGTATTTCAGAACTACGCGCTTTACCCGCATATGACCGTGTACAACAACATGGCTTACGGTCTGAAGATCAAGAAAATTCCCAAAGACGAAATTGAAAAGCGGGTGAACCGTGTAGCGGAAATTCTGGAGATTGAAGAATACCTGCAACGCTCGCCCCGCCAGCTGAGCGGTGGTCAGCGCCAGCGTGTTGCCATGGGGCGCGCAATTGTGCGTGAACCCAGCGTGTTCCTGTTCGATGAGCCACTGTCCAACCTGGATGCAAAGCTGCGGGTTCAGATGCGGTTGCAGATTAAAACGCTACAGGAAAATCTGGGCATCACCAGCGTGTACGTGACCCATGATCAGGTGGAAGCAATGACACTGGGGCATCGTCTGGCGGTGCTGAATGGTGGATATGTCGAACAGCTTGGCACGCCGATTGAGATCTATGAAAAACCGGCGTCGGTGTTTGTTGCAGGTTTTATTGGCTCACCTTCAATGAACCTGATGGCAGCCGAGATTGATAAAACCGGAAGTTCTGTGGTTCTTGCCAGCGGCGGCACGGTGAAACTGGACCGGGCGGTAACGGACCGCGCCGGGCAAAAAATCACCTTTGGGATCAGGCCCGAACATATGGAAGTTACTTCAGCTGCGAAAGCAAATCTGGAGCTTACGGTCGGGATTGTGGAACAGCTTGGTGCGGATACCCTGGTTCATGGCACATTACAAAAAGGCCAGGACTTTGTTGTCCGGCTGGAAGGGGTGCAGAGTTTCGCGTCGGGTGAAAAAATGCATCTGGCAACCTCACCGGGTTCGATCCATTTGTTTGACGGGCAGAATGAAAAGCGGATTGAAAACTAGCCCGTTCGGGTGGGTTCCAGCAAACGCACGAACAATTCAAAGCCACGCACGCCAATTTCTTCTTTTTCCGCGTCTGACAATTCTTCCCAGTGGCTTAACATCCAGCGATCCATACTCATGCCCATTGCCATGATCATATCTATCAACAGGCTCTCCGGCAGGTCATTGCGAAACACCCCTAACCCCTGCCCCCGTTGGATAAGCCGCAATACCCAATCGCTGAAGTCGCCAATGATACCCTTGGTCAGCTCCCGTTCGTCCGGGTTTTCCATGACGCGGTAAAACATCCGCCCGGCTGTAACCATATCTGGCGACTGGTTCACGCTCTGCATCATTTCACCGGCAAACTGCATGATCGTCGGCCACAGGGTTTCGGCTGTCATCGCCTCCAAATCAATAGCCTGATGAGTGGCCAAAAGCGGTGCCATACCGTGTTCCAACGTTTGCTGGAACAAATCAGTTTTGTTTTCAAAGTAGTGGTAAAACGATGATTTGCTCATCCCGAGTTCAGAGATAATTCGATTTAGCGAAGCTTGTTTGAACCCATTTGCCGCGAACTCGGCACTTGATACCCGAAACAACATACGACGTTTGTCGTCTGCTAGCCGCATTGAAGGGTGTTCGTCCATGATCTTGACAGATCCGTTCACAAAGATTACCTAACTGTTGGACCGGGTGGTCCAGTACCTGTTTACTCAGCCCCGCCCGGCAAATCAAGTGGGCGAATTCTGACGAAAGGGAACCCTATGACCCAAGCCGATAACGTCATGAAATTAGACCGGCGCAAATTCGTTGTTGGGCTGATCAGCGTCACATTCCTTGGCATAAGCGCCCCCGCCGTTATCGCGCAGGACGCGCGCGCAATTCTTCAGTCGGCTTTTGATAACTGGCGGGCGAACAGTTCTTATGCGGTGGTGAAAATGACTGTGCAGCGCAGCAGCGATACCCGCAATATGACAATGGAAAGCTGGACACTTGGCGACGACAAGGCGCTGGTACGTTTTACAGAACCGGCGCGGGATGCAGGCAATGCAACTTTGCAATTGGGTACCTCGACCTATGTATTTAACCCCAAACTAAATCAGGTGATCAAGCTGCCCGCCAGCGCTATGTCACAATCATGGATGGGGTCAGATTTTTCCTACAACGACCTGTCACGCTCACAGCAGGTTGTTGACGACTACACCCACAAAATGCTCGGCACCAAAACATCGGCCGGGAAAACTGTGTATGTGATCGAAGCCGTCCCCAAACGTGGTGTTCCAATTGTCTGGGGTAAACAGGTTATTTCCGTGCGAAGCGATGGTGTGCTGGTCGAGGTCGAATATTACGATCAGTTAGGCAAGCGCGTGCGTGTGATGACAGCTGACAAAATCCAGACCCTCAGCGGGCGCCCCTATCCCACGGTTATGACAATGCGGACCGATGCCAAACCCGGTCAGTTCACCCGTGTCACGACAACTTCCGCGCAATTTAACATCGAAATCCCATCCTACGTTTTCACCAAATCCAACCTACAAAATCCAAGGAACTAAGTTAATGATCGCGTCGCTTGCCTGGCGAAATCTCTGGCGTCAACCGATCCGCACGGCGCTGTCGATGCTGGGCATGGGTTTTGCGTCGATGTTGCTGGTGTTCATGCTGTCATTTCAGTTTGGTTCCTACGACATCATGAAATCTTCTATGCTGAAAATCAGCGAAGGCTTTGGCCAATTTCAGCCCGTGGGATACAAAGATGACCCTGAGATTTCCAAGGTGATCAAAAACCCTGTGGCGTTAATTGCTGACCTGCAAAGCATAGATGCCATCACGGCCACCACCGCCCGAACCACCGGGTTTGTTCTGATGGCCAACGGAGAGCGCAGTTTTGCAGCGGCAGTCGTGGGGGTTGATCCAGTGAACGAGCCGAAAGTTTCCACCCTTTCGACGCTGATCAAACAGGGCCGCGCCTTAACTGTCGAAGACACTAATGCAATCACCCTTGGCGATGGGTTGGCGCGCAATTTGCGGCTGGAGCTTGGTGATCCGGTTACAATGATTGGCACTGGTATGGATGGCTCGGTTGCGGCGGATGTGCTGACGTTGGTTGGCATATTCAACACCGGTGTGCCAGAGATTGACCGCCAGATTGCGCAAATGCCGCTGGACCGGTTTGGTGAAGCGTTCCTGATGGGAGGCGCCGTAAACATCGTCGCCATCACCGGTGCACAGCTATACGATATCGAACAGATTGAAGCAGAGTTGCGGGACATAGCCGCTAAACATGACACGGTCTATCTGGACTGGGGCGAAATTCAACCTGCCGTAAAGCAGGCCATCGCGCTTGATATGAGCACGGCGATGTTGATGTATGGCACGCTGGTTATCGTTGTGGTCTTCATCATCCTGAACACGCTTTACATGTCGGTTCTCGAACGCACCCGTGAATTTGGCATGTTGTTGGCTTTGGGTATGAAACCCAGCCAAATCGGGCGGATGGTCTGGTTGGAAATGATATTTCTTTCGTTTGTCGGTACAGGGATCGGCATCGTTCTGGGTATCGCCCTAACCGCGTATTTTGAAAGCGTCGGCATTGCTTTTGAAGGGTTGGATGAGATTTATGCGCAGTGGGGATTACCCTCACGGTTTTACCCAAACATGACGCCATTTCGTGTTCTGCTTGGCCCGGGCGCTATTGTGGCTGCGATAGCAATATTGGGGATTATTCCCTACCGCCGTGTCATGGGCCTGGAACCAGTATCGGCGATGTCCGCATGAAGGGAAATCTGAAAACCCTGACGCCACTGGCCTGGCGCAATCTGTGGCGCAATCCAAGGCGCACCGCGATAACCCTGATTGTTGTTTCGGTTGGCCTGTGGTCGATCTTGTTCTTCAATTCGTTCCTGAACGCCTGGGGTCAGGCCAGTAAGGACGCGACCCTGAACCTGCTGATCGGGCAAGGGCAAATCCATGCGCTCGGCTATCTGAACGACCCAAATATCGACACCCTGATGCCACCCCCCGATGCGGCACTGACCGCCGCCCTGAACGTGGACGCGGTTGCAGCGTGGACCACGCGCCTGCAAGTGCCCGGTGTTGTGCAATCGGAATACAAAACCCTGCCGGTAAACATTCTTGGCGTTGACCCCCAGGCCGAACAGCGCATTTCATCCATCCCCGGCAAGGTGGTTGCGGGGCGGTATCTGAACGGCCCCGATGATGACGGCGTTGTGCTGGGGCTGAACCTGGTTGATCGGTTGAATACCGGGCTTGGACGGCGGGTTATTTTGATGTCGCAGAGCGTGGACGGCACATTGTCTGAGCGGAGCTTTGATGTAGTTGGTCTGTTTGACGCGGATAAAGCGACCGAAGACTTTTACGCCTTTACTGGTCTTACGGCGGGGCAAAAGTTCCTTGGTCTGGGGGATGAGATTGCGCAGGTGGTGTTCACGATCCCAGATCCGGAAATGCTCGACCCAACCGTTGAAAACCTAACAGCGGCGGCGCCCGATCTGGATGTGAAATCATGGAAAAAACTATCACTGTTTCTGGCGACCACTGACAGCTTCATGCAGAACTTTATCTACATCTGGCTGACGGTCGTATTTTCGCTAATGGCCATCGGCATCGTCAACACACAACTGATGGCGGTGTTTGAACGCACCCACGAATTCGGCTTGTTGCGCGCCCTGGGCATGAAACCCCGACAAGTCATGTTACTGGTGGCATTGGAATCCGCGTTCCTGATTGGCTTTGGCGTATTGCTCGGGATGATCATCGCCGCGCTGACCATCTGGACGCTTAGCGACGGTGTGGACCTGAGCGCATTTGCCGCCGGGCTGGAAATGTTTCAGGGCGGGCAGGTTTTGTTCCCGGAATATGACGTTCAGGGTTTCATCACATTCTCGCTGATCATCTGGTTGCTGGGCATTTTTGTTGCCTTGTGGCCAGCGCGGCGCGCCTCAAAACTCAGCCCGGTAGAAGCAATGCGGCACGCGGCATGACAGGAGCAATATAATGACTAATGAAATCGTGACCTGTCGCGGTGTTGGCAAAAGTTTCGGTAAAGGTGAATTGCTGGTTCATGCGCTGCGCGACGTTGATCTGGACATCATGCAGGGTGATTTTGCGACTTTGGCCGGACCGTCCGGGTCGGGCAAAACCACGCTATTGAACATGATCGGCGCGCTGGACCGGCCCACCTCCGGTGAGGTGGTGATTGACGGCCAGTCACTGGCGGGGATGAACAAGGCCGAACTGTCTGAACTGCGGCTGAACAAAATCGGTTTTGTCTTTCAGGCCTACAACCTGATCCCGGTTCTGTCAGCGCAGGAGAACATTCAGTTCGTGCTGGAGCTGCAAGGTCGCCCCCCGACTGAGCGTAATAGCCGCGCCCGAGAGGTCCTGAAAGAAGTCGGGCTGGAAGGTATGGAGCATCGCCGCCCCTCAGCCCTTTCAGGTGGTCAGCAACAGCGCGTCGCGATTGCGCGCGCACTGGTTTCACGCCCCAGCATTGTGCTGGCGGATGAACCAACCGCGAACCTGGACAGCACCACCACCGGAGAACTTATGGACCTGATGTCAAAACTCAACCGGGAACAAGGTATAACCTTTGTGATCGGCACCCATGACCCGCGGGTGATGGAGCATTCAAAACGCCATATCGAACTGCTGGATGGAAGGATTTCAAGTGATACGCTTCGTTAGTATTGCCGTGCTTATCGCCGCCCTCGCAAGCCCGGCTTTTGCCGAAGGGCTAAGATTTCGCACCGAACTAACGGCCACCGGGGCGTGGAACGACTCCGGCTCGCTGGGCGCAGCGTTTGGATTTAAGAACCGCACCACCACCGGCGCAAGCGCCCGGCTGATGTGGGACAAAAGCGTTGGTTCGTTTCGGTTTGAGGTTCATTCTCATTTGTCGTTTTCGCAGGGAGATAACGTAGCCTATGCGGCCGCAGTTGCTCCGTTTTTCCCAACACCGGCCCCGGCGACACTGTTTGACCTCAGCACCACTTGGCTAAGCGACACGAATACCCTGGTCACCAATACAATTGACCGCCTATCGGTCACCTATACAACGCCCAGTCTGGTACTGAAACTTGGGCGTCAGTCGATTACCTGGGGTAGCGGCATGTTTTTCCACCCCAGTGACATCGTGGCGCCGTTTGCCCCCAATGCAATCGACACCAGCTATAAACCCGGCGCCGATATGATCTATGCGCAGTACCTGTTCGATAGTGGCGCGGATATTCAGGCAATCCTTGTACCCCGTGCGCCAACTGCCGGCGGGGCAATTGATCTGGATTCCAGCACCTATGCAATGCGGGCACAGTTTCAGATTGCCAGTCTGGACGCCGGTGTAATGCTGGCGCGTGATCGCGGTGATACGGTTGCCAGTGTCGGGCTTAGCGGGCCACTTTCGGGGGCGTCGTGGAACGCAGAATATGTGAACTGGACGTTGGCGAATGGTGAAACGCATCCATCGTGGCTGTTCAACATCTCGAATTTCGGAACAATTGGCGAAATGAACATCGCGTATTTCGCGGAATATTTTCATAACGGGATTGGTGTGGACTCTAGCGTGCCGCTAGATGGCCTGCCCGTCAGCCTGAGCAAACGGATGTCCACCGGGCAGGTGTTTTTACCGGGTGTGAATTTTCTGGCTCTCGGCGCGAATGTGCAGATGACACCCGACCTGTCAGTCACTCCAAATGCGCTGATCAGTCTGGATGATCGCAGCGCGCTGGCCAGTCTGTCGGTGAACTACACCCTAAGCGACCGCACCAATCTGGTGTTCAATTATTCACAACCAATCGGTGCAACCGGTACGGAATTTGGCGGGCGCGAAACCTCGACCGGGTCCGGAATTTACGCCACGCCCGCACGCTCAGCCACATTGCAACTCGTACAATTCTTCTAAAAAACCAGCGTGGTCAGCCTATTCGCCGCGCACCACAAACACCGACTGCGGCGCATGGCGAACCACCCGAGCGGCATTGGGGCCTAGCAGGTAGTCCTTCATTTCAGTGCGGTTGGATGCCATGACAATCAGGTCACAGCCATGGCTATCAGCGGTCGCCAGGATGGATTTATAGATCGAGCCGTGTAGCGCATGGGCAGTTGCATTCACGTCATCGGGCACGTTGTCAGCCATAAATTTGTTCAGAGTGGCCTGTGTGCTTTCCAGGGCTTTTTCCGAAAAATCTGCAGGAAAAAACGACCCGACCATGGCCGAACCATAATCCGGGATTACAGTCAGCACATGTAGATGCGCCCTTGCTGCGCGTGCCAGATCGAGGGCCTGAGGCAGGGCTTTGCTCCACGAACTGCCGTGGTTCAGGTCAACCGGCAAAAGGATTGCTTTTGTCATCTGTTTTCTCCTTCAAGCTACCATTTTGGCTTTGCGCGCGCGCCCCAGCTGTAACCAGCAGATCAGCCCCAGCAGCGCCAGCGCCGGAAGATAGAACAGCTCTTTTGGCAAACGTTCGGCTTCAACTTCGATGCGCGTCACTTCCCAGTCATAGTCAATGCCCTTTTCATGGGCAAAGCCACCATAGGCCACGATATCAGTCAGTACTGAACCGTCATCTTCCGTGCGAAAGCTGAGGCCTGCATGTTTATTCATGCGCGCCGCGCCATCGCCATCTGACATCAGCCCAAGGGGTATGGCGATGGTGGTTTCGATCTCTTTGTCGTCCAGGGTTATGCCTGAAAGCCGCACGCGAAGTTCTTCATTGTCGCCAGCGGCGTCGCTTAGCGCAGTGAGTTCGGACGCGTCTTTAAAGACATACGGGTCTTCGATTTTGTTCAGCCAATAACCCGGATTGAACAGGGTGAAGGCGATCAGCAACAGTGCAAGGCTTTCCCATCTTCGGCTTTTATAGAGGAACCAGCTTTGGGTGGCTGCGGCGAACAGCATCATCGCCACCACCGCGACAATGAAGACGAATATCGCCTTTCCAAAACTCACGTCAATCAGCAACAATTCGGTGTTGAAGATGAACAGGAATGGCAGGATCGCGGTGCGGATATCATAGGAAAACCCGATGATCCCGGTCTTGATCGGGTCGCCCTTGGAAATGGCCGCCGCGGCAAAGGCCGCAAGCCCCACAGGCGGAGTGTCATCCGCCAGAATACCAAAGTAAAACACGAACATATGCACCGCAATCAAAGGCACGATCAGGCCTGATTTGGCACCAACCGCAATGATCACCGGGGCCATCAACGAGGTGATGACGATATAGGTTGCCGTTGTTGGCAGGCCCATGCCCAGCACAAGGCTGAAGATGGCCACGAAGAACAGCATCAGCAACAGATTGCCGCCTGAGATGAATTCGATCAGTTCACCGATCACCTGATGCGCACCGGTCAGCGATACCGTACCCACGATAATACCGGCGGTACCGGTGGCCACGGCGATGCCGATCATGTTGCGCGAACCGGCGATCATGCCGTCGATAAATTCGCCCCAGCCCTGTGCCCAGTTTTGCAGCCCTTCACCACGGAAGAACGCTTTGACCGGATGTTGGGTCAGCATCACGAAAATCATCGCCAGCGTCGCCCAGAAAGCCGACAGACCCGGCGACAGGCGCTCAATCATCAGGTTCCAGATCAGCACCACAACCGGCAGGATGTAATAGGCACCGGTTTTCGCAACCGGGCCCGGCATGGGCAGTTCGGCAAACGGTTCGTCCGGGTCATCGATTTCCAGATCCGGATAACCCGCGGCCCATTTGGCCAGTAGCAGGTAGGCGATGACAAACAGAACAAACATGCCGATCAGAGAATTGTCGCCCAATGCAGGCTTTAGCCAGCCAAGGCCGTAATAAACCGCCAGGCTAAGCCCACAGAACACGGCCACACCCAGGGTGAACCCCATGATGCGTTGGCTGACTGTCTTTTTGGGGCCCGGACGTTCCATGCCTTCCAGACCCATTTTGCAGGCCTCCAGATGCACGATATAGACCAGTGCGATGTAGGAAATGACCGCCGGCAGGAAGGCGTGTTTGACCACCTCCAGATAGGTGATGCCGACAAATTCCACCATCAGGAAGGCGGCGGCCCCCATGACGGGTGGGGTCAACTGGCCGTTGGTTGAGGAGGCAACTTCCACCGCGCCGGCCTTTTCGGCCGAGAACCCGACCTTTTTCATCAGCGGAATGGTGAAGGTACCGGTGGTCACCGTGTTGGCAATAGAGGAACCCGAGATCAGGCC
>VAPK010255090.1_pt1 | contig 11644 bp, 8 predicted proteins | sample 3395031 | NCBI WGS metagenome assembly VAPK01 (sample SAMN08290443, study PRJNA428436) | hydrothermal vent metagenome | isolation source: Deep-sea hydrothermal vent chimney 1 | place: Pacific Ocean: Juan De Fuca Ridge
CATCGAAATAAAAACAGGATCATAGCGAGCGTTTGTTTGAGGGCGAAATAATGCGTGACCAGAACGTATCGCGTGCAGGGCATGTCGGATGAAACACGTAGTGGTTCTGCGACTAGCACAGCCCGAGTTACCCAGACCCGGAGGGTGGGGTATCCATAATGAAACCTGCAAGGGTTCTTTGGGCAGCGAGTGCCTGTTTTTATTTCTATGCGAGGGAATTGGGATTGGAAATCCCAACAAGTCTTTGGGTGTCTTTTTCTTTGGTACCTTTCTTTTGGACAAGCAAAAGAAAGGTACTTGCTGTCGGTGCACTGAACAAAGTGAGGAAATACTCTTGGGGTGCAACCACCGACTCGGCTATCCGGCCGAAACCGGATATAAAATTATATAATCGTCAGACTGAAGTCTGACCTACAAATGGACAAGCAAGAAAAAGTAACTTGTTGTTGGTGCACTGAACAAAGTGAGGAAATACTCTTGGGGTGCAACCACCGATTCGGCTATCCGGCCGTGACCAGAACGTATGGAATACGTTAGGGTTATACTGACAAAATTCGAAGAGGTTTATTAAGTGAAACCGGATATTATTTCTTAGGTTTGTTACTCAATTCCTTAAGCTTACTCAACACTTTCTCTGCCCGTTCAATATGAGATTGAAGATTGGCATATTCAGGATCTAATTCTTTTAGTTGAAGCCAGATACTTAATGCTTCCTGAGTTTTACCTTCGCTATACAGCTTTCTTGCGGCTTCAAAACGTTGTTTTACACCTGCAGTGAGGTGTTTTTCAAGTTTTGTAATAAGTTCCTGTTGAACGTTTTTATTTTCTTTGTTTTTATTCAGCCACAGGATGGTTACTTTCGTTTCTTTTAATATTGCGTGGCTATAACCTTGCGATAGTTTGCTTAGTAATGTTTTTGCTTTTTTAACCCTGGATAACTTTTTCTGTTTGGTTACTTTTTTGATACGTTTTTTTATATTTTTTAGTTGTAAGACCGTTTCAGTATCAGGCTTGAGTTTAAGTGTAAGTTCTATCGTCGTGAGTGCATTGTCATACAAGCCTTGTTTAAATTGTTTTTCACTACGTGTTGTCAGTCTTAACGTTGTTTTTTTTCGTAACTCATCAAACTCGGTAATATTGAGTTGATTATTTTCACTCTCGGAAACTGTTTTCTTTATTTTCTTATACAGTTCCATTTTATTGATCAAATTTATTGCCTGAGCATGTAAAACATCATTTTCATAGCTGGAGATAATTTTATTGCGTTTTATTAAAAGCTGAGCGCGATGTTTTTCTATATTTTTTGTGTTTGTGATATTTTTAGCCACTTCATCCAGCAGTTCAAATGCTTTAATCCAGTTTCCCTGACTGGCAAGGCGCGTCGACTTATCGAATGCCATGTATTCATATGCAGCCATTTTTTTAAGAATAATTTTCTTTTTTTGCTGAATAATGCGGTAATCTTTGTGAGTGGGTTTAATGTAATCGATGGTGTTTAAGGCGGTATTGTATTTTTTTTCTGCCATCCATTGGTCTAAACGTTGTGGCAGGTCATCACTGTATGAATATATAAGAGAGCAGCCAGCAAGGGACAAGGATAGTAATATGAAAAAAATCCGTGTTTTCATTATGCAGCAGGTTTAATCAGTAATATCTCATCAATTTGTTCATCTATTTTATCTTGATAAAGAGCAATAACATCAGTCACTACATAGGTAGAGACTTCTTCGCTGATGCCGCGAAGGTGAATAGATTTATGTTTTTTAGCATTTAATCGCCATTGAATATCCGGATCATTATAAAATTCACTACTAATAATTATTTGATCTTTTTCTGCTATGTGTTGTAAACGAGAGGCAAGATTGACGGATTCACCTACGACAGTGTATTGCATTCTTTCCGTTGAGCCCAGGTTTCCGGCAAGCATACTGCCGCTATTAATGCCTATGCGGAAAGAAACAGCGAGCTGGTTAGTGTTTCTGCGAATCACATTAATTCTCTCAACGAGTTTTTTAATCATGACTGCGCAATATACTGCATGCAACTTATGTAATTTATCTTTTTCAGGTACTCCAAAAACAATCATAGCGCAGTCACCCATGTATTTATCAATGGTGCCGAGATACATTTTACTGGCGAGTGAAATGTAGGAAAAATAATCGTTTAAAACGCCGCTGATTATTTCTGCAGAATGTTTTTCTGACAAAGAGGTAAAGCCAACAATATCGGCAAAAATGACACTGCCTTCAACATGGTGGCCACCTAGCTGAATATGCTCGAGGTTGCCCATGATTTCTTTAGCAATATTTTTTGAAACATAACGGGAGAATGCATTCTCAACCTGTGTTTTTTCCAGCAGACCATTTGCCATGCGATTCAGTGCTTCGGTTAAATTTCCCAGTTCATCATTACGGCGTTCTTTAATTTGATATTGGTAATTTCCGTTTGAAATTTCTCGGCTTGCATCCATTAATGTATGCAGGGGTTTAGATATACGGCGTCCCATGTGCAGGGAAACAAATATACCTAATAAAATCATAATAATGGTTGCTGCAATAATTGCCTGGATCATTTCTAAAATGGTTTGTTCTATTTCGGCGGTGCTAAAGGTAACTAAAGCATGTCCTGCAACAATATTCTGAAATTTTATGGGTGTTATATATGACGTTGCACCCACTGTCTGCCCGGTGGCGGAGTTGGTATGCCACTGTAGTTGAAAATGGTCTTTTTTATTTTTATTTTCTTCAGATCGATTATATAGACGGTAAATTTCATCACCAGGGATAACGCCCGATGATGCGAGGATTTGTCCGTCATCAGAATAAATTACGGCACCTAAAATATTGTCTTGTGCCCCAAGGTTACTAATAACAACCATTAGACTAAGAATATCATCTGACATAACCAGTTCTTTAGAGTTATCCGCTAATTGTTCAACAACGGTGTCTGCAAAATGGTTCATTTGTTTTTGTAGCAAATGAGTCTGGTTATTTACAATAACCAAACCGAGGAGAATCATGCCACTGCTAATGAGCAAGGTCATTATTACAGCGAGTTTGTAGGCAATCGGAAAATGTTTAGGTATTAAGCGGCCAAGTAGAAAGGTTTTTAACCTTGCCAGGGTGGATAAGCAAAATGTTAATACTTTTTGTAAGTTAACCATTGAAAGGCTTCCCAATTAATAATTTATTCAGGGCGACTAAATTATTATTATTTACATGGCGTAGATAATATCACGCCTGATAGTTCAGTATCCGGAGTTTTTATACCCTTAAAAGTAATTAAACATCACGCTTTGTCATACATTTATGATTTTAAAGAAAAAAAAGGGTATTCTTAAAATATAGTGTTGATACTATTATATGTGATTTGTGTAAATATAATTACCTGCAACTGAAATGATGAATAAAAAGACGATATTTTCTCTGGTTTTCGTGACCTTGTTGGCATTGTTGCTTAATTTGGGGCTGACACTGTATGTTCTGGATATGGGGTATTTTTTAAAATTTTTTAATATTGATGTAGAGCGGTTTATTCGCTTCGTTGTATTTATCGCTATTTTGGGTGCTTCTATTTCATTTGTTTTTTCTAAAGTGATTGCTCATTTTATGCTCGGTGTTACGTTGATCAAGCGGCCAGCAACTTATTTAGAGAAATGGCTTTTTACTTCGGTTGAACGACAGTCTCGTCAACTGGGTATTATTATGCCAAAAATCGGGGTCTTTTATGCTTCTGATTTAAATGCCTTTACTACAGGCTGGGGACAGCGGCACGCTATGTTTGCAGTTAGCAGTGGCCTGCTTGAAAGTTTAGATCAAGATGAACTTGAAGCCGTTATTGGTCATGAGTTGGCCCATATTGAAAATGGCGACATGGTTTCTCTGGCAATAGCACAAGGTATTGTTGTTAGCTTAACCGAATTACCGGCACGATTATTTGGTTTACTGATAGATAGTCTTATTTTTCGTCGCCGCAGTCGGGGTGGAGTAGCTTATCTGTGTGTGTATTGGTTTTGTATGTTGTTGATGGGATTGTTTCCACATTTTGTTGTTATGTGGTTTAGTCGTCAGCGTGAATTTTCTGCAGACATAAAAAGTGCGTCATTGAATGGCGGTGAAAAAATGATTTCTGCTTTGCAACGTTTATCTAAAAACAAACAACATCCCTTTATATTAAGACAGATAACCTCATTTGGCATGACGCCTGTTGTGCTGGAAGGTTTGGTGGAGAACATGGGAAGTATAAAAAATATTTTTAGCAGTCATCCACCTTTAAATAAAAGAATTCATGTTATTAAAAAACATGTAATAGAATAATAATATTAAAAAGGATTATAAAATGCCGTTAGTTCAACCTTTTCGAGGATTACGCCCTGTTGCGGATAAAGCAACCGATGTTGTTGCGCCTCCTTATGATGTTTTAAACACTGCTGAAGCTCGTGAACGTGTTAAAGGTCATCCATTAAGTTTTTTACATATTTCAAAGCCGGAAATTGATTTGCCTGAAGGGACTGATCCTTATGCCCCTGAAGTTTATGCAAAAGGTGCCGAAAATTTACAAAAATTAATTAATGATAAAGTTTTAATGCGGGATGATAAGGCTTGTTATTATGTTTATCGTTTAATTATGGATAAACATCAACAAACAGGTTTAGTCGTCTCCGCCTCTGTTGCTGATTACGATACCAATCGAATTCGAAAACATGAGTACACTCGTCCTGATAAGGAAGATGATCGGGTACGCCAAATAGATGCACTTAATGCTCAGACAGGCCCTGTGTTTTTAACTTATCGAAACAATGAAGTTATTGAAGGAATAACAGAAAAAGTTTCTAAAACAACGCCAATCTATGATTTAACTGCAGATGATGGAGTGAAACATACTATCTGGATCGTAGACAATGATGAAGATATTAATATGTTAACTTCAACCTTCGATGCTATGAATTGTTTATATATTGCCGACGGACATCATCGTTCAGCTTCTGCTTCACGTATTGCAGCTTCACGTAATAAAGGAAAAAGTGAAACAGGAAATGCTGCACATGATTATTTTTTATCAGTCATTTTTCCTGATAACCAAATGCAAATTCTGGATTACAACCGGGTAATTAAAGATCTTAATGGTTTATCTGAAGATGAATTATTAAATAAAATTAAAAATAGTTTCTCAGTTGAAGTTGTTGATACCCTGTATAAGCCACAAAAACGCACTGAGTTTTCAATGTACCTGAAAGGGCAATGGTATAAGCTACAGGCTAATGCTGATCTTATTCCTGAAAATGATCCTGTCGGCGCTTTGGATATAAGTTTGTTACAAAATAATTTGATAGAACCATTATTAGGTGTAAGTGATCCACGTCGTGATAAGCGAATTGATTTTGTTGGCGGTATTCGAGGATTAGAAGAGCTGGAAAAACGTGTTGATTCAGGTGAAATGCAGGTTGCTTTTGCAATATACCCAACAAGTCTTTCACAGTTAATGGATGTAGCCGATGCGAATGAAGTTATGCCACCAAAATCAACCTGGTTTGAACCAAAGTTGGCGGATGGGTTGGTTTCACATGTTTTAGATTAAGCGTAGGCCAGACTTCAGTCTGACGCAGTGTTTGGATTTTAGTGGTAGCCCGGATGAAATAAAATGTAATTCGGGAGAAACACCAAACTATTTTCCCGGATTTTGCTGCGCTGTATCCGGGCTACATGAACTACTCATCAAAGTCGTATTTAAGTTCAGAGTCCGGCTGTTGCAGGAAGTGTCCCTGAATAAAGGCAACACTGCTTTGCCATAACAACGCCATGCTATTGGCGTCTTCAACGAAGGCGGCAATCGCCAAAATACCTTTATCATTGGCTTCTTCAGCAATCTCTTTTAATTTTTCCTGGTTTTCTATGCTGTCTTTTAAATTTAATGCCAATGATGAATCAATTTTTATATAATTTACATCAAGATGTTTTACTGAATGGAAAGTGTTTTGTTCGGTACCAAAGTTTTCTAAACCAACTCGACAATTAATTGAGCGTAATCCCTGGAGCGTCACTTTTGCTTGTTTAAGATAATTAAGAGCCGTTGCTTCATTGAGTGTGAAAACCAGGCTGTCTGCATCAAGACGCAATGATTTTATTCGTTCAGTAATCCAGGGTAAAAATTCAAGATCAGTTAATGATCCCGTTGATAGTTTAATAAAGAACCGTGTACTTGTGCCATGCTTCATTCGTTCAGCGAGTAGCATAAATACGTGAGCGATAATCCAGCGGTCAACATAATTAATTAGCCCCATTTCTTCAGCTGCAGGTAAAAACTCTGAAGGTAAGACCTCATTGCCATCATCATCTGTCATTCTCACCAGAACTTCATAGTGAGCTCCGGCTTCGCCGCGTAAACTTACTATCGGTTGATAAAGCAAGTGGAATTTATTTTCTTTAAGGGCAACCTTGATTTTATTTGCCCAGACAGCATGTTGTTCTTTCACAGCAAGCTCTTCAATAGCCGGGTTGAATATACTAAATTGGTCTCCTCCTGATTTTTCTGCGGCCAGAGCACCTTTTTCGGCTCGTGTCAGGCAGTCATGTAAATTACTGGTTGTTTCATTAATGGTCGTGATACCGATACTACTGGTGGTGGTAATTGATTTTTTATTGACTTCTGAAATATGGTTATGGACTAACTTACAAATACCACCGGCTATTTTTTCTGCCTGAGCCTGATCAGCATTATTTAATAACAAGGTAAAGACTGCGCCTTCAAATCGCGCAAGTAATCCAAGATTAGAAACTTTTTCTTTAAGTAATGTCGCTATGTCAGTTAATACAAGGTCCCGACCTGATATTCCGATGTTACTTTTTATCTCTTCATAATTGTCGAGCATAATATAAAGCAAAGAACCTTTAGCCTGGCCATCAACGGCACGTGAAATCATTTTGTCAGCTTGTTCTATGAAGTAGGTATGATTGTATAAGCCTGTTAATAGATCCTGTTTACTGAGAACATTAAGTTGTTTTTCGAGTTCTTTGCTTTGAGCTTGATCGCGGATGATTATCTGGCTGCATGATTCCCCTTCCATACTTGCGTTGGAGAATTCCATGGTGATATTAAATGTTTTACCTTCTGTATGTTGGCCAACAACATCGAGGGTATCATCGGTGATTTGACCTTTAGCATAGCCACGTAAAAATTCTTTTAATTTTACATGTTGGTCACTACTGACCATGTCAAGTATTGGCATACCTTCTATATCTTCCAGATCGGCATATCCAAACATTTTCAAATAAGCATTGTTAGCATAAATATGGGCACCATCATGCACGTATGCGATAGCATCACGAGAACTATCAATTAAGTTACGGGTCCGTTTTTCTGTTTCATGTAAAAGTTTTTCATTTCGTCTTAATGCTCGACGATTTTGTAAGTCTTTCAGTTCACGCTTTACAATAAATTTGAGACGATCACTCTGGTCACTGGCAACGGCATCACGTGCACCCAGGCTTAATACTTCAATTGCACTGGCTTCCTGATTTTTCGGAGTAATGACAATAAGGGGAAGATCTCGCCCGGATGTAACGATGAGTTTAATCGCTTGTTTCGCGTTAAAAACAGGTAAGGTTTGTTTAGCCAGAATAATATCAAGGGGATTTTCCTCGATAGCTGTTTCCATATCTTCATCATCCTCAACACGAATATCACGAATAATGTAACCTGCTTTTCGTAAGATATTGATCAGGACTTCAGCTTCTTCAGAAGAGTCAAATATGGTTAAAACACGTAACAGTTTTTCGTTACTCACTCGTATTCCTTATTTTATTGCGTACACGCTTGTTCAAGCCGCTATTATGCTTATAAAACGTATCGGCATGCAAATCGTTGACTTAAATGATTTTTTTTACAAAAATCCGGCTTATATTCCTGTCTTATATCGATGACCAGATATGACTAAAGTCTTGTTCTTTTTTAATATTTTTAACTTTTTCTTGTGGTGGATTTTGTGGGGTAATTTCAAACTGGAACTGGGCAAATAAGCCTGTATTTTGAACCGATTTTGTTAATGTTGCCGGAATGTCCTTGCCGAGCATATTTAGTGTGATTTTGTTGCCTTCTCGCCACGGTACCGGGTTGGTAATCAAGCACGCAGGCTGTTTAAGATTTATTAACTCAGGCAGCATCAAGGTGCGTTGTAATGGAGCGTTTGGGCTACTGGCTGCACGAATGCCTACCGCAGCACCGTTAGGGTTGAGAGTCTCAATTCCCATTTGCAGGCTTTTGTCCGGATTGAATTTTAACCAGCGTATAACACCTATACTCCACCTTTCTGCGCGGCCATTCATTTGTCGGCGTACGCTAACAAGCTCACCAACCTGGGCTTTGTTATTGAATTCATCTTTATTATTAATCATCAAACCTTTGGCACTTTCATTAACAATAAGCCAATTGTCTGTTTGGTATTGTTTGGCTTCAGTTTTAGTTCGTTCTATATTTATACCATTACTGTCCTGTAAGCTGAGTTCGTGTTCAACCAGGGGTTCCAGACCGGTTAATTCAGAAGGGTAAATCAGGCCCCAAACATCATTTTCTTTTGCACCAGGGTCTTTTAAGTTAAGTTTTATTTCGGTACTTTCAAAGTGCGCGCGATCATTATATTTATTACTGTATTTGCCGTTATCCATAGCCTGGGCTTTTTGCGTAATAAATTGATGAGCGGCACTTAAACCAATTGTAATTTTGACTTGTTCATTTTTGTTAGTTCTTGGGAAATATCTTTTACTCGCCATTGCCCAGGCAATGAGTAAACGTCGCAATAAATCATGTGATAAATCCGGGCGAGTAAGATCAATATTTGTGAGTGTTGCAGCACCGATATCTTCATTATTTTTTAGTTCATATTCCAGTTTTTCAGCAATTTCATGTGTATCTATAATTCTTAAAGTGCTTGTATCAACCCTGTCTTCAGTTAATGCGAGAGATAAGGCGGAGGGTGCGTGAGCCTGTGCCAGGTCATCAACAAATTTATCGCTGTTTTTATCATTTTCTCTTAAGTGACGAATTATTGGTTGGCTTAACCAGCGTTCTAATGCCCCATAGACCTTGCCGGATTCTCCCTGACGTAAATGATAAGGAGAGGCGAGAGACAGGAGTAATATCCGTGCAAATTCGGATGTTACTGATGTTTTTTCTACGTAGACATGCAGGTTATCGCGAATTTTGTTTTTCAGCAGTTTTCGTTTTTCTGCAAAGCTATAAAGCTTGTGTAATTCATCCCACTGTTTTTCAGGAAAGGGGGAATAGGATTGATATGAGGTTAAAAAATTCTGTCCCATGTAGGTAATACTTCGATGGATTAATATAGCCAGAGGTTTTTTGTTAATAATCATCAGGTTGTTGGCTAGCATATCTTCGAGCGCAATTTTGTATCCTGTTGCCATGCAGGAAAATAGTACTTTGGTAATTGCGGCTATTTTTTGGCTCTTATCAGGCAAAGGTAAGCTGACACCAATGAAATGCTTTTTCATTGAGTTTGTTACATACTCAACGGGTTCGCGTAATGTTTCCAGAAAACGAATACGATCCTGATAAGGATAAGCAAGTTGGTTGGTTTGTTGTAAAACAGAATAAATTTGCTTGGCTGTTTCACCTAGATTTGCACGGGGTAGAACATTAATCCAGGCGGATAATTTACGCGGACGGATATTAAAAGCCGTTTTATCTGGCAGAGTTCGGTTTGGCACATCAAGGCCAATGTTTTTGCCCACGCTATCTAACCCCATGTTTTTACGTTAGTTTTCAGGTTTTATGATGAGCCTGACTCAAAGGTGAAACCTGCTTACTTCTCGTGTTAATTATGGCATAAAGTAGTCGTTTATGACTATTTTCATGGCATTTAGAGGTATTTTCACGGTGTTATAGGCATTAAATGGTGAATTTTAAGGGGATCGTCAACGACTATGTTCGTAGCTTTACTAAAAGGCATCAAATTGTAGCTAAATAAGGGGTGTTTTCGATTTTTCTCCTGCTATTTCTTCAACCAGTTTAGGCACAAGATAACCCGGTAAGCGTTGACGCATTTGGTTCAGTAATTGGCTGGCTTTTTCATGATTTACGTAAAAGTGTTTCGCCCCCTGCACTTTGTCTAGCAGGTGCAAATAGTACGGCAAGACATGATGGGCAAATAGCTTCTGACTCAGGCCAATCAGTGCTTCATTGTTGTCATTTACTCCGCTAAGTAATACAGATTGATTGAGTAAGGTGACCTGATGCTGCTGTAATTGCTTCAAGGCAAAAGCGACCGATGAGTCAATTTCATTGGCGTGATTACAATGCAATACCATAACAATTTTCCAGGGCAGAGAATCGAGCCAGGCTAACAGTTCATTATTGACACGTTCAGGCAATACAACAGGTTGGCGTGTGTGCAGACGTAAGGTCTTGATATGAGGGATATTAATGAGTTTATCAGTTAATTTTTTTAGTCGGGATTCCGTTAAGCTCAGTGGATCACCCCCACTTAAAATGACTTCATGAATATCTGAATGAGCATGAATATAATCAACGGCTTCTTGCCAGCTTTGTTCGCTACGATTTTCCGAATAAGGAAAATGCCGGCGAAAACAATAACGACAATGCACAGCGCAAGCGGGTGTGGTAATGATTAATACACGGCCATGATATTTGTGTAATAAGTCCGGCACTTGCATTGCCGCCAGATCCGCAACCGGATCAGAGCTAAATTTCTGATCCGTTATTAATTCTGCATCCAGCGGTAATATTTGTCGTAGTAATGGATCCTCAGGATTGCCTTTTTCGATTCGCTGGCAATAACCGAGTGGCACACGAAGGGCGAAAGATTCGCTGGCAGCAATAGCACCCTTTAACAGTGATTTCGGTAAATTTAAATATAGTAGTAATTCAGAAGGTTCACGAATAGCATTAGCCAGTGCTTTTTGCCAGTGGCTTGCTGGGCAGTCAGTTTGGTTTAACTGATCATCATCAGACTGACAAGAAGGGGCTGTTCGCGGTATCATAGGGACATATTATGCATTTTATGTAATAGCAGCAATTATAATTCCCGGAGAGTTTAACGAGTATGGCAACCTATAGCACAAGCGAATTCAAAAATGGCCTGAAATTAATGATTGACGGTTATCCGTGCAGCATTATTGAAAATGAACTTGTAAAACCGGGGAAAGGGCAGGCATTTAACCGGGTAAAATTACGCAACCTTAAAACGGGTCGGGTAATGGAAAAAACCTTTAAGTCGGGTGAATCGGTTGAAGCGGCTGATGTTATGGAAACGGATTTACAATATCTCTATAACGATGGTGAAGCATGGTATTTCATGGACACAAAAACGTTTGAACAGGTAGGTGCAGACGAAACCGCTGTTGGTGAGAATATAAAATGGCTTAAAGAACAGGATATGTATGAAGTGACATTATGGAACGATGTTCCGATTGCAATAACGCCACCAAATTTTGTTGAGCTGGAAGTGATTGAAACTGATCCCGGTTTACGAGGTGATACCAGTGGTGGTGGTGGTAAACCTGCCACGCTTAGTACTGGTGCAGTTGTTCGTGTACCTTTGTTTATGGATGAAGGTGAGATCATTAAAGTGGATACGCGGACAGGAGAATATGTCGGCCGCGTCAAAAAATAA
>VAPK010592500.1_pt1 | contig 11643 bp, 11 predicted proteins | sample 3395031 | NCBI WGS metagenome assembly VAPK01 (sample SAMN08290443, study PRJNA428436) | hydrothermal vent metagenome | isolation source: Deep-sea hydrothermal vent chimney 1 | place: Pacific Ocean: Juan De Fuca Ridge
CATGAAAATCCAATTAGTAAGTGCGCCATTATTATAAAAGTTATTTTAGTACATGACAAAAAAAAGTTAAAAGCGGTTAAAAAAGGCATCGATAAAATTACATAAGATAAATACTTAGAAACTATTACGTAATACAATGAACAATTTGAGTATAGGCATTTTGTTTTTTAACAACTTGAAAATTTAGCGAATAGCGTTCTATTTAAGGATTATTTCAAGGAAGTTAAAGAGCGAAAGAACAAGCACAAATGGTCAGGTTATTACATAACAGTTCCTTGGTGTATTAGAAGAATAAAACTACTTATTTTATCTAATGGGAAAAACCAATAGCCCAAACGAAAATAGTGATTTAATTTCAATTTTAAATACTCATTTTGAAGGCTTGTTGAATTTGGCAAGGGTAAAAGTTCATTTCAATGTACATAATCGCCCTCTGCAAGGTACAGGTCGTAAATTTCGATAAATTGCCAAAAAGCTTTTGATACTGCTGTCAGGGCAAATTCATCACTGCGGCGCATCCAACATTTTACTGCTAAATTCAGTTTTGATCCTGACATTCATTGCCAAGCTCTTATTCAGCCTGTTGCCTTTTTTTTTTAATAATTTTATCTATTGTTCGGACTAACTGGAAATTTGGGGGTGTTGGCATAAATATATCCACCTTCAGCAGGCAAGTAGTTAAGTATCCTTTTTACCGTACAATATCCTATTTTAATTGTTAATCCATCAAATATTGCTTTTGAAGAAAGACCTGGATTTGCCAGTACAAATTCAAGTGTGCTACTTTTTTTTGATTCTGCAAAAAAAACTATTTCAGCCTGCATTATTCATGAATTTTCGTTATGAGAAGTCAAAATACAAAGAATAAAGGTGAGCGCAGGAATTCAACTCACAGGAATAGCAGTTGCTATTTTGAGAATTGGATTCCGAGCATTACATTTATGCAAAGTAGTTTGGTTTAGGAATAGAATGATTTGTGAATTATTCAGGATAAAAGATTTTCCTTTTATTTGGGGAAAGAAAAGTGACCTTAAAAATATCTATTTTCTTTCCATCTCAAATTAAATTTCATAGAGTATTTACATGTACTTTTTCCTGCTTTTATTCTGGTTTATTGAATTCAATAAATTTTATGCTATTAAAACCAATGAAAAAGATTTGTTGTATTTTCACCAACAGTCGAAAAGTCAGCGGTTTGAATTTGCTATTCTCCACCTCAAAAATCAAATAGTTGTATAAATACAGATTTGCATCTCTTTTCTATGGTCACAATTGGGCAGAAGTAGCGTTGTTCGAAATAAAAACTTGCAAGTTGATCACCATTACAATCCCCAAAACAATATCCCCAAAGCAGTGAGTAGAATCAGAATTCCGGCAAATAGATGAAGGTATTTTTCGTGTTTCTTTAATTTTATCAGCGATGTACCTTTGTGCCCAAAATAAACAACAACCATCATGGTTGAAATGGTGGCAATACCAAAAATAAGTGCTACGGTAAGCATACCAAAAGTACTGTTTTCATAGGCTGGGAAAATCAACATGGGAATAAGTACTTCGCAGGGGCCGAAAACGAAAATCAAAAATAGGATCCAGGGAGTTAACCTCGTGTTATCTTCCTTTTGCTCTTCGGTTGGGAGATGTTGCAGCCCGCGTATCTTTTTGGGCACTAAAAAATCGGGCAAGTGAAAATGATGTGAGTTCTTCAAATATTTATAAATTCCATAAATAGTATATAAAACTCCAAAAACTAATAACATCCAGCCAACTAATTCTCCCCGGAAAGATTCGAAATATTCTAACTTTTTTAAGCTAATCCCCAGCGCAATCCCTAACATTCCAATTATTACAGAACTCCCAACATGACCTATCCCGGAAAAAAAAGTAATCCACATGGTTTTTTTGTTCGACCATTTTCTGGCTTTGCTCAAAACGATAAAAGGCAAATAATGGTCGGGTCCCAGAATGGTGTGCACAAATCCGAGTGAAGCTGCCGAAACATAGAGTAAATACAATTCTTTCATAAAACAAATTTTATAATTTATTAATTAATGAAGCCTGGCAAGCAGCTCCAAAACCATTGTCGATATTAACCACACTAACACCGCTGGCACAACTGTTTAGCATGGCAAGAAGTGCCGACAGACCCTGGAAATTAGCACCATAACCAATACTTGTTGGCACTCCAATTACAGGCTTGTCAACCAATCCGCCCACAACGCTGGTCAACGCTCCTTCCATTCCGGCTACCACAATCAAAACCCGGGCATTACGAATGAGTTCCAGCTTGTTGAACAAACGATGAATTCCGGCCACACCAACATCGTAAACCGTTTCAACTTTATTACCTAAAAACCGTGCTGTAACAGCAGCTTCTTCGGCAACGGGCAAATCTGACGTTCCGGCGGCAATAATAGCAATGTACCCTTTCGCAACTACCTCTGTTGCTTTTGCAAAAGAGATTGTTCTTGCCAGCGCATTGTATTCGGCTCCCGGAATTACGGCTTTCACGGCATCAACCATTTCAGGAGTCACGCGTGTTGCCAGCACATCAATTCCTTTTTGGTACATCCGCTCCGCAATCATTTGAACCTGTTCAACTGTTTTTCCCGATGCATAAATTACTTCGGGAAGTCCGGTGCGGTGCTGACGATCGATATCGAGGGTTGCAAAACCCATCTCTTCAATGCCCCTTTTTGGAAAATGCTCCAATGCTTCCGGCAAGTCAATTTCGCCATTTTTATATTTTTCAAGAATATCTTTTGGATCCATTATTTATCAGCTATTTTAATTACCGCATTTTCAATTTCAGAAATACTTATTTGATGTTTTTCCGCTAACTTTTTACAATCTTCAAACTCGGGTTTTGAACGTACCATTTTCCCATTGAAAAAACTTTGTTTAATCCGTACCGGGCCAAAAACAGTTTCTATCGTTGATTTTTCACGACGGAGCATATTTTTTTTCACACGATATTCACGAATTCCAATTGAAGTGCTGTGCAAAAAAACTATCTCTTTCATTTTTTCCGCCAACTGCTCTTTACAAAGAATTGAAAGTGTGACTGCCGGTCTCGATTTTTTCATTACAATCGATGTCAGCCAGGCATCACTTGCCCCGGCCGTAAATAATTGCTCCAAAACAAAATCATAATGTTCCGGGTTCATGTCGTCGATATTGCTCTCCAAAACAATTGCTTCTTCGGTGTGAACATCTTTTAATTGTTCAGCATCTTCACACAAATAAACACGCAAAACATTGGGCACTTCACTATCGCGATTACCAATTCCGTATGCAGCTTTTATAATTGGGAATTCAATTTTATCGGTGAATTCATCAACCGTGGCAACCAAAATTGCTGCTCCGGTCGGAGTGGTTGCTTCGTGGTTTACCAATCCGGTTTTCACAGGAATATCCAATACAATTTCGGCAGTGGCCGGGGCAGGCACGGGCATAATTCCGTGGGCACATTTCATGGTTCCTCCCCCCAATTGAATAGAAGAAGACATAACTTTATCTACCTTCAGATAATCTAAACAAATAGCAGCGCCAACAATGTCGGCGATAGAATCGAGAGCACCAACTTCATGAAAATGAACTTTCCCTTTTGAGATATTATGAACTTTGGCCTCTGCCACGGCAATCAAATCGAATATTTTTAATGAATTGATTTTCACTCTTTCCGGCAACGAACTGTCATTAATTAATTCTTCGATGTGCCGCAAATGCCGGTGCTTTTCATTTTCCTGGTTTTCGACGATTACCTCCGCCTTTGTTCCTGTAATTCCCCGTCGTTGGTCTTGTTTTACTTCCAAATGAAAACCTTCGATATTCAGCTTTTCAAGCTCCGAGGTCAGGTAATTAATGTCAACGCCCAAATCAATCAGTGCTCCGAGGTTCATATCTCCGCTAATTCCTGCAAAACAATCGTAATATAATATTCTCATTTATTGCTTATTTACATTCTTCAATACCCGGTTTAGTTTTCCTGAAACCAAGCCTTCTTTGTCAATTTTCAATTCTGCGAAACCAATATTTTTCATTTTATCCAAAACTTCATTTTCCACAAGAAGCAGTTTTTCCAACTCGCTTTTTTGAACTTCAATTTGCCCGTAAGTTCCGTAATGGCGAACGCGGACATCCCTAAAACCAAAGTCGTTCAGAATGTTTTCCGCATCCTCAACTTGTTGCAATTTTTTTCTTGTAATCTGATGGTTGTAAGGAATGCGGGAGCTTAAACACGGACTGGCAGGTTTGTCCCAGTTTGGAAGTTCGAAGTGTTTGGCAATTTGGCGCAATTCATTTTTTGTAAGGTTGCAATCTACCATTGGCGACAAAACTTTATATTTTGCAGCTGCCTGCAAACCTGGTCGGTAGTCTCCCAAGTCATCGTAATTTGTTCCACTTAAAACATCAAATTCAGGGTATTTTTCTTTGATGCCCTGTAAATCGTGAAAAAGATGTTCTTTGCAGAAATAACAGCGGTTCTCGGGGTTTTGATTGTAACGTTCATCGGCTAATTCTAATGTTTTTATAATTTCAAGATGAACATCGAATGTTTTGCAAAAGTTTTTTGCCAACTCAAAATCTTTGCTTTTCAGGCTTTCTGAATTTGATATTACACCAATCGCATTTTGTTTCCCCTGAAATTTCCGCGATAGAAAAAGGACCAATGTGGAGTCAATTCCTCCCGAAAAAGCTACAATAGAACCTTTTCTTTTTGAAAACCACTTTTCTAAAAGTTGAATTTTATTTTGAAGGTGAGGACTCAAGTTATTCATTATTTCAATTTTGAAATTTAAATGGTAGCATTAATTTAAAAAACGTAATACCATTAATTTAAAAAAATTAATCAGTCCTGCTCATGGTTAATTTTCCGTTTTGCATTCCTTTAATTGTTATTAATTTATCTGCCAGTTCAGTTAGGCGACTGGCAACTCCTTTTATGGCAATTATTTCCATCTGTTTGGTTTTGTCTAATATAATTCGTTGTGTTGACAATATTTCCTGATGATAATTTATCTGGATATCGGAGATTTGATTCTGTATTTCATGGCGGTGCGGGTCGTACAATAAAGTAACCGATCCGGCAACATAGTTATTGCATTGCCACTTTTGTTCAACCATGTTTTTATTCACCAAATGACGAATCGCTTGCGAGCGGTTCGAAAAGTGGTTCAACTTTACATATTCATCCAAAGCATCCAAAAGATCCTTCTCCAATGAAACACCAATTCTTGAAACTGTCATAGTAACACCTTTTTCGAAATAGTAATATTATTGGCGAATATATAAAATTATTGATATGTTTTTTGAGTTCTGATTCAGAAATTCAAAAAAAATTATAACGTTTTTATTTGATGATAGCAATTAATTTTACTGAACGTGTTAATATCTTGAGTGTAGCCTGTTTCCTCAGAACGTTATACTGTGGGGTAAGGGAATAGATAAATTAGGCCATACAGTTTTATCTGCATTATTCTTAGGGTTTGTGAAGAAATAACATGACTGGGATTGACGAAGTTAGCGTGCAAAAGAACGAATTAAAACGGTTAGGTTATTTCATTACAATCCCTAAAGCTATTTCTGCGGGCCTCAACTCTGCGCTTCCCTTTATTCTTGGTATTTTGACTTCTCATAACGAAAATTCATGAATAATGCAGTTAGCATGATTTTAGGTTATTTATTTCAATTCGTTATGTTGAAATATTAAATAACTTTGTTTGTCTAAAAATACAAATTACTCCAATTCTAAACACGCAATAAATGACAGTATTGATTAAGGGTTAGATGGTATTCAAAAGTTGAATAATACAAATAGTTTATGATTCGGATTTTAAAGAATAGTAAAATAAATAAACCGCTTTGGCAAATCGCGCTTGCTATTTTAATGCTGTTAATGAGTATTTATTTTATAAAAAACGAGCACCTCGAACTCGTTGAAATAGAAAAAATGCTACAACATATCAATGGTTTTTATTTGGTTTTAGGACTTTTTGTTACCGGGGTTTATATTGTGTTCCAGGGATTAATGTATGTTTTTAGTTTCAAAACCGTTGGAGTAAAAGTTGGGATAAAAGATACCCTTTTACTTTTCCTGAAAAGAAATGTGATAAGTGTATTTTTGCCGGCAGGTGGTTTTTCGTCGCTGGCATTTTTTACAAAACCGCTGAAAAAAAAAGGCATCAACACCACCGATATTTATTACGGCTCGTACATTTATGGATTAACCGGGCTTTTATCGGTTGTAGTAGTTGCAATACCTGTTATTTTGCTGCTTTTGTTGAACAATAAACTTACCTCAACCGAGTTACTTCCTTTCCTTTTATTATCGTTATTAATTGGCTTCCTTATTTATGTTGCCTGGTCGTTTATCAAAAAGAAATTTTTTTACAAACTTATCCTTCGATTTAATCCGGGCCTTTCACTTATTATTGACAACATTACTTCGACAAGCTTAAATAAAAAGCATTTTTTGTTTACTTTGTTTATTTCAGTACTCATTGAGTTTATTGGTGTATCCCATGTTTATATTTCAATGCTCGCGCTGGGGTTTCAACCCACTTTGCTCATTTCGCTAACTGCTTACATTGTAATGGTAATGTTGCTGATTATGTCACCTTTTTTAAGGGGCTTGGGTGCTATTGAAGTTTCAATGACATACATATTTATTAGGAGTGGGATTCCAACAGTAGCGGCAGCAGCAATTACACTGGTATTCCGGTTTTTCGAATTTTGGATGCCTTTAATTATCGGCTTGGGTTCGTTCCTCTTTTCAAGAAAAAATATACTGTTGCGGGTTTTGCCTGTTTTTATCATTTTTATTTCGGGGTTAATAAATGTATTTTCTGTTATCACTCCTGCCATTCCAAGCCGTATCGCCATCCTCGAAAAACTACTCCCCAAAATAGCGTTATCCATCTCTAATTTTAGTGTGTTTTTTATTGGTTTGCTCCTTATTGTTTTAGCCTTCTATTTATTACGGGGTGTAAAAAGGGCCTGGCGCATAACTCTGTTTCTTTTGGCCCTTTCGGCAATTGGGCATATTGTAAAAGGAATCGATTACGAAGAAGCAATTCTTTCGTGCATTGCAATTGCAAGTTTGCTGTTCACTTACAAATATTACAATGTAAAATCGATCCCCATGCTCCGGACAAATTTGTGGAAAATGTGGTTAGCTGCATTAATTGTTCTTGCCGTTTACGCCATTGGCGGCACCTATTTTCTTGAGAAAAACCACATGGGAATGGACTATAGTTTTATTGGTTCAATAAAAGCTTCTTTTCATTTAATATTCTTTTTTGATGCTTCGCAATATATACCACAAACCAGCTTTGGCCACTATTTTATTAATTCCATTTATCTCTTTAGTGGGGGGCTTCTTGTTTCGGCAATTTACCTTTCGTTAAAACCCATTTTTAAAAACGATTTAGAAAGCAACGAAAACGAGATTAACCATGCAAAATTGCTGGTGAAAGATTATGGCAACTCGGCACTCGACTATTTTAAATATTACCCCGATAAATTATTTTTCTTTAATAATGACGGATTTTTGGCCTATAAAATTCATCATAATTTTGCTTTGGTATTAGAACTGCCCGTGTGCGAAACCGATTCCGGCAAAAAACAACTTTTACACGAATTCGAAAAATATGCAAAAGAAAATGGCTTGCGAACATTCTACTATCGTGTTCCCGAAGAATCGATAAGATGGTTTCACCATCTAAAAAAGAAAACTATTTTTATTGGGCAGGAAGCAATTTTAAACCTGGAAACATTCTCGTTGACCGGTTCGAAAATGCATCCCATCCGAAATGCAATCAACAAAGCAAAAAAAATGGGGTTTACCTTTCATCTTTATTCCCCAATGATAAAAGATGGGGTGATGCAAAAATTAATGCAGGTTTCGGATGACTGGTTAAAAAAACCGGGAAAATCGGAAACTATCTTTTCACAAGGAAAGTTTTTGCCCGAACTAATGAAAGAAACTACCATTCTTACCATCGAAAATTCCGAAGAGAAAATTGTAGCGTTCCTAAATATAATCCCGGATTTTGTGAAAGGCGAAGGTACGTACGACCTTATTCGTGTCGCCGATGATGCACCAACCGGAATCGTATATTTTCTGTTAATTAAAATGTTTGAATATTTTAAACAACAAGGTATTTTGAAAGTTAACTTAGGAATGGTGGCGTTTGCCGGTATTTCAGAGACGAAAAATATGACGGAAAGATCGATGAAGTTTGCCCTTGAAAACCTAAAAACCTTAAACCATTTTAAAGGGCAATATTTATTTAAAGAGAAATTTAAACCCGAATGGGTGAACAAATACCTTGTTTACGATTCGGATTACGATCTGATATATTTCCCGGCCACATTAAAAGTAGTTTCGAAAGGAGAGTAATTTATTGTGCATTTTTACCTTTCCGCAATAAATTTTGGGAAATAGATCACCCGGTACAAATTTTTAAATTGTAATTTATGAAAATCTTACTTGTTGAGGACGAACCTGTTATTGCTCAAAATATTGTTGAGCGGCTCGCGGGTGAGTTTTATAGGGTAAAATGGGTCAGTGACGGGAACATGGGCTTACAAAAAGCTCTGTTTGAAACTTACGACCTGATTATTTTAGATGTATTATTGCCCGGGACGAACGGGTTCTCAATCTTAAAAAAACTGCGGAGCAATAGAATTACAACTCCCGTGCTGATGCTTACTGCGCTTTGCGATATTGTGAATAAAGTAAAGGGCTTGGATTCGGGAGCCGATGATTACCTGACCAAACCTTTTGCATTGGACGAATTATCAGCAAGGGTGCGAGTACTGTTACGCCGTGAAATGAACCCACAAACAAGCTCTATCCGTATTAAGGATTTGAATGTTGATACCAGTAGGCGCGAAGTATCAAGAAATGGAGAACCGATAAACCTCACAACAAAAGAATTTCAGATACTGGAATTTATGGCTTATAATAAAAACCGTGCACTTTCGCGGATGACAATTGCAGAGCATGTTTGGCAGGAAAATTATGATAGCATGTCAAATTTTGTAGATGTGCATATTAAAAATATCCGAAAAAAAATTGATGCAAAAGCTACTTGCAAGTTGATTAAAACAGTGCGTGGAATTGGTTATATGATTAATGATGAGTAAAATGAAATTAACCATCCGGGGAAAGTTGTCGATTGTATATACGGTAGTTTTGTTTACCCTTCTCACGGGCTTTTGTATTATTTTGTATCATGCAATAGCTTTTTCATTTCAATCTAAAACGAGAAACGAATTGCTAACTAATGCACATAAACTCTCCGAGAGGTTCGACAACAAATCACAAACTTTTACCGACCTGCCCGAAAATGATTTCAATGCCAATCCTTTGTACTGGTTTCGGATGATTAAACCCGATGCTTCCCTTTACCGGCCAGCACCTGTATTTTCAGTGATGAAAAACACGGCAAGTACTTCCAAAGTTGCTCAAAGCTCAAAAACAGAACATTGGTTTTATAATTTCGAAGAAGAAAGCCAATGGTTTTCTTCAGTTGTTTTCCCGGTAAACGAGGGCAAACAATTCTCTGGCTGGGTAGAAGTGGTGATTCCGGTCACAGAAGGGAAAAGGATTCTTAACTATATTGCCGTATTGATGTTTTCGCTCGGGATTGTAATTGTATTGCTGTTGTTTTTTAGTGGGCGTTTCCTGGCACGAAAGACGCTTGCCCCGGTAGAACAAATCCGCAAACAGGTTGACGATATTTATGAAAAAAACCTTTCAAGCCGAATCACCAGCCCAAACCCATCGGACGAACTTGGGCAACTGGCCGGCACTTTTAACCTATTGCTCCAACGGCTCGAAAAAGCTTTCGATTCGCAACAACAATTTATTGCCGATGCATCGCATGAACTGAAAACACCCCTAACTATTTTGCGCTCTCACTGGGAGAAACTGGTAACACAAAAAGATATCCCTTACCATTACCGCATCCACATGCAATCGGATGTAGATGAGTTGGTACGGCTTTCTTCCCTGATTAATAACTTATTACTGCTGGCTTCGACCAAAGAGGGAATCTTCCCGGATGAACTGCCGATTATCAATTTTTCGAAATTAACCCATGCGCTTTATGATGATATTTTGGTGCTTGCCGAAAGTAAAAATCAACAGATCCGGGTTTCAATTACCGAGAACATCTTGATAAAAGGAGATAAAACAAGAATTTACCAACTATTGCTTAACCTCGCCGACAATGCCGTAAAATATACTCCTCAAAACGAATGGATTGATATTCGTTTGCAGCATGATAATTTATGGGCCGAATTTATTATTAAAGATAACGGGATCGGAATCCCCGAAAAGAATCTCCCGCATGTTCTCGAACGATTTTACCGGATAGATAAATCACGTTCCCGTAAAACGGGTGGTTACGGTTTGGGGCTGGCAGTTTGCAAAACTATTGTCGAGGCACATAAAGGGAGTGTAACAATAAATAGCGGCATAAACCAGGGAACCACTCTCATTGTAAAAATCCCCTTAGAAACTGTCTGATATTTTTCTTCATCATTTCTTCATGTTGGGAATTTATATTTGCATCATGAGAAACAGCATTTTCCTTTTGGGATTTTTTGGCTTAGTTGCAACTGCCTGTGTGCAAAAACCAGAAAATGCACGGCATAATTCCCCTGTAATTGATTCACTTTTGTTAAACGCCGATTATTCGGCAACTTTTGACTCCTGTAAAACCAGCGATATTCCCGCAGAATGGTTTTCGGCTGTTACTGGCAATAATACCGCCGGGCACTGGAAACTTATAACAAATTCAGAGAATAAATTGGTTGCACAGACATCTTCTTCAGGCTCCGGATATCTATTCAATTTGTTGGTATTAAAGCAGGATGAACCTAAAGACTTGATTTTATCGGTAAATATAAAAGCTATCTCTGGAAAGGAAGACCAGGGTGGCGGGCTGGTTTGGCGATACCAGGATGCAGACAACTACTACATTACCCGCGCCAATCCGCTGGAAAACAATTTCAGGCTCTATAAAGTGATTAATGGCAACCGCAAACGATTGAAGAGTTACAGCCTGCCCGTAACAACCAATGTCTGGCACAACATTACAGTTTCCCATTCAAGCTGCACTATCAAATGCTATTTTGATGGGCAACTGTTTTTGCAAAGTACCGATTCAACCATTAATAAAACTGGGAAAGCAGGACTTTGGACAAAAGCAGATGCCGTTACCTTTTTCGATGATTTTAAAATAAAAAGTCTTGTAAAACAATAATTTGTAGAAAATTCAAAAAATGAATTGTGAAAAATTTGTAATACTGAATGTTATTATCTTCTCTTTGTCAATTAACAGTAATGCACAGTTAAAATTAGATTCAGCACTAACACTTTCAACACAGAACATCATCTATTTAACCTTTAATAACAGTGACCGAATAAAATCAGCCTATTTTAATCTTGAATCAGCAAAATACAATTTTAAACTTTTTGAAAGTGAATATACCCAGTTTAACCCTTTAATTGTGGGCTCAAAAGTGAATTCAAATTCTGACGAACAGTATTCCGGTGAATTTTCAACTGGCATGAGCAAGGAATTCTTCGATGGCACATCCATAAATGCATCAGTTGGAAATAATACCGAA
>VAPK010653175.1_pt1 | contig 11643 bp, 11 predicted proteins | sample 3395031 | NCBI WGS metagenome assembly VAPK01 (sample SAMN08290443, study PRJNA428436) | hydrothermal vent metagenome | isolation source: Deep-sea hydrothermal vent chimney 1 | place: Pacific Ocean: Juan De Fuca Ridge
CGAAACAAAAAACCGGTACCCACTTTTTTTGGGAACGTTTATAAACACTTGTCTTTCGCGTTCCCGAAACAAAAAACCGGTACCCACTTTTTTTGGGAACGCTTATAAACACTTGTCTTTCGCGTTCCCGAAACAAAAAACCGGTACCCACTTTTTTTGGGAACGCTCAGGTTTCCTTTGGCTGCCAATCGGGCCAATCAACCACATGGTCTTCCCATTCCCCGGCCCTTACGTCCTGCTCATCCACAGTGCGGCCAAGCACTGAAACCCCCACTTTGACGATTGCTTCAGTGTTCCCACAAACCAGCGGGTGCCACCATGCAAGCCCCCGTCCCTCGGCAATTCGCCTATAGGCACAGGTTTTGGGAATCCATGGGATTTTGCCCGCATTATCCGGAGTGATTTTTATGCAGTCCGGCACAATTTCCTGCCGATTTTCATAATTTGAACATTGACAGGTTGAAGCATCAAATAGCAGGCAGTGAACATCCGATTTAAAGACTTTACCGCTGTCCTCGTCTTCCAGCTTAATCAAACAACAACGCCCGCAGCCATCGCAAAGCGCTTCCCATTCTGAAGGGGACAATTCCTCCAGAGTTTTTTCTTCCCAAAATGCCATGAAATCTCGGTTTTAGTGGAATTTCTTAGTTTAACAGTGAGGGGTTTCACCATTTCTCTTAAATGTTATAGCAAATAAAACGCTTGGCATGATATAGCACAAAACAGGCAATTCAGATGTAGAGTAAAAAAATCCAATTTGGTAGAAACCACACTAATTGGTTAGACTAAAATTTGATTACCTGTTTCAGGAAAAGATTTTGCAAGACCCGTTTTATAACAAACACCAACGCAAAAAATCAGCGCCGCTTCTTGCGGCTGATGCCTGGATTGACTCTTCAATTCATGACTTCATCCTCTCAATCGGGGCAACTTACACCCGATTTCAGGATTTCATGTCAATATTTCACGTCTATGGAATCAAACGCTGGTTTGTCGAAATATTTTCAGACGGGTTGAGCTTTTTAACCATTGGTCTTGTGTTATTAACTGCATTGGCACTTCCGGCATTTGATGCCACCGCCTATGGCGGGTTTAACAAGGCTGAGGATTATTCAGTCATATTTCTGGATCGTTATGGCAATGAAATAGGCAGGCGCGGCATCAGAACCGATGATTCGGTGGAGCTTGATATGCTGCCAGATCAATTGATCAAAGCAACATTGGCGACCGAAGACAGAAGATTTTACATTCATTTCGGGATTGATGTGGTGGGTACGTTTCGTGCCCTTTTAACCAATGTGCAAGCTCAATCAGTGGTCGAGGGCGGCTCTTCAATAACCCAGCAATTGGCAAAATTATTGTTCCTGAGTTCTGAGCAAACCATAGAGCGCAAAATCAATGAAGCATTTTTAGCTGTGTGGCTGGAGGCTCGCTATACAAAAGACGAAATATTAAAATTATATTTTGACCGGGCTTATCTTGGAGGAGGAAATTTTGGAGTTGCTGCTGCCTCGGAATACTATTTTGGTAAATCGGTACGCGATATAAATCTGGCCGAAGCGGCAATGCTTGGAGGCATGTTCAAGGCTCCTTCAAGATATGCTCCCCATATTGATCTGGCGGCAGCAAGAGCACGGGCCAATGATGTTTTATCCAATATGGTTGAGGCGGGTTATCTGACCGAGGGGCAGGTTACCGCAGCACGAAGAATTCCTGCCAAGGCAATCGAGAGATTTGATGATATTGAATCTCCCAATTATTTTCTGGATTGGTCGTTTGAACGGGTTAAAGAAATCGTTGGCAATAGCGAAGCGGTGGGGTTTGTTGTTAGAACCACAATTGATCCGGTTTTGCAGACTTATGCTGAACAGGCCGTAACCTCGATATTGCGTGAAAACGGGGAACAATATGATGTTGATCAGGCCGCAATTGTTGTTTCAGACCCGGCTGGTGCCATCCGCTCAATGGTTGGCGGGCTGGATTATGGGCTAAGTCAGTTTAATCGCGCCACCGATTCTGCACGTCAATCCGGCTCGTCTTTTAAGCCATTTGTTTATGCAACCGCGTTTGAAGAATTGGGATACACTCCAGCCACTGTGGTTTCTGACCAGCCGGTTTGTATTGGCAACTGGTGTCCACGCAATTACGGCCGCTCCTATAGGGGCAATGTTACCCTGATGACAGCTCTAACCCGCTCCATCAACACTGTTCCGGTAACGCTTTCTATTCGTACCGGGCGCAAACCAATTGCCGAGATGGCTCGGCGGCTTGGCATTACCAGCGATTTTGCGGTTACCAGATCGCTGGCACTTGGCGTTGCTGCCACATCGGTCATTGATATGAATTCCGCTTTTTCGGTATTTGCCAATGGCGGATATAAAGCCACCTCCTATGGCATAACCTCTATCGATACATTACGCGGAGAAAGCGTTTATGAATATGATAGTTCAAAAGATTTTTCCGAGCGTCTGATTGAAGAAAGAACTGCGCGGTTCATCAATACAATTTTGCGCAATGTGGTCACATCGGGAACAGGTCGGCGGGCCAATGTGGAGGGAGTGCCAGCGGCGGGAAAAACCGGAACGACATCATCTTCAAGGGACGCTTGGTTTGCCGGTTATACGGGGAATTATGTGGCTACCGTGTGGATGGGTAATGACAATTTTCGCGCCACCAACCGGCTTACCGGAGGTCGACTGCCAGCGATGATCTGGCAAAAATTCATGGAATTTGCCCACACGAATATCGAAGTTAAACCTCTGTTTGGAGTGGATTTTGAGCCTAGGGCATTTGCCAGTGTCACTAGCGCAAACGAAGGCGAGAACCCAGAAGCAGAAAGACCGCCCAATCTATCTGCTCCGGCAGCACAAAAACTGTTGACGCTGATTGATATTTTTGGGGACGCTTTAAAGCAACAACAAACCTATGCAACAAATCCAAAAGAAATTCCCGACCCTGCAATCGGGCCAAACCCACCCGACATTCCCATTGCTCAAGTGGACACACTAAATTGAGATTTTTGTTTAATTTATTTTTGTTTTTAGGTGTCGCGATGCTCGTCGGGTTCGGGTTGAGTTACCTTGCCCTTGAAAAGGGTGGTATCTGGGGCACTTTGCGCATTGGTCCCTGGGTTGCATGGACGGAAATTGGCTCACCAAATCCCGACCCCTATACCAAAGCCTATGCATCCAGAGCAGGGGCACTGGAAATGACCCGTGCCGAAGGGATTAAATTTATTGCTGAAATTGACAGTGACGGAAATCGCCTGCAGCGTAACTGTTCTTATCGAATTGATGGCAGCACCCCCCAGGCAACAATGTGGACCCTAACCGCCACCCAAAAAGACGGCACCTCCATTGCGCCTGAATGGGGGGAAATGGCAATGCATAGCGCTCGAATAAACCGGGCTGAGGATGGTTCATTTGCCATAAATGTCGGACCGTCTCTGGCCAGCGGTAACTGGCTGGAAATTGCTGGCGAGGGCAATTTTATTCTAGTGCTCAATTTTTATGATTCTTCTATTTTTTCCATAGCCGATATGCAGGGAAATACACTACCGGCAATAATTGAAGAGCGTTGTGATGCTTAGAGCACTGATGTGGATAATTGCCGGGGGGGTGCTGGGTGTGGTTGTGCATCTGGTATCGATATTGAGCCTTCCTTCCCTGGCCGCAGAGAATGTCTGGGATAGAGTTTTATCTCTGAACAGTTTTGAAAAAATTGTGGTTCTTGACGATGTTTCCTACAACTCGCCAAACCCCTTGCAACTGGACCCGGAGCTTTTATACGGTATCTGCCGTCTTGACTTAAGCAATGGAGTTGGCGTGTTGAGTGCCCAGATGCCCGGCGACTTCTGGTCGGTTTCTGTGTTTGATGCGCAAGGAGTTGCCGTATATGGCACCACCAACCGCTCGATTGTCGGCCAGTCCCTTAAACTTGGTATTTTCAACGATGAACAGACAAAAATGCTCTCGGATCAGGAACTGGATATTGAAGAGGGCTTGTTGATTGTTGAGTCAGAACTCAATGATGTTTTTGTGGTCTTAAGAGTTGCTCCATCTCACCCGGCAGTCAAACAGCGCTATAAAGAGCAATTGGAAAAAGCAGTTTGCGCCAGCAATTAAGGGAGATATTTGATGCGGATCGCGTTCGAATTACATGCCACAAAACTGGTTTGAAACAGCAGTTTGCACATGGGTGGCTAAAAAATTAAGCCGATTGTCTACTTCTCTTGCCATTTCGTTTGGGCTTTCAAGCAAAAGATTTTCCAGAGCGTAGGAATATGAATCGTAACGAAACTGAACTCGCGAGACAAAAACTGTTACGGTTTCACGATTTTTTTGGTTCCTAAGGCTTATTGCCTGCAACACCTGTTCGCTGACATCATTTATATTTTGAGCCGCTGTTATTCTTCTGGCATCGGTTTTTTGAACTTGGCAAATCGCTTCAAACACAGCAGGCAAGGTCATTATGTCGAGCTGAACATCGTTTGACAACGCGCCATATCTGCCTGATGAAGATGCATAGGGGCGCGATTTTAGCCAGAGAAAATAGTCAGTTTGATTTGGCACAGCGCCTGCCAGAACTCTGGCACCAAGCCTGATATTATATATCCATGATTGCCCCTCAATTATTGAAACAAACCTTTGCATGAGGTTTTGCATCTTTACCTCCTCATCGCTTTGCACCAATTCAAAATTGTCAGGGTCGGCAGGGTTTGGAAAACTATCAAATACCGATTTGGGCATTTGGCTGGCACGGCCAAAATCTCCGGTGGGCGAACAGGCGGCAATTACCAGAGAAATTATGGCAATCTGACCAATTCGGACAAAAAATCGCAAAGAAAACATCAAATTTCCGATCATCCCGGATCCGGCAGTTCCGGTCCACGTACAAAATGGGGCCATGAAGTCACAATGGCAGAAATCCCACCGCCGGACTTGACCGATAAACAAGTGGTGGGCAACGATGGCTTTTCCACAATTTTCTCCAAAGAATATACCTGTTAGCGCAAAATCTCATCTCGTTTTGCCCCTTTGACACAGGAAAAGCGAATTATCGCGATATTTTCATTAAAAGTTAGTCAAGGTTAACAGTCTGCTAACGAATTGGAATAAATAGTGGTGCTGTAATTCAATTGATTCAAAAATATGTGAAAAACGCAGATGATCGGCTTCCAACCCTACGAGACTTTTCAACTCCTCATTGATTCTGGAGGTATTGATCGCGCCAACACGTTGTTGGTTGCCGCTTGCGATGCATTTGCGCGGCGTGGAAAACCCCACGAAATAGAAATAAAGCAATTCGAAGAACTAGCGACCAGACTTTTCCCAACCGCTGCACCGGGCGCAAGGATCAAGGCCGCTTCAACTTTGGGCTATTCCCAATATTTGTCGCCAAAACTAGAACAATTGGTAGTGGCCAATATCGGGGATGATCTGATCTCCTATTTAAGAGAAGCTCCCTCGCTTTCAGAGCAAACGATGATTGGGATTATAAGCGCTGCCGACACCAGAATTTGTGCCGCGCTGGCTTCAAGAGATGACATACCAAATGTCGCCTTGGCCAAACTGTTTCAATTGAACAGTCGACGGGTTTACAGGGCACTGGCCGGTAATTCAGCAGTTCGCCCCAGAGGGCCCTATTTGAATGCAATGGCGCGCTCGGCACAAATGGATCATAAGGTGGCGCGCTCTTTGGCCCGACGTGAAGATTTCGATACAGCATTATTGGCCCCGGCATTTTTTGATCTGGTGGAAGAAGATCGACTGCAGGTCATTGAGGCATTTTCTTTGAGAAAAACCCCGGATGCTCCAATAAAGCGCACCCTTGAGCAAATTTCTTTGGCCAAGGCGGACCTGTCGCGGGCGTTAATGAAACTGTTTATGGAAAATCGACGCCCTGAAGTGACAAAGCTGTTAACGCAAATCACTGGAATGGACGAGATACGTTGTGGCCAGATTGCCCATGATGTCAGCGGCGCAGCGCTGTTTGTGGTGCTTCGCGCCTTTGGTCTTAATTCGCAAGAGGGCTTGAAGGTTATCATTCATGCCACCTCCCATGAAGAAGAGGACCGCTCGCAATCCCTTGGAACTTTCGCTCGCATGTTCCAGAATATAAGTTCTGACGCAATGGCATTTTTGCTTAGCGTATGGAGAGCTGAGGTTAATCTTTTGGACCTGAACAAGCCGCAATATCGCCCGTTTGGAGAAGAAACAAAACGTGCAAGCAGCGCCCGTACCGTTTCAAACAATCCAGCAATCAACAAGGCTGTCAACGCTCTGGAGCGCATCGGTGCACGTCGCGCCAGTTAGATCTTAAAACGATTAAGTCTTGGATCAGTTACGGTCCCTGTTCTCAAACATCAGGAATAATTACATTTAACCCATGCTCGCCTGCTGGACTTTCAAGGGTTAATAGCCAGAAGTCGGGGTCAAAATTGGCCTCGCGTTCAATTCTTTCCTGAACCAGTTTGTTTTCAACCCGATCAAATATGCACTGAAACGGCAAGTCCAACTCGTCCCCCGTCTGCATAAAATCGGGCGCCTGAATAAAGAGCGAGCTTTTAGAGTTTATATGGTCAACTTCAATCCATACCTGCCCGGCAATTGCATCTCCGCGTCTGGAAACCACACAGATATTGCCCATGTCATTGTGACGGCGAACGAAGGCCGCGCACCAAATCTCAGCTCTGATGGAAGTCATGTGGATTTCACGCTAATTTTATGGCGATAATTCAGAATTATTTGCTCTGCAGTTTTTACAATCAATCCAAATTATTGCACCGACTAGGTTATTGCGCCAGCTTCTTGTAACCAGATCAGCAGTTGCGAGCTGATGCGGCCGGTCATTTCAAAACTTTTGAAGTTTTCAAATTCCCTTATGGCCCTTGCTGTAGATTCACCAAGAACCCCGTCAATCGAGCTGTAATAGAACCCAAGGCTGGATAATCCGCGCTGGATTTTTTCAACCAGTTGCTTATCGTTCTGAGCCTCATAGGCGGGCGACGGTGCAACCACAGGAGCTGAACTGAGGGATTGGGAGGGACGAACCGAAGAAGCAATTGTTCTTAAAAGATCCGGCACAGTTTGACCCGGCTCATCTATATGAGGCTGAGTGTTGGTGGTCTGAGGCTGTTGCACAACAGGTTGAGATGCAACCGGCGCAGGAGCTGAAGACACTGGTGCCGAAGAAACCGGTGCTGACGGCGCTGACACAGGTTGAGCTATGCTGCTGGTTTGCCCGGCTTTAAAGGACAGAATTTTTCCAATGATTTCAGGGCTCATTGATCCCTTTACAGTTAGACCCTGCTGACGCTCAAAAGCCCGGATAGCTTCAGCAGTAAGAGGCCCATAAAATCCATCAATTTTCCCTGAAAACAGGCCTATTTCGGCCAACACCGTTTGCGCCCGAGCCAAAATTTCATTGGTGACGTTATCGAGTACAACCGGCGAAGGTGTGGATACCAATTGTTGAATGGGCTGGCTTGCTGACAAAGGAGCAATCAGGGGTTGCTGTGTCCGGGATGATGACAGCTGGCGGGGGTGGGGAGCACTGGCGTTCTGTAGCGACAAACTATCACTTGAGGCACTAAGAGCCTGCTGCTGCAAACTAAATATCGGGGCAGGATGAACTCCCGTCTGCCAGAATAGAGCATTAAAAAACGATACCGTCATCGCAAACCCCAACAGGGCAATTGCCATATTTTGCAAAGGTTTATTCAAAAACAGGGTCGTTGCCCAACCCAAAGTCCTTTTTGTGGCACCCCAAAGAGAACCAGTTGCTGAAAATGGCAATTGTTGAAAGGTCGAACTTGTCATAGGGCAATGCTTTTTTGTTCTGGCCATTGGCCGGTTTCAATTTTTTCGATTTTTTTGATCAGGGGAGTAACAATTTGAGGCTCGATGAACTTGTTTTTTGGACCATCCAGGGGCAGCAGCACCGTTATCGTTGTTCCCTGTCCTATTTCAGACTGGATTTTTAGCGACCCCTGATGCAAGGCGACCAGCCCTTTGACTATGGACATGCCAAGGCCGGTGCCCTCATATTGGCGGGATAGACTATCGTGAACCTGAAAGAATGCCTCGCCAATCCTTTGTGATGCCTCTTTGCTCATACCGATACCGCTATCCTTAACGCTTATGCTCAATTTTTGGCCCTGACGCTTAACACTGATAACTACTTCACTTCCCGGGTTTGAGAACTTCACAGCATTGGAGAGCAAATTTATCAAAATCTGCCTGCATGCCCGTTCATCGCCTGCAATAACCGGCAAATGGGAATTAAGATTTGTAACCATTGTTACATTTTTCTTTGCGGCGTCAGCCTCAATCATTTTTACGCATGGCCGCACCAGCTCAATCGGCTCAAAACTGCTCAACTGCAATTCAAATTTGCCAGCTTCAATTTTGGACATATCAAGGAGCATGTTTACAACTTCGAGCAAATGATGGCCGCTCTCATGAATGAGTTGCACATATTCCTCATGTGCGGGTTGAATTTCCCCGCCGATGCCAGAACTCATCATTTCAGAAAAACCAACAATAGCATTCAAAGGGGTTCTTAACTCATGGCCCATAGTTGCTAAAAACGCGGATTTTGACTTTGATGCCTCCTCAGCGCTCTTGCGCGCTTCGATAAGCTCAAACTCATGATCTTTGCGGTCTGTAACATCGCGCAGCAGTGCAACAATTTCCCATTTATCCTTGCTTACGCCTTTGTTGACGATGGGAGAGAAAAATATTTCAATCCAGACATATTGAAGAGCAATGGTGGGGAAATTCGCATCGTCTCGACGCATGCGCACGTCTATTATTTCATTTTTAGAGGAATGAATTGAATCGGACAGGCATTTCAGGAATAATGGCCGGTCCAGAATATGGACCCGTTCAAGCAGCCCCTGCCCCAACAATTCATATCGTGGCGCACCAAGCAGATCTTCGGTATGCTCCGAAGCAAAAAGCAGCTCTGCATCAGGTGTAAAACGAATATAGCCATCGCCCATATGTTCCGCCAAGTGACGAACGGCAGCGTTATGAGCCCGATCACGATCTCTGCCCAACTGATAAAGACGAACTGAGCTATAGGTCTGTAAAGTTACAATCATCGTGCAATAAATGGCTCCGGTCCAACCAACAATCGTGCCCGCCGCCAACAATCCCGGCAACCAGCCGGTAATACTAATTCCTGAAAAAAGAGCCATCGCAGACAATGTAAACCAGATATTTTTACCAGACTTATGCACTCCTGCGATTGCCAGATGAACAGCTGAAAGAATGATTATGGCCATGCCGGGATCAACAAATTGCGGGTCGGTCAATGTCAGCAACAATCCACCTGTTATTATGGCAATCATTTCAACTTTTGTTGCGTCCGCATAGCGTCCTTTGCGGGCAGCAGCGGCAGAAATCGCACCCGCTGCCATCACCAAAATCGCTATTAGTATTGGAACAAATTCACCCTTCAGAGCTGCCAGCCAGGCCAATGGCATAAGGACAAAAGCGGTAAGAAACATCGCAATTGCCATTTTTTCTTTTAAGCTGCGACTTCGGCGTGGCTTGGCGCTCTTGGCGCGAGATTTCTTTGGAATCGGTGTTGCGCCCTTTGTCTCGACCTTGCTATCGAGGGAACTCATCTGGGACGGATTTTGATTACTCATTACTAAAAACTACTCCGGTACCAGCAAACCTGCCTTTTTATGCACCTTCAACATCAGCCCCTAAAACACCATTAAGCAATTTGCCCAAAGCGCCGCTCAAGCGTTAGAAATGGGCAATTTTCAATTGTTTTTGAGGTTAGAGTAAACAGAATGTTGCAGTTTGGCATTTCAGCGCCATACAAAAATTCTAATAAAATTTTATACAATTCCAACATGCTCGCTTAACGGGCCTAAAATAAACAACGGGCATAGTTTGAACTTGCTTCGCTTTAAACATTCTCGTGGAGAAAATTTATAGCGAACATGCCTTTGGGCAAAAGCAAAATTGGAAAGTGTCGATGGTAATAATTCGCTCAACATTCTGGCTAGTAGTGGCTTTTATGGTCATCGGACCACGAGTTGATATTCCAGCCTCGATTGCTGACCTTTCACGAAATGCTACTCAGGAGACAAAAAGCTTTGTCGAACAACAAACGGATATAAGTACCTGCAAGTCGATAGATTGTGTGAGCACAAGAATTGTTTTGTCTGCCGGAGCGCAAGCGGTTTCAGATTTTGTCACGCCTCTAGCGCTACCCCTGACCAATAACACCATTCAGGAGCAAACAACCGCTAAGGGAATTCAATTATCCCCTCATCCACGGCCCAGAATTTTACGATCCAGTTAAATTGTCAGTTCACTGCAATTTATGAAAAGGGAATATTAATACCAAGAATCAAAGTCCGCACCCCAAGTCCCCGACACTTCCTGATGGTGTGGTCTTTGTTGGAGCCGCAGGAGCGCTGCCCCGCCCTGCGGCTCAATTTTATTTTTTTTGGCTGGAATGGGCCTAACTATTGCGATAAACCGACGCCCATGAACAACAAAGATGACTACAAAGAAATTTCCGAAAATCTGGCCTTCCTTGATGATTGGGAGGATAGATATAGATATCTGATTGAAATCGGTGAAAAATTACCGGCAATCAGCGAGACAGAAAAAACCGAGGAAAACAAGATAAACGGCTGTGTTTCTCAGGTATGGTTATGTTCAACCCTCAACGAAAAAGACGGTGAAACGCATATTCATTTTCGCGGCGATTCAGATGCACTTATCGTTAAAGGGCTGGTGGCGGTGCTAATCGCCTATTATTCAGGGAAATCCGCCAAATGGATTGCTCAAAACGATGTGGGTAAATTATTTGATGAATTGGGCTTGCGCGAGCACCTGACCTCGCAACGATCCAACGGGTTAAATTCAATGATCAAGTCAATCAGAGCTCTGGCTCAGAGCTTGACCTAAGTCCCGTTGCTGCCGGCACAATCAATATAAATCGGCCTGATATCCCGGCTGCATCCAAGAGCGGGACCCGGTTGATTTCGCTCCAGTGGCAATATTTGACAAGCCAAATTGTACGGCCAATTGCTCAAGCCCAATTCGCAATATCAGTTTTGCGCTGCGCCGTGGCCATTGGCGCTCGGTCTCGATTAGCTGCAAACCTTTTTGAAAACCGCAAACGTCCATAATTACACCCGCGCAATCCGCAGGAAGCATTTCTAGCATCTTGAAAAGTTGTTTCTTCGCATCAACCGCAGAATCAGCCAGATCGGGTGTCACAAAACTTCCGGAATTTTTACCGCCAACCCTGCCCGGATCATACGACATGGTGGTGCGTTGGATCATTTGAGTTCGCATAAACAGCACATGGATTCGATTGGCAGCCGCTAAATGATGGGGCAATAAAAATGCTGGCTTGCCCTTGGTTTTTGTCGCAAGTATCCGTAGCGCGCTCTCACGAAGGTTTAGGCAAAGGCCTTCCCTGGATTTTTCAATCTGGCGATGCTGCTCACCAAAACCAGTCCCGTCACTAAGTTGGCGCTTTAACCAGGCCGCAGCGGTATCAGAAGCAAAGCATTTGCCATCTTCAAGAACAAGTATCCCGCTGGAAACCAGCTTTTCAACTTCGCCAATAGAGAGAGAGCAGCCGCTACGAACATCATTGCCG
>VAPK010613531.1_pt1 | contig 11642 bp, 11 predicted proteins | sample 3395031 | NCBI WGS metagenome assembly VAPK01 (sample SAMN08290443, study PRJNA428436) | hydrothermal vent metagenome | isolation source: Deep-sea hydrothermal vent chimney 1 | place: Pacific Ocean: Juan De Fuca Ridge
GGTGTGGCTTGTGCCTTGAATATTACGGAAACTTCTACGGCAGCAGCTACAGCAGTAGGTGGTTCTGTCCTAATGATGCTGTTGATGCGCTGTTTACATCCACCTGCAGCAGCAACTAGTTTAACGCCGATAATGGCAGGATCATCAATTATATCGCTAGGTTATTCTTTCGTACTTGTTCCAGTTGCAATTAATGTATTTAGCATGTTGTTCCTGGCAATTATTATCAATCGGTGGGTGATGGCTAGAGACTATCCTAGTCCTCTTCCTGTTAAGAAGGAAAAGCATCAGGGGCATACGCTGTCAGAACCAAGTCATCAAATAGGTTTTTCAGAACAAGATCTTGATTTGGCCCTCAAAAATAGTGATGTGTTTATAGATATGACTCATGCTGAATTGAGTCAAGTATTAACCCAAGTGGAAAAAAATGCATTTAAGAGAATCAAGGGTGAGATTTTATGTGCTGATATCATGATTAAAGATGTAATAACTGTTGAATTCGGTACGGAAGTAGAGCAAGCCTGGGAGATAATGAACATTAATAGGCTTAAGGCTATACCCGTAATCGACAGAGCCAGGCGAGTCATCGGTATTATTACCTGGAATGATTTTTTTAAGTTCGTAGACTTGAATGCCTACGAAAGTATACTGGATAAGTTTCGTGTCTTTATTCGGCGCACAACTGATGTAACCGCATCTAAACCAGAAGCTGTTGGTCTTATTATGACGAGTTCTGTAGTTACTTTGCCTGATACCACTCATATCGCAGATCTTGTATCATTAATGTCCATTCATGGACATAGACAAATACCTATCGTGAACTCAGAGCAGCGTCTTATTGGTATGGTTTATCAGGCAAATTTAATAGCTGCATTGTATAACCAGCAGTTAGGTTTCAATAATAATATTCAGGATAGCTAATCAGGAAAACCATGAAAAATAATAAACTATTAAATGATGAAGATATTCCTCAGGTTGCTATGGATGCCATGAACGATGTTCATCGGGAGGAATTAAATATTGTCAATCATGTAAATGCGGCAATTGAAGCAAAAGATTCAGGAAAAATCACACTTTTGTGTCAAGAGTGGCTAGAACATACCAAGTCCCACTTTGCCAAAGAAAACACTATGATGGAAAAATACAGTTTTCCGGCTTATCACTGCCATTTTGGAGAGCATGTTGAGGCATTACAGCTCTTGGAATCAATTATTACTTCCTGGAACGATAACGGCGATCTGGAAAATTTGAGCGAGTATGTCAGAGAGGTTTGGCCAAAATGGTACGTAAACCATATTTCAACAATGGATACCGTGACTTCAATTTTCATCAAACAAAGTATACAGAACGAATAAATTGAGGGTTTTGTACCGAGTGAAAAGTCAGAGTGCAGAAATTTAGAAGCTTTCTTAGTAATACTTCCTCAAGACCAGTTTGAAATAGCTTGAAAACGTGAACTAAACCTTCGGGCTGAGGCTGCAGGGTGGTGACTTCTCTGAGATTACCAGTATGTACACTATTGCTTCCTACAGACTATTTAGTGCATTAACGAGATAAGCAGTTTCTTCCGCTTTATTTATATAATTAGGAGTAACAATGAGTTATCAACACATCCTGCTAACACTTGATTATTCAGAACACGGTGATGATGTTTTACAAAAAGGCCAAGCATTGGCAAAGTTGTTCGCGGCTAAATTAAGTTTGGTTCATGTTTTGGATAATATACCGATGCCACAAGTAGCCTATGGAACAATTATTTCTTTAACCGAACAAACAGATAATGCGTTACTTGAAGCTGAAAAGGTCAAGTTTATTCAAATAGCTGATAAACTGGGCGTAGCCCAGGATTCCAGGTGGATAGTTTGGGGGAATCCAAAGCAAGAGATTATTCATATTGCGGAAAAGGAGAATGCAGATCTGATTATTGTTGGTTCCCATGGGAGACACGGATTAGCTTTGTTATTGGGTTCAACTGCAAACGCGGTATTACACTACGCCACATGTGATGTTTTAGCGGTAAGATTACAAGATAAATTATGACTGTTCAGAGCACACCTTATTTTCACGATTACGGCATCAAAAGCGCTCATTTATAGACATAAACTGCGCGTTTTTTCTTGTACTCACAAAAATCAGACGCAACCTGAACAGTCGCAAGGCTATGCTGAATAGTTACGATTAGCTTTTCTTGGATTATTCTCGACGCACATCAAGAATCAATTTACAGAGATCCATTAGTCATTTTTTCTTTAAGATTTTCCCACAAGCTTAATCTGCCGGAACTGCCAACGCGTTGTCCAGTGCCTCGGGCTTTAGCTATCCAAAGACCCGCACCATTGAAGCTGTATACGGGCAATAAATCTTTCCTCTGATCCGCATGTTTAATTTCAGGGATTAGATTATCCAGTACTAAAGGGATAGAGCGTGGGTGAGCAAAGTAGGTAAGTACCATATGCGCTTGTCCCCATTTAATTGCTTTGACATAAGTTAAACGTAACTTTTCTTCGGCGATACCGACTTCTTTCAAGCTAAAGTATTTGGCAATCGAGAAATCCTCACAATCACCGGCACCGGATGCAATAAATTCGAGCGGGGTTGCCCAGTAGTCATTCATCCCCCAATGGGACATATCATCGACAAATTGGACATGCTGATTAAAAAAATCATTGATCAAGGTTAATTTTTGGTGATCCTGTTTGGCTCGCTGAGCCGTAACTAATATGTTTTGCCAAGCAACGGTCCGAAGTCTGGCATTATTATCATATTTTTCTTCAATTTTGCTGAGTACTTTCTGGTTCAAAGTTAAATCGGGCGAAACTGAAGAAACATAAAATATCGATAGATAAAAAACCAGGATTTTGAGCCTGCGTAACATCAATAAACCTTAGGTTGTTTGGCGACTGGCCCCATAGATACCAATATTTATTAGACTTTCAAAGTCTTGGTCCGAGCTGATGCTTTCAGCTAATATTTTAATATTCAGCAAATCCCCAAATTCTTTTATAGTAGTAACCAGTGATATTTTTTCCGGATTGGTACTGATGTCTGTTGTAATCTCTCTGGCTAATCGCAAATAATCGAATTTAAGTTGTTTGAGCTCATCCAAAGGGAGTAATTGAGGTTCGTATCGTTTCAGAATAACTTTTGCTCCTGCACTATGTATGAAGTCGATAAAGTCAGTAATGATTGGCAAGTGTTTTTTTATGATGTAAGCAGAGAGACTGAAGATAAGTTGATTGGCAATTTGCTGATGGTTTTTGAGTGCATTGGTTAACCAGGAACGAAAATGGCCGCTTTGAACTGAAGTGATCGATAAATTGATCGTTATGGGGTGTTTGATGTGATTGGTATTGATAGATTTAATAACTCTTGCAATAACCCCCTGATCTAATACTACCGCTTTATCATATTTTTCAGCCATGGAAATAAAGGTACTCGTGGCTAGCGCGTGTTGATTTTCATCTTTAATAAAGGTAAAAGCCTCTTCCATGACTAAAGCATTTTTTTTGTCTGAACTCATGCTTTCAGCCTGGTTAACGTACTTCACTTGATATTTTTTGTTATCAATAACCTGCTCCACAAGATTTTTCCATGACACCAGATCTTTAGCGTGATCGGTTGCTTTTTCGATGAAATATTTATTACTACCAATTTGCTTAGCTTGTTCAAGGGCTTCATGTGCTGAAGCTAAAATGTTTTTTCTAGTGCTGAGCCGGTTAAAGGCAGTGATTCCAATATGAGCGATTTCCTGTTTCTGGTATCGATTTCCAAAATCGACGAGGTGTTGGGTAATATTGTCGGCAAAAGTTGCTATTTTTTTTGCCGATGTGGTTTTGTAGATGAGCGCAAATTTTGCGCCGAATATCCGATAACTATTGATGGGTTCAATTTCTGTAGAAGATTCTTTGAGTAGCTTGGCAAAATCTTTTAAAAAAAGATCAGTTTTCTCATTGCCTAGTTGATTGGCCAGGTTATCCAGGTCATCAATTTTGATGAATAAGACGTAGCCTTCAATATTTTCAGAGAGTAATTGTTTTAATTCTGTTGTAAATCGAGATTGGTTGCCTAAGCCGGTTAGTTCATCAAATTGTAAATTTCTGTCGGCCTTTTCCAATTTCTCATTCAAACTTGCAAAAATGCGGGCTGTTTTTTGTGACATTGAATTCATCGCTACAGCGACATTTTTTACTTCAGTTGTCCAAGGAAGTGGTTGAATAGCCGTATAATTACCCTCGCCGATGGATTTTGCCAAAGATTCGATTTTCTTCAACGGCAATAACGTGAAACGAAGGGCTATAGTCAACAAAACAAAAGCTATAGCAAAAGCGAATAGGGAATAGATAAGGCTTTTTTGCGCTTGTTTGTATAATTTTAGATAACCATAACCAGGATTAATACTAACCTGTAATTCACCGGCGAGCGTCCAGCCGGAGCTGATTTCAGTTTTTGCTGTGGCTGATTTCATAGGCAGTAAACGTACAAACCACGCTGGCACCGTGTCAAAAACCTGATTATTGGTTAAAGCAATCCTATTCTTTTGTTCACTATCGATTAGCTTTATTTCTTTATAATATCCTCGGTCAAATACTGCATTTATTATGGTTTGAATCATTGGGTCATCGTGGTTTTCCAGATGAGGACTTAGTGCCAGACCAAGAGAAGTGGCAGTGTCCTGAGCGTGAATTTTCGATTCAATTTCCAGGTAATCACGAATATTGTTAATGCTGATAACAAAGTTGACAGAAAAAATCACTAAAAATATGGTTGATAACAGTGCCAATAATTGTTTGGAAAGTGACATTGATAGATCCTTTTGTCCTAAGGTTATTAACATCATAGTTGATAACTCATAAAATGAGTATTAATCGGGCTATGAACCCTTTGAAAACATCTGCAATAAAATAAGGGTATCTCTAATAATTAGAATTTTTGTTCGAGTTTAAGGCGGATGATGTTCGAGAACCCGCAGTGTATATGGAATACATGAGGATCGCAGAAAATCATCCAACGCCGAAATCGGACAAAAAGGCAATTATTAGAGGTGCCTATAAAAAAGTTCGGTATAATCTACAAATTTTTCATTAGGTTTATTGAGGAATTATGTCGGCAATAAATAAAGTCGTTTTAGCGTATTCAGGCGGTCTGGATACTTCTGTTATTTTAAAATGGTTACAGGATGTATATTCTTGCGAAGTGGTTTGTTTCACTGCCGATATAGGTCAAGAAGGAGAAGTTGAACCCGCTCGCGCAAAAGCCGAGTCTTTAGGCATTAAAGAAATTTATATAGAAGACTTGCGTGAAGAATTTGTGCGGGATTACGTTTTCCCTATGTTTCGAGCTAACGCGATTTATGAGGGGGAGTATCTTTTGGGGACTTCAATTGCTCGACCGCTAATAGCCAAACGCTTGATAGACATTGCTAATGAAACCGGTGCGCAAGCCATTTCCCATGGTGCCACCGGGAAAGGTAATGACCAGGTCAGGTTTGAATTAGGTGCTTATGCGCTAAGGCCCGATATTCAAATTATTGCACCCTGGCGGGAATGGGATTTAAACTCGCGGGAAAAATTACTGGCTTATGCTGAACAGCATGGTATTCCCGTAGAAATGAAAAGAGGCAAAGCTTCGCCTTATTCGATGGATGCCAATTTACTGCATATTTCTTACGAGGGTGGCATTTTGGAAGATCCTTGGGTAGAGGCTGAAGAAGATATGTGGCGTTGGAGTGTTTCGCCCGAGGCGGCACCCGATAAACCCAGTTACATTGAATTGACTTATCTAAAAGGTGATATTGTTGCGATTGATGATGAGCCACTTTCACCTGCAACAGTTCTGGAGAATTTGAATCGTATAGCGGGCAATAATGGCATAGGTCGATTGGATATCGTAGAAAATCGTTATGTGGGTATGAAATCCCGTGGATGTTATGAAACACCTGGGGGCACGGTAATGCTAAAAGCCCACAGGGCCATTGAATCATTAACACTGGATCGCGAGGTGGCTCACCTGAAAGATGAGTTGATGCCGCGTTATGCAAAACTTATTTACAATGGTTACTGGTGGAGCCCAGAGCGGGAAATGCTTCAGAAAATGATTGACGCATCGCAAATTGTTGTAAATGGCAAAGTTAGATTAAAGCTATATAAAGGTAATGTTGAAGTAGTAGGCCGGATGTCTGAGACTGATAGTTTGTTTGATGAGAGCATTGCTACGTTTGAAGATGATGAAGGTGCCTATAATCAGCAGGATGCAGAAGGTTTCATTAAATTAAATGCGCTTAGATTACGGATAGCGGCAAGAAAAGTTCGCTAATTTTCAAATATATAGAGCATCTTATTTCCAATATTGACCTAACAAAGGTAATCTGGCATAGTGAGAGGCCATGCGTATAACAATGTACAGTATGGGCCTGCTTTTATGCCGATTACGAGGAATAATAACATGAGTGACCACAACTCAGAGCAATCTGGTGATCTTCAAAAGGCTGTGATATTACATCCGGCTTATAATAAAGAATTCAATATAGCAAAAGCCAATAGAATTCTGTTCTATGCTGTTATTACGTTGATATCGGTAGCAATGTTGCTGGGTTTCTTCTTGATGTCAACACATAATGCGCTAACTCAGTTTGAGAAGCAACAGGCGATAGCAGAAATTCAAAAACAACAGATTAATCCAGCCCTGACTGAAGAAATTAATGCACTTAAAGCCCAGTTGTTGGGGTTAATCAGTGGGTCAATAGAAAGCAAGATTAAAGTTTTGGAAGAAAGCATCTTGTTAGGCGGGGTGACTGCCACAACCGGGATGGGAGCAGCTATTCAAGATTTGAAAAATGATGTTACTGTTTTGAAAACCTACTCAAAGACTGGGGCTGGTCGCTTAATAGCGAGTAATACTCAAATTATTGGGCCTAAGCAGGATGCGCAATTAATTGACGAAATAGCGAATTTAAAAAATTTATTTTATATCAGTATTGCTTCATGTGGTTTATTGGCGGTAGCGATTGGAGGGATTTGGTATCAAAGTAAAACTCAATATTGGTTGCGCCATGATTTCAATGGTGAGACCAAAACAACAAAACATTTTTTAGGTAAACAATAAGTATCCATTTAGCATTGACTTGTGACTATTCAGATTGCTACTGAATATTGAGTACTGATATTTGCATAAATGAATACCCTTGATGCTATCATCGCGAAATGAGGACAAAAAAAACCGCTCCAAATGAAGCGGTTTTTTTTTGAAATAGAGCCAGAAATTATTTGGCTTTTTTCAGTTTTCCTTCTGGAACACTGCCGTCTGCCCGGCCTTTGATGTAAGCGTATACTGCTTCTAACCCTTGTTCTTCAGAATACCCTGCCTTCTTAACTGGACCTACACTCATGATCGCATCAATTGCTTTAGGCATGCCATTTTGTCCATTCTTTAGCACGCTAATGAATTCTTCTTTGTTTAACGTATTTACGCTTTTAAATAGATTTGGATTTGAAGAAATGTCATGACATGTGCCACAACCACGGCCAAAAGCACGATCATAAACTTTTCCACCTACCCAGATTTCTTCTGATACTACATTGTCAGCTGAAAATGCTTGACTGCTTAATGCCAATAAAGCTGCTCCAGTGATTACTTCCAACGTTTTTTTCATGTTGACCTCTCTTTTGTAAAAAATTTGAATGTGTAATTATTATATTAGATTAAAAAATACAAACCGTAAAATGATAGGCAATTTAACAAAATTAATCAACAACTTTTACGTATAATTACAATAACATTATCTACTAATTTAGCTTAATAGATACTGAATGAAGACAAAGAAGTTGTCTTGGCAAATGAGATGGTTTCAAAACAGGTAAAATTTGAACACTATCAATTAAGTAACAATTGGCCTCTTATTTTCTCCAGCGCTGTAAAATTCCTTTGGAGCTAATGCTATAAAATTTTTTATCGTTGCTGGTAAATGACAAGGCAAGAATTGTTGCGGCAGAAGGCCGCCACTTATCATCAGTCTTCGGTCTCCAGTATTTCATGATTTGACCCGTTTTAATGCGCCATAAGTCAATTCTTTGCGATATTTTTCCAGCAATCAAATATTTATCATTTTTACTGAACCTGACGGAAGACAGCGTCATTAGATTGGGCCCGATTTTTTTAAACAGCTTGCCGTTACCGATATTCCATATTTGAGTTGAGCCAAGTGCCGCATTCGTCAGGGCATACTTATCGTTCCTTGAAAGGGCTACAACCGATAATTTGGTTTGATTTTGCCAAGTATATTTAATTTCTCCTGTTGTTAAATCCCAAAGTTTTGCAACCCCGTCATCTGAACCTGTTAAAGCATGTTTACCAGTACTAGACAAAGCTGTTGCAGAAATGGCATCTTGATGAGGGAATGCATAAAGGGTTTTACCGTATTCTAATGCGAAATATAGGGCTTTATCTTGTAGGCCGATTAGGGCAAAGTTTCCCTCTGCGGAGATGCTGACGCTAGTAATCCCTGGAAGGCTCCAGACATTAAGCAATGTCCCATCTGAAATTCGCCACCAGGCTATAGAATCTCGTTCAGCGGTAATGGCGTATTCTTCTCTTTCCGAAATCGCTAAAGCGATGATGCCGTTTTTTTCATCAGTATGCTGCCAATTATGAACTAGCTTTTTGGGGGTTAACTGCCATAGTTCAGCATTACCTTTTGCAGTTCCCAATAGAGCATAATGCTCTGAAAGTGCTGCCGAAAAAAGCCCCCCAGGCGCAAGGATACTGGTTTTTTCTGCCTTTGGGGTGTTCTCGCAAGCTAACAATAAGAGACAAAGGCAGATTGCAATCAAGTTTTTTAATGGAAACATGGTGAAAGTTTAGTTGTTCTGAGTGTTTTTGAACCAGGCTAGTTTATTATGAAGTGTAACCACCCCTCCTACAATGATCAATGTAGGAGGGGTGATTGTTAAATAAGCAATCTGTTTGGGCAGTGACTCAAGTGTGCCGGTAATAACCCGTTGCTGGGAGGTTGTACCTTGCTCAATAAGCGCAATAGGGCGGTCAGGTTCTGAGCCATGCTCAATCAGCGATGCACAAATAATATTTAACCCAACCAGGCCCATATAAATAACAATGGTTTGATTGGGTTTGGCTAATTGTTGCCAATTCAGATTTATCGTACCATCCTGTAAATGTCCGGTAATAAAGGTGCAGGATTGGGAATGATCTCTATGTGTCAGGGGGATTCCTGCATAGCTTGCACATCCTGAGGCAGCCGTTATTCCAGGAACAACCTGAAAATTAATGCCTAAAGCCATTAGTGTTTCTATTTCTTCACCGCCCCGGCCAAAGATAAAAGGGTCTCCACCCTTTAATCGAACAACACGCTTGCCTGACTGAGCCAGACGAGCAAGCAGTTCATTGATAGATTCTTGCGATAAACTATGTTCATTGCGTTTTTTCCCGGCATAAATCTTTTCTGAATCTCGCCTGGTTAAATCCAGGACTTCCGGTGAAACAAGTCGGTCGTAAACGACCACGTCAGCTTGTTGCATTAATCGTAACGCCCGAAATGTAAGTAAATCCGGATCACCGGGACCAGCACCAATTAAATAAACTTCTCCATTGGTAGTTTTGTTATCTGTTAAATGGGTAAGGGAGTTTTTTAATTGTAGTTCAGCTTCTTCATCTCGGTTAGCAAAAATAAGCTCGGCTATTGGGCCTTGTAGGGTGTTTTCCCAAAAGATGCGGCGGTGCGAAGGATTTAAGATAGATTGTTTTACCAGGGGCCTGTATTTCTCTGCCAGCTGAGCAAGACGGCCATAAGCGGCTGGAATCAAACTTTCAATTTTTGCCCTAAGCAGACGAGCCAAGACAGGTGATGCGCCACCCGATGAAATAGCTGCAATAACAGGGGAGCGATCAATAATAGCTGGAAAAATAAAGCTGCAAAGATCGGGGTTATCGACGACATTAACAGGGATGTTAAGTTTATTGGCCGCATTTGCGACTATTTTATTTGTCTGTGGGTCATTGGTCGCTGAAACAACAAGCTTGAATTCCCCAAGATCAGACGCTTCAAATTTTTTTTCTACAATATGCAAGCGATGAGTGGTTTTCATGTCGTTAATAGTACTGTCAATTTTTTGGGCGATTACAGTAATATTGGCATGGGCTCTGGATAATAAATCAATTTTTCGTGCTGCAACCTTGCCAGCACCAACCACCAAGCAAGGCTGGTTTTTTAATTTGATAAAAAGTGGAAAATACTCCATATTTTACTGAGATTCTCGGATGTTAATGTTAATGATATACTCTACTTCTGAGCAAGGTTACTTGGGCTCTCAATATAACCTTGACGGAGTATTATAAATACCTGATTGGAAAATAGCTGATAAAAATGCCTGAATTTGATTTTGAAGTAGATGCCAGTGGCCTTAATTGCCCATTACCTTTGTTGCGCCTGAAAAAAATTCTGAAGGAAATGACGGGTGGAGACGTGGTGAAAGTCATTGCAACCGATCCGGCAGCACATCTTGATTTCGGCGTTTATTCAGATCAGTCGGGGCATAAGATAGTAAATTTTATTAAAGAATCTGAGCAACAAATCTTTTACATTAAGAAAAAATAAATAGAGGAAGTATTTTGCCAAAAGCAAGTGACTTAAAACAAAACATGGCGATCGAAATAAACGGCGAGCCGTATTCTGTAAAAAAAATTGAGGTTAGAAACCCAACGTCCCGTGGAGCATCAACGCTCTATAAGATACGCTTCGTCCATCTTAAAACCAAACAAAAACTAGACGACAGTTTTAAAGGTGATGATTTTCTAAAAGAAGCTGATTGTGAAAGAGTTACCGTGCAGTATTCTTACCAAGACGGTGAAAGCTATTATTTCATGAATCTGGAAAGCTATGAGCAATATGGCTTGAATGAAGATGATCTAGATGGCCAGGTTGGGTATTTAACCGAAGGCCTGGAAGGAATTATCTTGCTGTTGATGGAAGATGCACCATTAGGTATCGAATTACCCGCTTCTGTTGCGCTTGAAATAGTCGAAACTGCCCCAGGTATTAAAGGGGCTAGTGCAACCAGTCGTACCAAGCCTGCTAAATTGACAACAGGGATAGAAGTTCAAGTACCTGAGTATATTGAGCAGGGTGAAGTGATTAAAGTTAACACGGGAACTGGGAAGTTTATGTCCAAGGCATAAAAGTGCGTACTGCCTCCTCATCATAATTATACAAATCATCAACACTTTCAGTGTGCGGGGAAAAAATTGCCCACACACTGATAATGTCTAAGTCAGGCTAATCTTTTTTTACGTGAAAAAATAAATCCTGCAAAACCAAGTCCCAACAAGGTAATTGTTGTAGGCTCAGGCACATCATTAGCTGCTGCGATATTGATATTATCGATACCAAACTCTTCAACATAGCCTCCAGGTGATGTTGTTTCGGCTGAGAATGCAATCGAACTTATGCCTGCCAGATCGGTAATGCCAAAGAAAAAAGCAGAATCAAAAGAAGAAGAAACTGATGGAAAGAGGGCCCCAATATCTATGCCATTGATAAATAGATGGTATTCATCAGTGGAATCAGAATCCAGAAAATCGAAGGAGATAGCTGTAATTGAGGTAGCAAAATCGAGAGTGACTGTGGGACCATA
>VAPK010070289.1_pt1 | contig 11641 bp, 12 predicted proteins | sample 3395031 | NCBI WGS metagenome assembly VAPK01 (sample SAMN08290443, study PRJNA428436) | hydrothermal vent metagenome | isolation source: Deep-sea hydrothermal vent chimney 1 | place: Pacific Ocean: Juan De Fuca Ridge
AATCACAAACTGTATTTTCAATTTCTCTTAAATCTAGTATAGAAATATTTTCTCCCTTAACATCTTCAATCCCTTTTATAATTTCTGTTATTAAGAGATCTGAATTTACTTTTTTTTTAGTCATTAAATTTATTAAAAATTTCTTGCAAATGTATTACATTTTTATCACTTTAGTCGATCAATATTTGCAATATTACATATGTTTTTAGTCAAACTTGATGCCATAAATTCAACTAGCTCTTATCTCAAAGAACTATCGAAAGCTATTACTACGAGAAATTGGACAGTTGTAAGTACCGACTTTCAAATCTGTGGAAGAGGTCAGATGCATGCCAAATGGGAATCTGAACGTGGTAAAAATCTTACATTCAGTGTGTTAATCAAGCTTGATAGTTTTAAAGTCAGCAATCAATTTTATCTCAATTGTGCCATAGCTCTAGGTATTTATCATGTTTTGGAAAACTACAAATTACCTATGTTAAAATTGAAATGGCCAAACGACATAATGTCAGATAGTAAGAAATTAGGCGGAATTCTAATTGAAAATTCTTTGATGAATGATCGTATATATCAGGCCGTTGTTGGTATAGGAATTAACGTAAATCAACAGAAATTTCCACCTCATTTAACCGGGGCTATTTCGATGAAACAAATATTGAAAAAAAGAATTGACATACATTCCTTACTAATTCAAATTGTAGAGTCTTTAAAAATTCAAATTGAATTATTAGAAAAAGAAAGATTTGAAACCCTATTTGAAAATTACATAGAGGTCTTGTTTAAAAAAAACATACCCAGTATGTTTGAGAATAAAAATAAACAAAAGTTTATGGGTAAAATAATCGGTGTTACTTTAGATGGAAAACTCAAGATAGAAAAGGAGAATCAAGTTATACAGGAATTTAATTTTAAAGAAATTAAATTTATTGGTCTCAATAATAGCTGAAACCAAGTGATTTTGCGCATCTCATTTTGGCTAATGAAAATGGTTCATAGTGAGAAATATGGAGTTGGAAGACCGAAAAAATTGTGTATGCAACTAGGTCGACTTACAATCAAACCCTAAGTGTATTTTACTGTAAGAAATTTCTTTCATTGTCAAACCTATGGTACTTTATTCGATAGCAGTTTCGGTATAGATTCTATTTTGTTGCCATATTATTGGTCAGGGTATCTATAAATTTTTGGAGGGGGTTTTTAACCATCATTGCCACCATTGGGTTAAATTTTCCGTCAAATAATAATTGAACATTGCTCGAACTTTCAGAATTATCCTCAATATTTGCTGTTAGGGTAAAGGGAAATTTATCACTGGTTGATCCAAGAATAATTTTATTTGGAGATTCTGTTTCCTGCATTTTTAATTTTATTTCGGGCATACCTTTTAAAGCGAATAAAAAAGAGTTTTCACCAGCTTCAAATTTTTCAATACTATCTGGCATTATTTGCTCAAAATTTTCAACATTTGAAAGATAATCAAACAATTCTTTACTCGATTTTTGTACGGTAACCTTCGGGCTTTCTAAATTCATATTTGTTTTATATTTTTCCACTCACTTGGATTCTTTTTCCAAGTTTTTAGAGTTTTTAATTGTTTTTCACTTATAAAATTAGTCTCTAGAGCTTGTTCTAACAAATTAGAATAATTGCTTAAAGTGGTTAATTCTAAATTGGCATTTTTAAAATTCTTTTTGGCGGTGTCAAAACCATAATTGAATATAGCAACCATACCCTTAATCTGGGCTCCGGCATCTTTTAACGCTCTTACGGCATTTAAGCTACTTTTACCTGTACTAATTAGATCTTCTACAACAACGACACCCTGACCAGAATCCAGAAAGCCTTCAATTTGATTCTTTCGTCCGTGTTTTTTTGGTTCGGGTCTAACATAAATAAAAGGAACACCCAATTCTTGTGCCACCAAAACACCGATAGCAATTGCACCTGTGGCAACACCGGCAATCACATCCGGTTTACCGTATTTATCTGAAATTATCTTGGCTAAATTTTCTCTTATATAATTTCTTATCTGAATGTAAGATAAGGTTACTCTATTGTCACAATAGATAGGAGATGACCATCCTGAAGCCCAAGTAAAAGGCTCATCCGGATTCAATTTGATCGCTTTTATAGATAAAAGCAATTCAGCTGTCTTTTTTGCCGTATTTTTGTCGAAAATCATGCTGCAAATGTATACAATTTTTAAGAATGATTGTTCAATTATATTAACAGATTGCTTAAAAAAAAAGGAAGAGAATAATTTTTATAAATGGGTAAATATAGATCTCAAAAATTTGCTGTTTCGAATTGATAAAAATGAATTTAAAAAATTAATTATATATGATTCGGATATTAAATTGTTATGGAAAAACTTTAAAGAACAATTTAAAATTATCGAAGCTGCAGGAGGAGTTGTATTTAGTAATACAGATATTTTATTCATATTTAGATTGGGTAAATGGGATTTGCCAAAAGGTAAAATAGAAAAAGGTGAATCAATTCAGGAAACTGCAATAAGAGAAGTTAAAGAAGAATGCGGATTGAATAAACTCACTTTGGGTGATTTTATTTGTTCTACCTATCATATTTATACAGAGAATGAAAAAGATGTATTGAAAATTTCACATTGGTATAAAATGTATAGTAATGAAAAAATTTTAACACCTCAAAGAGAAGAAGATATTACAAAAGTAGAATGGAAAAATAAAATTCAAATAAAAAAGGCTCTTCAAAATACTTATCCAAATATTAAATTGCTTTTAAAGAAAATAAATTAATTCGATTTTGCATAGCCTATAACGATGCTTCTTATATATCAAAAATTAAATTGTATTTTTGCCGACTTCTAAAAAAACCCTAAGCGATTAGTTATGACTGAATTTATTAGCAAAAGATTACCCAATGTAAAAAATGATATTTTATCTGGTATTACTGTTGCCTTGGCCTTGGTACCAGAGGCTGTTGCTTTTGCCTTTGTTGCTGGGGTTGATCCTCTTGTAGGATTATATGCAGCTTTTATGGTTGGGTTGATAACATCTATTTTTGGAGGTAGACCCGGTATGATCTCAGGAGCCACCGGTGCTTTGGCAGTTGTTATGGTAAGTTTGGTTGCCAGAGGAAATGAAATGGGAGCACCGGGTGAAAATCTAGGGTTATATTATCTTTTTGCTACTGTTATATTAATGGGAATTATTCAAATAGGTGCAGGTGTTTTGAAACTGGGAAAATTTGTACGTTTAATTCCGCATCCTGTAATGATGGGGTTTGTAAATGGATTAGCGATTGTGATTTTCTTGTCACAATTGGGTATGTTTAAAAAGAAAATAAATGGCGAGAATATCTGGTTGCAAGGTTCAGAACTATATTTAATGGGAGGCCTGGTGGCACTTACCATGGTGATTATGTTGGTCTTACCAAAAATAAAATGGACAAGAAAAATGCCAGAAGCGTTGATTGGTATCTTACTGGTTTCAACTATTGTAGTCATTTTTAATTTAGATGTTGCAACTGTAGGTTCATTTATTAAAGAAGGAGGAGGAGAAGGATTAAAAGGAGGATTACCAGTATTGCATTTAGAAACCTTTCAAAAAATACCATTTTCATGGGAATCGATAAAATTTATTTTTCCTTATGCGTTAATTCTGGCTGCAATTGGCTTGATAGAATCGTTGATGACTTTGAATTTAATTGATGATCTTACAGAGACCAGAGGTAATGGAAACAGAGAATGTGTTGCACAGGGAAGTGCCAATATAGTTACCGGACTGTTCGGTGGTATGGGTGGTTGTGCCATGATCGGCCAATCTATAATTAATATAAAATCGGGTGGTCGAGGTCGATTATCGGGTGTAGTTGCTGCGTTAATGTTATTGGCTTTTATTGTATTTGCTTCGAGTTATATAGAACAAGTTCCTATTGCGGCCTTGGTTGGAGTTATGTTTATGGTAGTTGTTGGAACATTTGCGTGGAGTAGTTTTAGAATTCTTAATAAAATTCCTAAGACAGATGTATTTGTTTTGATATTGGTTTCATCACTTACGGTAATATTCGATTTGGCTATAGCTGTTTTTGCGGGAGTTATTGTAAGTGCTTTGGTATTTTCATGGGAAAATGCGAAAAGAATTAGAGCTCGAAAGCGTATGAAAGATGATGGCACGAAAGTATATGAAATTTGGGGTCCCTTATTTTTTGGTTCAATAAGTGCATTTATAGAAAAATTTGACCCAAAAAATGACCCAGAAAAAGTAGAAATTGACTTTGTAGAATCAAGAATTAGTGATCATTCGGCTCTTGAGGCGATTTTGAATCTGGTTAAAAAATATGAGAATGAAGGAAAAACTATTCATTTAAAGCATCTGAGTATAGAGTGTGAACAATTATTGTATAAATCGGATGCGAAATTCCATGAAGTTATTGTTGATGCAGTTGATGACCCAAGATACCATTTGGCTGCAAATCCGGAGAATTTCCCTAAGAGTTTATCAGAATATCATATTTAACTGTACATTCAAAGATTAATCTATAACCCGGTATACAGGATATTGTAGATAAGATTTTTCTGCATATTTTGAGTTTTTATAAATATAGTTCAATTGGCGATACCAGTTTTTAGAAAATTCTGAATCTTCCTTTTTTAGTTTGTCAAAATCCTTTTTCAATTGCGGGTTATTATTTAGTATTTCTATCGCCAGGTCTTCGAAAACATAGGGCGAAAAGCCTTCTTTTCTTTGTAAAATGATATCAAAAAAATTCCAATTAAAAAAAGAATCGGTAGCTTCTGGTTCAAGTGTTTCTAGTATATATCTAATTCCATTTTGATTAGTTGGAATATATATATCTCCTTTTTTAAAGTTATGCTTTTCTGTGTTCTTATTTATTCGAGTATTGAAATGTAAATAATGCCCTTCAAAGGGTTTTTTAACCGTTTCATAGTTTTTTATATGATAAGTTTCTACATTTAAAATAGTATCGTTATTAATTCTTAGAAAATTAATTTTATTCATTTCTAAACGGTTTGTAATCTCCCACCATCCATCGGGTATAATATATGCTTTTGGGATAACTATTTCTTTTGTTGGTTTAAAGTAATTGTAATAGGTAACAGCCTTTGTATATGGTTTTGATCTGTCATATTTTAAACGTTTTAAACCGGTTATATCACTGGTTAAGTATTTTCCTTCAAACCCTTTGAAGTTAAGTGAGCTGGTTTTTGAACTATCTAGTGCCCATTGAATGGGATATTCTTTTTTGGATAATATTTCTTTTAGCATATTCTTTCTTATGTCTTTAATTTCCAAACTATTGGCATCAAGAAATTTTAAGGAAGAAATCATGAGTTTATACACTCCTTCAACTCTTTGTTTGTAGGGTTTTAGCATATGTGTTTCTACCATAAAACCAAAAGTATTGAATAAAGTGGTGTAGCCTGTAGAATATCTTGCACTATCAAAAAATTGTGAAAAACTACTTTCAGGAGTTCTGTTAAACACATTAACATATGGAGTTATGTCAATCTCTTGTTTACTAAGATCTTTAACTAAATCGGGTATCATTTTATTATTTATAAAAGCTCCCATTTTGCCTCCTGCTTTGTTGTGTTGGGTGAATAAATGGGTTAAAGTATATTGATAGTCTGCTCCGTTACTTACATGATTGTCAATAAACACATCTGGGTTAATCATGTGAAAAACCTTATAAAATGCTTCTGCATTTTTTGTATCACTTTTAACGAAGTCTCTGTTGAGGTCATAATTTCTCGCATTTCCTCTAAACCCGTATTCTGTAGGTCCATTTTGATTGACCCTACTTGTTGCATTACGATTTAGGCTACCTCCAACATTATAAATTGGAATAATACAAATTACAATATTTTTAAATTGATCTTTCAATTTTTTATTTTCAACAATATCCCTTAACATCATCATACTGGCATCTATCCCATCCGGTTCACCGGGATGAATACCATTATTTATTAAAATTGTACTTTTTGTACCCTGATTTATTTTATGGAGATCAAAAGATTCATCTGCATTAAAAATAACAAGATGTAGGGGTTTGCCCGAATCGGTTAAGCCAATTTTCTGAATGGAAATTTCTGAATATTTTTTTGCCAGGTTTTGATAAAATGATATGGTTTGCTGGTAAGTAGCAGTTTTCTTACCCATATTTTTTTCGAAAACAGTTTCGAAATTTTGAGAATAAGTGAACAAAGTAAAAAATAGGATTACAACAAACAGAATTATCTTATTCATGGTCTAATGTTCTAGTACAGCCTGTGGAACTAAAAGAGATACATCTCCTTTATTTTTAAGAATATCACGAACAATGCTTGAACTGATATAGGAAGTATTAGCACTTGTAAGCAAAAACACATGCTCTATTTTAGACATTTTTCTGTTGGTATGGGCAATGGCTTTTTCGAATTCAAAATCAGCCGGATTTCTCAATCCTCTTAAAATATAATCACTGTTTATTTTTTTACAATAATCTATGGTTAGGCCTTTATAGGTGTCTACTTTAATTTTAGGTTGGTTGGCAAATGTTTTTTCTATAAATTTTTTTCTTTGTTCTAAAGAAAACATATATTTTTTTGTAGAATTTGTCCCAATGGCAATAATTATTTCATCGAATAAAGGTAAACCTCGATCTATTATATCTTTATGTCCTAAGGTAAGCGGATCAAAAGATCCCGGAAAAACAGCTCGTTTCATATGTTATATTTCAGTATTTTATATTGGTCATATGTATCATCCAAATAATAATTTACTTGCGTAATAAATTCTTATTAAAAATGTTTCATAAATTTAAAATAAACTTAAAATTTAAATTACAAATAAAATCCAACAGGTCTATTTATTAAATTGATACTTAAGTGATTTTCTAAAGATAGCTATTTTATTTATTTAAGGCCTCCTCAATTGAGTTTCCAAAAAGCTCTTCTAAACTTATACCTGCCGATAATGCTTGTTTTGGTAAGATGCTCTCAGCAGTTATTCCAGGAACCATATTCATTTCTATAAAATAAGGATCATCACCTACAATAATAAAATCAGCTCTAGATAAGCCACTTAGGTTTAGCTTTTTATAAATTTTTTCAGAAATTTTAATCGCATTATTCTTTTGGATATCGGATATTCTGGCTGGGGTGATCTCTTCAGATTTCCCTAAATATTTTGCATCAAAATCAAAAAATTCATTTTCACTAACTATTTCCGTAATAGGTAAAACCATGATCCTATTATCATAATGAATAATACCAACCGAAATTTCTACACCATCCAAAAATTCTTCAATCAAAATCTCTTCATCTTCGCAAAAGGCTTTATGAATTGCATTAAGCAATTCGCTATTCTTTTTCACTTTGCTTATTCCAAAACTTGATCCGCCTTTATTTGGTTTTACAAAACAAGGCAAGCCCACTTTATGAAGAATTTCTTCTTCATTAAATTGGTCACCTTTGTTTAAATAATAAGAGGCTGCTGTTTTAATGCCATAAGGTTTTAAAAAACTAAGTGTATCTCTTTTGTTAAAGGTTACCGCCATTTGGTAAAAAGGTGCGGATGTGTGTTTTAAACCAAGAAGATCGAAGTATGCCAGTATAGTACCATCTTCACCGGGATGTCCGTGAATAGCGTTAAATACACAATCAAACTTAATTTTGTAACCGTTTACTGTAGTGGTAAAATCACCAACATTTACAGGATGCTCTGTGTTGTTTTCATCAACATAAATCCATTTATCTTTTAAAATATGCAACCTGAATAAATCATATTTTTCTTTATTTAAATTTTGATAAACTACATTACCGCTTTGCAGTGATATATCCACTTCGCTAGAATAACCTCCCATAATAATGGCAATATTTTTCTTCATTTATAGTTTAAATATTTTGAAATAGATTAGTAAAAGCAAACTTACAAAAAAGAACCCGAATTGTTGATTTAGAATTGACAGAGAAACTAATTTTAAAGTTTGTTTTAACTAAAAAGATAAAAATATATTGGGGAAAGGGGAAACCTGACAAAATATTTTTTCATTGTGTTAGTTTATATATACAATCAAAAAATATATGTAGTTTTGAAGAATAATTTTTTAAACATGAGTATAATTCAATATGTAAAGAGTAAAGAGTTTTTAAGAACCATAATAACAATGGTTGTAATAATTTTTATTGCAATTTTTGCATTGATGAAGTGGTTGAATTATTATACAAAACACGACGAAAGAATTAAGGTTCCGAATTTGGAACAACTTTCATTACAGGAAACAGAAACACAACTCAAAAAATTAAACTTGAGTTTTGTAGTAATAGACTCGGCAAGCTTTAATCCTAAGTTTCCACCAAAATCTGTAATTGAACAAAACCCGATGGCAGGTGATTTTGTAAAAGAAAACAGAAAGATCTACTTAACTTTAAATCCGTCTAGTTATAGAAGAATAACGATTCCTAATGTAATTGATCAAACAAAAAGACAAGTTGTTGTTCAGTTAAAATCGATAGGATTTAGAATGGGAAAAGACAGATACATTCCCGATTTGGGAAGGGATGTGGTTAGAGGCTTAGAAATGAAAGGTAAAAAGATAGAACCAGGTGATAAACTTCCTAAGAATAGTGTAATAAACCTGGTATTGGGTGATGGTTTTCAAAAAAGAGATTCTTTAAAATAAAATATCCGCAAATAAATAACAGCATTCTAATATGAATGAAAATATAGAGAACATAGATAAGAATGAGCTGTATGAACATTTTAAATTTACTGCAGCTGAAGGGCAGGAACCATTAAGGGTAGATAAATATTTGATGAATTTTATCGAAAATGCTACCAGAAATAGAATTCAGTTGGCTATAAAAGCCGGTAATGTTCTGGTAAACGAAAACATTGTAAAATCAAACTACAAGGTAAAAGCATACGATACTGTTCGTGTAGTTTTGGCTCACCCCCCTCATGAAAATTTACTTGTAGCTGAAGACATTCCCATTGATATTATTTATGAAGATGAAGAAGTTATTGTTGTAAATAAGGAGGCAGGAATGGTAGTGCATCCTGGGCATGGAAATTATTCAGGCACTTTGGTTAATGCACTTATTTTTCATATAGAAAATTTGCCAAAAAATAGTAATGAGCGACCTGGTTTGGTTCATCGAATTGATAAAAATACTAGTGGTTTGCTCGTTGTAGCAAAAACAGAATTTGCTATGGCCAATTTGGCAAGCCAGTTTTTTAATCGATCGACAAATAGATTATACTATGCTCTGGTTTGGGGAAATTTAGAAGATGAGGAAGGTACTATCGAAGGTAATATTGGAAGGAGTTTAAAAAACAGATTGCAAATGGATGTTTTTCCCGAAGGAGACTTTGGAAAACATGCAGTAACTCATTTTAAGGTGATAGAAAGATTTAATTATGTAACTCTTGTTCAATGTAAATTAGAAACAGGTAGAACACATCAAATAAGAGCTCATTTTAAATATATTGGCCACCCTTTATTTAATGACGAAAGATATGGGGGAGATAGAATATTAAAAGGCACCACTTATACTAAATACAAACAATTTGTTGATAATTGTTTTAAGATCCTACCTCGACAAGCCCTACATGCCAAGACATTAGGCTTTGAACATCCTATTTCGAAAAAACAAATGAGTTTTGAATCTGAATTACCTACTGATATGGGACTTTGTTTAGAGAAATGGCGAAATTATACTATACATCAAAAAGAGTAATTTTTTGAGTTGCGCTTATCGGTGTGGCTATGCTTCTGTTGTGGACTAAAGTGGCCAAATTTTTCCGCTTTAAAATTACTTTTTAAAATTCTCACTAACTTAGCTAAAGATCTAAACCACAATAGAGTATAGCCATTGTTAGCAATTGTTTTTTAATTTTTTTATGCTTTCCTTCAAACCACAATTTTCTAAAGTGGCTAAGACTTCACCCTTTGTCTTTTTTGGATTTTTAAGTCTTTCTACCATTTTATTGAATGCTTCACAAGCCAACTTTGGATTAATGTCAATTAAATTTGATATTAGTTCATCAGGTTTTTGAATTTCTATGTCATATTTTGATAATTCTTTTTTTGGAAAATCTTTAACATTAAATGTAACTATTAAATCAGCATTGCACCCTATAGCACAAGCCACAACGTGTCTGTCGTCTTTGTCGGGAATATTTATGCTAGGAATTAAATCTTCAAAACCGTTCACATTAGCATCAGGAAAAGCTAAATCCATAGCTTTTATAGTTTGATTTAATTGTTCTTTTTTCAAATCAGTTCGATTTTTTAAAAGATTACGTAACCATTCTTCTTGAATTATATAAGACCATTTTGCTTTAAATAAATCTTCTGCGGCCAATGATAATAAAATATCTCTAATTGGCACTGGATATAAAACGCAAGCATCTAATACAACTGTAAACCTAGGGGAATGTATCATTCGTAACCAAGGTTTAAGTCTTGAGCTTGATTTGCTAAGAAATCAAGTTGGGTTTCTCTTTGTTTAGCTTGTTGTTCTTTATATACCATAATATCTTTTAAAAGAATTCTTCTATGACTACCCACTTTTTTAAAAGGAATATTATTGGCCTTTAAAAGTTTGATTAAATGAGGTCGTGAAACATTTAACATTTCTGCAGCTTGTTGTGTGCTTACTTCCGAATTGGAAGGAACAATCGAAATCGTTTTACCTTCAGCCATATTTTGAATAATAGTAGAAAGTAATGATAATGCTTTTTTAGGTATAGTTATAAACTCTCCCGTTTCTTGTATTTTTATCTTAACTCCTCTTTTCCGTGAAGATTTTATTCTTTGAGATGCAACTTGAAACCCTTGTAAAGAGCTAATCGCAATTTTTTGGTCTTCTTTTGTAGTTCTTCTGATTAAAGTTTCCATAATTATAAATTTTAATCAAATATAAACGAAATAAACGAAACAACCAAAATAAACGAAACGTTTTTCAATAATTGTTAACGAGTAGATATCGTTCCGTTTTAATGAATTATAACTATCGATAAGCAAATCTAGCAGAAATTAGATTAAGAAACAACTAAATTAATTAGAGCTATTTGTTAATACTTTTATTGAATATGTGTCTTAAAAAATGTTTAAGTTTAAAAGAAACTAATAACCAAACAAGCAGTTTAGATCTTGCTTATTTCAGGAAATCCAAAAATCAGATGATGTGTCAAAATCATTCTTTCTCCAAACTTCCAAAAAAATAACTGCATCTTTGATATATTGGCGGGGTTATTTGCAGGAAACATAGAATAATCGATATCAAATTTGCCGAAAACAGCACATGATCTGTTAATATGAGCCTCAGAGGTTACAATTGCTGCAGAAGTAAAATGGAGTTCTTTCATTTGTTTAAACGAATAATATGCATTTTGAAATGTGTTTTCTGCACGAGTTTCTTTTAAAATATTTGTTTCAGAAACGCCATTTGAAATGGCATATGTAGCCATTACCTCAGCTTCTGTACAATTGTTTCTGACGGAACTACCAGTGAACAATATCTTTTTTCCAATCCCCATTTTAAATAATTCAATTCCTTTAGCAACACGACCTTTCATAATTAATCCGGGTTGGCAATCATCCGAAGAAGGGCTTCCAAGAACAATGATTACATCGAATTTTTTAATGTTAG
>VAPK010764217.1_pt1 | contig 11640 bp, 7 predicted proteins | sample 3395031 | NCBI WGS metagenome assembly VAPK01 (sample SAMN08290443, study PRJNA428436) | hydrothermal vent metagenome | isolation source: Deep-sea hydrothermal vent chimney 1 | place: Pacific Ocean: Juan De Fuca Ridge
AGAAAAATATACTTACAAAAAAAGAATATTAACAAATACTAATATTTTCGAAAATTAGCATTTGCTAATATGGTGTTCTTCTAAAAACTGGGAAACTTCAGATAGGTAATACTTGAATCTAATAAGGATTTTGTGAAAGAAATTAAATTTGATAAGAAACTTATGATTACCGGATGTGGTCGCAGTGGCACTCGGTATATTACATTTCTTTTGCGTCGATTAGGATTGGATGTTGGGCATGAAACTGTGAAGGAGCACGGTATTGCCTCATGGTGTACAGCAGTGGATGCAGAACAAACTCCTTGGGGTATATCTGCACAGAAATATAACTTCGAACAAATATTTCATCAGATTCGACACCCTCTTATGGTAATCCCTTCAACCTGTAGTTTTAAAGAAAATTCCTGGCAGTATATATGTGACCACATTCCTGTATCCATGGATGAGCCTATTATGTTGCGAAGTGCTAAGTATTGGTATTACTGGAACTTGGAAGCGGAAAAAATTTGCGAGTGGAGCTATAGAATTGAGGATGTAGCAAATGTTTTTGATGAATTTTGTGAACGTTTAAATATTCCCACCGACCGTTTAGCTCTAGAAAGTACTCCTGATGATATTAATACTCGTCGACGAGGCCAACTTATTCATCTGTACGATGAATTAATGGAACATCTTTTTCTCAACCCATCAAACAGGTTTCGTAAAAAATTGGAACGTTCACCAACCAATAAATCAAATCGCGTGCTTACTTGGGATACGTTAAAATCATTGGATTATCAGATCTATTTGAAGGTAAAGAAAAAAGCAAGAGAATATGGATACAATGATTAGTCGTTGGCATCAAAGCTTACTAAAAGCAATACGCTTTTTATACAAGAACAGTAATTTAGACCGATCTACCAACACGCAAGCAGCTCAGCAATCGCGTTCCCACATTCTTATTGTTATCGAAAACATGAGCTACACATATGATACACGTGTACAAAATATGGTGAAGACTTTAACAAAAGCAGGTAATCATGTTTTTGTGATTTGTCCACGTTACCTAGGTGATCCAAAGAACCTAAGTATTGATAAACTTGACGTTCATTTCTACTACTTACCACCTCTACCAGGTGGATTTGTAGGTTACCTAAGCGAGTATATTTATAGCTTGACCATTATTTCGGTGCTCGCCTTAGCCACACACTTACGCCAGCGAATCGATATTCTCCACGCCTGTAATCCACCAGATTTTTTTTTCCCTTTGGGAAGAATTTTTCAACTATTTAATAGTCGTTTTATCTATGACAAACATGATTGTGTACCAGAGCTATTTGAAGAACGATTTAGTCATAAAAACAAGATCATCTATAGAATCCTAAAGATCGCAGAAAACATGACCGAAAAGATAGCTGATCACATTCTTACAACAAACGACTCGAGCAAAAGAAACGTTATCAATAATCAAATTTCTGAATGTTGCATTACCGTGGTACGCAATGCACCAGACCTCGAAAAATTCCCTAGTGATGTGGCTGCACCTTCCGATAGAGAAACTATAAAAGTTGGTTATGTTGGCAACATGAACCGTCAAGATTGCATCGACTTACTACTCAAATCGGTTCATTACATTAAGTTCGAAAAAGAACGAACGGATATTCAATTTGTTCTGATAGGCAACGGTAGTGCGTATCAAGAACTTACCATCATGAGTCGTGATTTAAATATTGATGACATTGTCGAATTTACGGGACGGCTCCTTCCTGCTAAGGCATACCAGCGTCTTGCCTCAGTAGACATTTGTGTGCAACCTGATCGAAAGAATACTTTTACTGATTCCTGTACGATGGTAAAAGATCTCGAATACATGGCATTAGCAAAACCAATAGTCGCTTTCGATTTGGAAGAGACTCGATATTCATGTGATAAAGCTGCTCTTTATGCGAAAAATAACTCGCACGAGGATTTTGCAAGACAGATTCTCAAACTTGCTGAGGATTCTAAATTGCGTTCATACATGGGTGGACTTGGCCGAAAACGGTTGTACGAGCAGTTTACTTGGTCTCATTCTGAGAAAAAGTTATTGAAGGCTTATGAGACTGTTAAAATGAGTCGGCAAGCCGTATCTCCAGATTGATGATTATTCGAACATGAGTTTATTTTGGGCTAACTTGCGCGAAGAGAAAAGAGTCGATGCGAAGCTCGATTAGTGGTATCAATCCCGTATTCGTTTTTGGAATATCAGGTGCAACTTGGACCGTTATCAAGCCGTTGATCGACAGAGGTCGTCTGCCCAATATGCAGTCACTGATGAAACAGGGTTGTTATGGCACTATTCGCTCGATCCGAGTAGAAGGTGATAAACACTATCGGCCGCAAACTGCTTGGCCTACGCTGGCTACAGGTGTTGTGCCAAAGAGCCATGGTATTACTCAATTCTGGCATACGAGTGATGAGTTAGAAGTTGAGACAATATGGGATGTATATCAACGCAACGGGCATCGGGTTGGCTTATATGGATGGCCAATAACCTGGCCACCACCGACGATTAACGGGTTTGTGATTCCATGTCACCATGCCCGCGATACTTTGACCTGGCCAAAAGAACTTTCTTCTATCAAGGAACTTGATCAAGGTCAAAAAATCATCGAACGCGAGAAAGGAATTGGCAAGCAATTACGCACTACAGTGCGATCCGCTATTGTTCTTGTGAGATATGGGGTTAGAGCAAAAACTTTCCAACGTTTGGGAAGTCTATTGCTAAAATATTTGACAGCTAAAGATTCTGAGGAACGCGCTCTGCTGCTACGGTATGCGAAGCTTGAGATTAGTATCGATTTCTTTTTGAATCTTTATAAGCGTTGGTCACCCGGTTTCGCAAATTTTACTAGCTTTCTGGCGGATTTAGTGTCACATCGTTATTGGCGTTATTACGAACCGAAGAAGTTCGGTGAAAGAGACCAAGATATCATTGAACTATATGGTGGTGCAGTAGAAAAATCTTACGAAAAACTCGATGCTGCTTTAGGACGCTGCTTAGCGGAATTACCGGACAACAGCATTGTTGCTGTTGTGTCGGAACATGGTATGTCTGCGGAAATAGATACCACGGAAGTTGGCCCCTATCGCTACGTGATTCAGGGTGCTCCTTTATTGAGTCTTGTAGGTCTTGGTGAAGAATTAATTGCTTGTCCGGTTGCACGTTGGATTGCAGTTCGTCACCGCGAAGGGGGCATATTACCAGCCTACGTTGCCGAGAAAATAAAGTGTATTACCGTGGTTGAAACAGGATTACCTCTGTTTAATGTCCACACCCATGGTGATCGAGAGGTTATCGTAAAGTTTAATATTGATCACAAGGTGTCACTTTATAAGCAAGGGAATCTGGAAAAACTTACGGTTTCATATGACGGAAAAAATATCCCATTTTTAGAAATTACGCGACGTCTTGGACGTCAACGCTCTGCAATGCATGATGACAAAGCGGTGTTTATAATTTCTGGAACTGGGGTTAAAAAAGGCGTTTGTTTATCAGATTTCGACTTGCTTGATTTTGCACCAACCATACTACATGCATCAGGTCTGGAGATTCCGTCAACTTTCCAAGGTAAGATTCTGGATATTTTCGAATAGAATTTCAGCTGCTCTACATAGTTTCTAATCGATGCCATAATCAATAAAATGATCCTCTAATTAATAGAGATATCTTGCTATGAAATTCTTCTGAATATGTAGCTGTACCACGCAAGGTGTAAGCTGGTTTTTTTTTCTCGAGAGAAGGAGAGTACCAACCAAGGACTGGATTTTCATGCCCTTTAAAAACATTCATCTCCCATTTCTTATCGGGTGCAAGAATAAGGTACTTACTACTATTCGGGTGAGAAATAATCCAGTTTTCCGTTTTTTCTTCTTTGCAAACCTCAACTTCAGGTGAAAAATGGAAATAAATATCTGTTTTCACATTCTTACCACCGACCATATTATCAACAATCTCAATCTCATTTGTTCCAGAATGTATACTTATACTACGTTGATGCATAACTCCCAAGCGATAATAACCATCATGTTTTCCTGTAGCGATCTGCTCTTGATCTCGCTCTCTTACAGACAGCAAGCTGGCATGTGCTTTCTGTGTCCATATAAAGGGACCCGCAAATGTTGACTGATCCGTATCATCAATTACAACAGTATTATGTGCTGTTGACCCACGAAAATATTTTCTCCATTTTTCATCACTGTGATAAACATAGGTGCCAGGATCAACAAGCCACCATTCACTATCAATTGCTAAGCAAAAGCTCAGTGCATCTGCGTGACCATGAGCAGCTATACCTAAGTATCCTAAATCACCTGCATCCATCATCAAATGACAGTTCTCATTACCAAGGATTGCATATCCACCTTCGTTATATGCTACAGGATAGTTACGTTGCCATTTTTCTAACTCTTTAAAAGACTGCTCCGAAATTGCTCGATACCAAAATGCCTTTTGTGAACGCATTTGTTCACTCAATCCAAAGACAGCATCTGTTGTATCTATCATTTCTAAATATGGTTTCTCTGGCCAGCATGGATCAAAACGAGATACAAACCCATCATCAGCATCGCCCACTTGTGGAGGTTCTCCTCCCAATGGAGAGATATCCTTTAAAAAATTGGCCATTTTGGGGATTATTTTTTTAAAGTCCTCGGATAATTCATCGCTTGAACGTGCTGCAACCTGTTGAGCAAATAAGAAGTACTCCAAAACCCACATATGGTAGTAAAAAGCTTGTTCCTTATTCACGCCATCAGTATAAACTTGCTTAGCAGCCTCAGATTCTAGCTCTTTTTTTGCAAACTGCGCCCAATTCTTGCCTTCTTTTCCAAGATTAAAGACATTACAAGCAATCCAAAGTCCAGTAATCTCACCAATTAAATGATTGTTTGCCGATGAATGAAGTGATAAAAAACTTTTAATGAAATAGCAATGTTGATATATCGATACACCCAGTTTGTCTGCGTCAATACCTGAGTCGAAAAGCCCTTTTCCTCCATCTTTCAATAAAATAAGACTATGTACTATCGACCAGGAAATCATTCTTATCGAAGCCTCCAAAGAAGTACACCAATGAATACCCATGCCATATGGATTATCTTTTATCCAGCTTTGTATCTGTTCAACGATATTGTCCTTGTATCGATTATCACCGCTTATAACATATGCGACCGCTAATGGAACAAGATGCTGATGACGACCTAACTCCCAAGTAAATTTGACATTCCCAACCAGATTGTCATCTCTATAATTCAAAGTCTTACCGAAAAAAAGCGGGGATTCAATGCCAGTGACAGGGTCTCGATGCCAATTAACAGGCATACCAACGGATAAGCTGTCATGACCAAAAAAATCAATATTCCCTTCAAGATATTGTTGTAACTGCACGGTATCTAGCTGAAAATGCTTTTTCCATTCGGTAATTAATGCAATATCTTGGCCGAACAGACCAATCAATGACCTGATTTTTAAATCAGGAGATGGTTGCCATCCTCTGGAAATTTTAAATTTCTCAATTTCATTCGAGCAAGATCTCCAGGTTCTGAACAGAATCTCTCCAACCGTCATCACGCGCAGGCGATTCAATTTCCAAGCAAGACTACTCATACGGAAATACCATATTCTTTATGCCAAAGCTCAAGATTGAGAAGAGTCCATAATAATTTCTCATGGTTATGTCTTCCACTTACATGCTCTGATAACACCTGTTCTAACCGATTTTTATTATAATATGCAGAGGAAATTGCAGATGATCCTGTGAGGTGGTCATACAAATAATCTTTCATCGTCCCTTGAAACCATTCATTTACAGGAACTCGAAAACCGACTTTCGGACGCTCCAAAATTTGTTGGGGCAAAACGCGTTTCATCGCTTCCCGCAATATCCATTTAGTTGTTAAACCATTAATTCTATATTTATCAGGCAAACTTGAAACAAATGCAGCCAGCTTATGATCCATGAATGGCATTCTAGCTTCAAGTGAAGCAGCCATTGTCATACGATCCCCTCTCTCCAGCAAATTATCTGGAAGCCAAGACATTTGATCAAAACAAAGTATATTGCGTAAAGCAGAATTATTATTACTGGGTTTAATGTGCTGATTTGCTATAGACGATGATGTAAAGGTAACTAAACGCTCTCGTTCTTTTGGTGATAAAGCACCGAACCATCTAGCCATTCGATCTTCTCTGTTTGATAAACCCAGATTAGTAATCGCTGTTTTAGCACGCCTAAATTTATAGGGCAACAAATGAATAAGTGATTCAAAAAGCCCTGACCGCATAAATTCTGGGAAAATTTGATAAAAACGAGCATATTGCTCGTAAACATGTTTCGGATATCCCCCGAGTATTTCATCACTTCCTTCTCCTGTTAAAACCATTTTTACAGTTTTACGTGCCTCTACAGCTAACAGGTAAATTGGAATATCGGAGGGTTCTGAAACAGGAGCATCTCTGTAGCGAATCAATGCGGGTAAATGATCCATCAAATGCTCTTGAGAGACAGTTAACTCATGATGATCGGTCTTGAATTGATCAGCAATTGTTTTTGCATAACTTAATTCGCTGTACTCTGATTCACTAAAACCAACAGAATAAGTTTTAATATTTGAGTTACTGTGCTTCGACATCAACCCAACTATTGCTGATGAATCAATCCCCCCAGAAAGAAATGCGCCAAAAGGAACATCACTGACCATCCTAATCTGCGTCGCCTCATCAAGTTGTTGCAAAAAATCATTTACTGGATCAGTTCCTCTGTATTTTTCATCGCCAATATCACAATCCGTTGGTTTAAAATATGACCATTGATTAAAGTCTCCATTTTTCCATTCTGCACAACAGCCAGGGAGTAGTTTTTCAATACCATCAAAAAGAGTCAGTGGAGCAGGCACATAACGATACGAAAGATAATGCCAAACAGCATCTTGATTGACCTTTTTTTTATATTCCTGATATTCCAGAATGGATTTTATCTCTGAAGAAAATAATAGCCCTTTTCCATCTCGGTATAGATATAAAGGCTTTTTTCCAAATCTGTCACGAGCCATAAATAAGGCGTTTTTGTTACTATCCCATAAAGTAAAGGCAAACATTCCACGGAAGTATTCCACACAATCATGACCATATTCTTCATATGCATGTACGATAACCTCTGTGTCTGTGTCAGTTTTAAAAACATGCCCAAGTGTTATCAGATTTTTTCGTAACTCCTTGAAATTATATATCTCACCATTAAAAATAACCTGTATCGTGTTATCTTCATTGCCTATTGGTTGATGGCCTGTATTAAGATCTATAATTGACAAACGGCGATGTGCAAGACCTACTTTAAATTTTTGTTCGTTACACTCCGTCTCATAAAACCCTTTGTCATCAGGTCCACGATGCGAGATAGAATCAGCCATACGATAAAGTATTTTATAGTCTTTAATATGCCTTTTGTTTAGTACATACCCTGTTATGCCGCACATAATTATTACCTAATGATTTTGAACTGAAGATTCCCCGTCTTTAAAATAGTGGGGGGGGGGAAGATAGGAAAGCAAGATACACCATCTCGGGATTAGTAATCTACGCTTAATTCTACTTTGTCAGATTATAGCTATTCCGTTAAGCAGTCAAATAAGTAATAATAAGATTTTGTTTTATATAGGTTAAAAATAATTATGACGTAAAAAATAACCTTTCTCTAATTTCTATCCTCCAAGGACTACCAGAAGCGCTAACTCCTTTTTCGTGTCTTGTTTGTTCATGTATCGGAAAAACAAAGTTTTCTTAACAAATAACTTTAGCTTTTTCCTCTAAGGCATTGAATGCAACTATTTGCCCGAAGGGCACCATGTTCCAATGTCCATACAACTATGCTAACAGAGGGCATTGGTTACGCTAAGGAGATTGTTTCTACTCAAACAACAATCATTTGGTCACACCTTTAACTCATTTTCTCCCCTATCAACAACTGATAGCTGAAGACTTAACCTCTATTATAATAAGCTGCACTACTTCAACGAAAGGCCAAGGAATCTCATATCAGACAGATTGAAGTGGCTCTACAATAATCTACAAAGTAGAATTAAATTGAATCACTCAAATAAATTTAGGGTAAAAAATAACTGGAGAAACTCTATTTACAAGCTCTTCAAACTCATTTCACTGAGCAATTGAAATTTATCAAACAATGCCTATTTGATACTATAATATAATTACATCCTACTTATCTTTTAGTCAAATTAATAAAAAATAATTTTGTTAATATGCTGTACTTTTTTTAATCAAAGCAGATACGTAAAAATGCATACTATAATGCCATCATATACAAAACATTACAAAAACAGCTATATCTTATGAATATATTGCTATATGTTCTATTTGTTTCCACATTTTTATTTGAATATTTATCGGTTGAATTAAATTTATTAAGCCGCTACTTAACGTATATTCCTGAACTACTTTCAATGTTAACAATCCTAATTATTGTCACACGGGTTACGGTAGGATATGGGAAGAATTTTCCTTCAATTTGTAGCTTTTTTCTTGTTTTGTTTTTATCAAATATTGCATTAGGTATTGTTATAAACCATGTTCCTGCAGGACCCTTAATTGCTGGCTCAAGAACATATCTAAAATTTATCCCTTTTTTTATCCTACCATTCATTTACCATTTCTCAAGTGAACAGATAAACAAACAATTAAAATTACTTTTAATTCTTTTTATGATCCAGACACCTGTTGCGTTATATCAAAGATTAGTCATATCTAAAGGATTAATAACAGGGGATTTCGTTAAAGGAACTATAGGGGGGTCTGGAATACTAACAGTAATTCTTGTCTGTGCTATTGCAATACTTCTAACATTTTATTTAACTAAAAAAATAAAACTTACACCATTTATTATTATTTTTTTATTATTGTTTTTGCCAATGACAATGAATGAAACAAAGGCTTCCATAATTTTGCTACCTATAGCTTTTATTTTACCCATCTATTTTTCATCATCTAATATTAAGCTAAAACAGTTTATCCCGTTAATTACCTTTATCGCTCTATCAGGAGTCATGTTTATATCTGTTTACGATCATTTCGTAAGTTCTCAAGAAGGATCTGGAGTTATGGATCTTTTATCCGATAGTAATCGAATGGAACACTACCTATATAAAGGAAGTACTGATGGCTATAAACCCCCAGATACAGAGCATTCTAAAATTGATTCCTATATTATTGCGTATGTAGCACTTTCTGAAAACATTTTACATCTATTGTTTGGTCTTGGTATAGGAAATGTAAGTGAATCATTTTTACCTAGCTTATCTGGCGTGTATGCTGAAAAATATAGCTCTTATGATGTCCACTTGACATCATTAACTCTCATATTATGGGAACTTGGTATATCAGGTGTTATTTTATATTATTTACTTTTTTTTATGACTTTTAAATACTCTAAACGATTAAGTATACAAGATGGTTTTATAGGTTATTTCTCTAATGGTTGGGCAACTGTTTCTATAATTATAATGATTAGTACACTATACACTAGTGTGTTTACAGTAAACACACTAGGATATTTATATTGGTATTTTTCAGGTTATGTTATTTCAGAAAATTTCAGGTATAAATTATAATATAACTTAAAATATTTAATTAATAATTTATATGGATATCGTTTAAATAATTTTATTATATACCGAATTTAATAAGGAAAAAATCAATGACAAAATTAATGTATTCTTTCTATTCTTTTTCCAGTAATACAAAAACTTCTTCTGATATAAAAGGAAGTATTGGCAAATATTCAACGGCTCTAAATCCCGCCTGAGCTACTTCGTCCATAAATTGTTTTTTGGATATCGAATATCTAGGCTCTTTAGTATACATTGCTACGATATTTCTTCTAATATTTTGAAAAGTACACTTGTTTGAATACGTTATCACTACCCATTTTTTTGTAACGCGGTGAAGCTCTCCTAGTACTTTACTATGCAAGCTTGTTGGAATATGGTGCAGCAATCTAATTACGGCAATAGCGCTAAATGTATTGTCTTTGTACTTCAACTTTTCAATATCTGCTTTTTCAAAAGTAACGTTGGAACCAAAAGATTCAGTTTTATTTTTGGCATGTTCCATCATTTCGTCAGAAATATCTGCTGCAGTGACCTTATAGCCAATCTGTAAAAGAAACTCTGTTAATCTCCCTGTTCCACAAGGTAACTCAAGAATTTTCTCTCCTTTAGGAACTACTTCCAGCATTTTTTCTAGACATTCTTTCTCTCTTTTATGGGTCCATTTTCCTTTTGATCCAACAAATCGACGATCATCATAGCCGTCAGCAATATTTTTATCCTGATATCTCGTCTTTCCTTCATACTTTTCTGCCATTATTATCTATCTCCAAAATGTTACTTAAGTTTTTCGTTTATTTAGTTCTTCTTTCCATAGCTTAGTATAGCTTTTAGCTATAGATTTAATATTATATTTCTCGTTAACGGTTTTTATGGCATTATTTTTCATGATCTTTAGCTGAACATCCGTAATCCCCATAATTGCCTGTGCCGCATCTTCCTCGCTCTCGGCGATAATCCCATTTTCGTTATTTTCCACTATTTCATCTACCCCATCTATCGGTGTGGTAACGACTGGAACACCTCTTTGCATCATTTCAATCCATGTAATGGGAGGGGCAACCGTTCTGTTTTTATCACAAATTGGCGATATAAATAGAGCTGCAATATTTTGCAACTCTTGAAACTCCGCCTGATCTGTTTCCATAACAGTAACGTACCTATTCCCATTTAATGTTTCAAAGTAATTTTCTTTTAACTGATCCGGCTTAAAGGCAAATACAAAATGAAATTTTTTGGTCTGACGCGTCACCAAATGTGCAACCTGAACAGCGTATTCAATTTCTCTTCCCCCTGTGCCTTGCAATGGACCCGACCATAAGACTATTTCTACATCTGCTATTATAGCTAAACGTTTCCTAAACTCTGGATCACCGGACTTTTGCACTAGCTTATTTTCTGCAGACCATGGAATCACCTCAATATTATTTTCATCAATTCCCAATCTAGTTAACCGTTTTGCAGTCGCTTTTGTCGTGACTATCAGCTTATCTATCCCGGCAAAACCTTTTACTTTGATCTGATGATAAATATAGTGCAGTGGGAAACCCCGATCAACATGTGTAGGCACTGTCATCGTGAAAAGCACATTCGATAATTTTCGCTTCAGTACTGTATTAAGAACCCCAAATATTCGAACATAGTGGATAACCCCAATATCATGCCTCTCAACAATATCCTTTATTAACGATCTATACTTTATTAAGGTTACCGTTTTATAAATAACTGCGAGTGGGAGATCGTTAAATCGTTCTCCAGTATGTTCCTTGTCAGTCCAATCTCCATTGTTACGAAAATATATTGGTGGCAAATTATAGAGCGTTATATTTGGTGCTATCTGCTCTTTTCTAATCTTTCTATTATTGATCGATACAATAACTATTTCGTTAAAGTCATTTGACAAATATGCTGTCAAATCATGCCAAAAATTTAATTCACTCGCTCTTCTGTCACGGGTAAGGTTACAGCCAAATAGCATTAGATTAGAAGGCATTGGCATTG
>VAPK010201329.1_pt1 | contig 11639 bp, 9 predicted proteins | sample 3395031 | NCBI WGS metagenome assembly VAPK01 (sample SAMN08290443, study PRJNA428436) | hydrothermal vent metagenome | isolation source: Deep-sea hydrothermal vent chimney 1 | place: Pacific Ocean: Juan De Fuca Ridge
AAAGAATTTATTTTTTAATTCCCACGGATAAATAAGTTTCAGCCATTCATGTTTATTCTTAGTTCCCTCATCTAATCTGCATAAATAACCTTTATCAAGAGTATATTTATCAAGGAAATAGGAAAGAGAAGTTTGTCTTTTACCTCCAAATTTTAATTTAGCTTCAATTGGAAAAATTCTTTTTTCTATATTCAAGATAAAATCAATCTCATGATTTTTTGTTGTTCGCCAATAAAATAAATCATCAGCTCCATAACTTTTCCTTAATTCAGTAAAAACAGTATTCTCGTAACTATGCCCGTCAATTACAACATCCAAAGTTTTGTGTTTTAGAAAATGAGCTATTCCCGTATCTTCAAAATAAATTTTTGGCATTTTGGTCAACTCACTTCTAACATTATTATAAAATGGTCTTACAAGTTTAATAATATAAGTATTCTCTAAAATGAACAAATAATCTTCAATAGTACTTTTTGATATTCCAACGGAATTACTTAATTCGCTAACATTCATCAAATTTCCAATTTGTGAAGCTAGTATCTCTAAAAATTTATTGAACTTAAATACATCTTTAACAAATCCTAAATCTCGTATATCAGCTTTAATGTATATTGAAACAATCTGACTAAGTTTCTTTTTCTGCTTATACGAATCTTCCTCTAAAACAATTCCAGGATAACCGCCTGTACGAATAAAATTTCCGAAATGCTTAGATAATTCTTTAATAATTATTTCAACGGTAATTTTTCGCTTAGTATCAATATTTATTCCTTTAAATTCTAAATACTCATCAAATGAAAGAGGGAATAGCTCGAAATCAATTATTCGTCCAACAAGAGAATCCTTAAATTTTGACTTTATTGAAAAACTTGATGAACCGGATGTAATTATTTTTACTTGTTCGCTATAATGATCACATAATAATTTCAAGAAACTACTGGGATTTTCCAAATGCTGAATTTCATCAATTAATAAAAACAAACGACCATTATTAAAAAGCTTTTTTGATTTTAAAAATTCAATCAACTCACTAACACCCTTATTGCATATTGATAGATATTCGGGTATTTCCAAATCAATATAAAAATGGTTGCTACTAACCAATTTATTATTCTTGATAATATACTTTAAAAGAGATGTTTTACCAACCTGCCGGGCACCGTGGATAACAATTATTTCCTTATCAGTAATGAATTTCTTAATTCCGTCATATAAATTTCGCTTCAGAAGCATAAACACCTTTTATTATCATTCCCTACAAATATAATAAATTATCGGATATTTTAACAACTATACTTTGCTAAATATCCGGTTTTTCGTATGCTATACTTCGTTAAATATCCGGTTTTTTACATACCATACTTTACGAATAATCCCGTTTTATGATATTAATTTTCTTTCAAAATACTTTCAAATTTTTGTTAAAAAGGAAAAATACGAGGTCCGTATTTATGAATTAAAATTCCATAATCATCATATTCATCGTAAGTATTGCCTCCAATGTGGTTTCGTTTTTCAACAATCAAAACCTTTTTGTTCTGTTGAGAAGCAAGTCTCTCCGCAGCGACTGTTCCCACAAATCCAGCACCGACAATTAAGTAATCATATTTCATTAAACTTTCCCATAGAACACAGATAACACAGAAAAAATGGATTAGCACTATTAAATGAATCTTGCTCTTGCAACTTACTTTTGCTGCAAATAATTTCAAAATATCATACTAATATCTTTTTCTTCCTAACAAAGTTATACATTCCAAATGTTACAATACATTCCGTAATTACAACAGCAATTGATGTCCCAATTTCAAAATACATCGGTACTAGAATAAAGGATAAAATTAAATTTATCATTCCGGAAAATAGAATTATTCTTGAAAATTCTTTTTTGTATCCTAAATTCAACATTATTTGTATTCCGTAAACATTACTCAACAAAATAATAAGTGGAAGAAAGACAATTATTCTTAAAACATTAATGGAAGGAATAAACTTACCGCCAACCACAATCAATATAATTTCTTTTGCAAAAACAAATGTTATAATGGTTAGAAGAACTGCTATAATAACACTAAACCGTAAATACTTTTTAACAAATTTAACCGCTTGAGAATGTGATTCCTTAAACAATTTTGATAGATGAGGAAATATGGCTTGCGACGCATTTTGATAAAATCCTTGTAGAGCAATTCTGATTTTATCAGCAGCGGCAAAATATCCTACAATTGTATTATTTGTAAAAAGCCCAAGTATAAAAATATTAGATGTTGTATAAAGTGTTATAGAGGCAGATGAAACAAAAATGTACCAGCCTTCTGTTAATTGCTTTTTGATTTCCTCGAATGTTGGGAAAATAAATTTTACATTAAAATTTGAAATAATTATTATTAAACTAAAAAATCCAATTAATACAAAAGAACTGCCATTTAAAATAACAAGAAGCAAAACATCCTTTTCGGATTTTATCAAAATAAAAACTACCACAACCCAAAGACTTTTAACAATAATAGTTATAACCGTTATATACTTCATATTTTCAATACCCTGGAAAAACCAGACGGGAAAAATAACGGTTCCAAATACCGATAGAAATGAAAAAATATAAATTAGTGAATCCGTTGAAAACTTTGAAATTGAAAATACAAAACCGACAAACAGAATGCCGCTAATAAAAAAGAGAGCTAATTTAATAAGTAGAACACTAGAAAATATTTCATTAATCCTGTCTTTGTTTTCCCTGTTTATTGATATTTCTTGAGTTGCTGATAAATTAAAACCATAATCCGTAAGTACATGAAAATAAGCGACAAAGGCTGCTGCAAAATTTACAAGTCCGAATTTTTCGGGTCCTAAAACTCTAACCAGATACGGAAATGTAATTAACGGAAACAAATAATTAGAAAATTGCAGAATTGATAAAGAAGAAAAATTAGCAACTAATGTTTTATTGTTAAGTAATCTATTTTTAAACTTGTTGAACAATATTAAAGTCCAAGATTTGTAACAATATATGATTTAGGTAATAACGAAAATCTTTCGGTATATATTTTACTGTTTGGAAACATTTTACTCAATTCCCTTTTTTTCATTATTCTGATTTCTTTTACCAACTTTTTTGCTTTATTGATATTTGATTCTTTCCGATACCACCCAAGATTAAAATGTTGATGCAAAAACAACCTTAGCGAAAAAGGTAACCAATGAAAAAAGGGAAATAAAAAATGTGGTTCAAAAGGGAATATGTAAGCCGGTGTTTGAATAAAATAATATTTTGTAATTCTTTGAACTTCAATTGAAAATATTTTTTGATTTTCATAATTTTCAAGATGCTCTATTAACGAATTTGAAAATATAAAATCAACTGAGTTTGATTTTAGAAATGCAAGATTTTTAGCATCTCCAATAATACCTTTGAAACCTTCAATTACACTTCTTGCTATATTTACAAGCACTACGTTTAATCTCTCTTCATCATTATTTATAATTTGTTGCCAAAAGTAATTTGTTCCACCGATATCAAGTATCCGAGAGTGTTTGTCAATCTTTGCTGTTTCTAATAGTTCAGTTAGTAAAATAATCCTTTTTGCCCTAAACTTTGAACTAAGATTACCAGCAACATCATTGGCAGCATATTTAGTTATCCATTTCATAATTTTATAACCACTTAACCATTTTAAATAATTCTGCTATTCACAATTTTAAAACACAAAATGCTTGCCCAAGTTTCTGTTTTTTAATTCTGTCTTTCAAGCGGGCAAGTTTTTCCAAAATTGTATTTGTTTTAAACTACAAACGGCATACTATAAAATTGTTTCTTAAACCAAATCTCAAAAGCAGGGTCTAATAATTCAAAACCATTTTCACCCTTGTTGATTATATCTTTATTTGAAAGAACCACTTTATTCCGACTTACATTACGTGAAGTTCCTAATTGATATTTATTCATTACAAAGGTACCGCCTAATTGCTTTTCCTTATTAACAATCGCCTTAAGTAAATTTAGCTGAGTCTTGCTAAGTTGCTCAACTGCTTGCTGATAGAGAGGAGTATTAGCAGAGATGACTTCTTCTAACGCTCCTTGAATCTCTTTTTTTGTTACAACATCTATAGTTAAATTCCACGTATAATGAGACAACTGCTGAACATACCATGAATGATTTTGCATCAAATCTGCTATTAACTTTGCTAAGTTTTTATCAATACTTTTTCTCGTGCTTTTAAATCCACGATAAATAAAACTTACCCACTTGTCAGTAGTAATTTTAGGTAATAAAATAATATCACCAAAACGATAAAACGGGCTTGCCGAATTATCAAATATATTTGTCATCATATGACGTTTACTTCCGTACAAGCAATACGTAACATTGTTTTGCCTTTGCCAAACAGCCCGCATACTTTTTTCAATATTTTTATATTCACTAAAAGCGGCCAAATTTTGGAATTCATCCAACCCAATAATAAATTTTATTTTCTTTTTACGGGCAATTCTTTCGGGCAGGTTGAATATTTCATTTCTATTTTTTCTTAATTCTTCCCAATCAAAACTTATTGTAAAATCTGAAATGGGATCAGCACCAAAACTTACCTTCGGTATTAACTGTTTAAAGAACTCCTTCCCGCTATTAGCCCAATCTTCCCACTTTGTAGAGGAAGCACTAATAATTTCTTTAGCAAATGTTTCAAGAAATTCTTCCTCACTGCTAACCGAAAATAAATCAATAATTACAGTTCTTGTTCTTTTTTCTTTTCGAGATATATCATTAAAAACTTTTGCCACGAGGGAAGATTTCCCCCATCTGCGAGGTGAAATAATAGTTGTATTAATACCGCTAATTAAATTTGATGTCAGTTTCTCTTTCTCTTTACTTCTGTCTGTAAAGGCTTTTGAACTAACAATATTTCCATAGATAAATGGCGACTTCACTTAACCGTACTCCTTTGTACCGTACACTTTTGTACCGTACACTTTTGTACCGTACATGCTTGTACTGCTTACCCAAAAGTAGTATTTATTATCAAAACAGTCAACACCATTATTATTTCTTTTTGTTTATAAGAAATTTCAATTTCTATCACAAATTTAGTTTTAATTATTATTGGTTTTAGCCTTACCAGCCAGCTTTATTCCATTAGAATTAGATTCTGCGATATTATTCAATCGTTCTAGATATACTTTTTTAATTTCTTCAAATTCTTTTGCGTATTTTTTTTCAATCGGTTTGGAGGGCGGGAATTCCATATTCAGATAATTTACTAATTGTCCATTCTTCCAAAAACGCAAATCCAAATGGGGACCGGTTGCGTAGCCTGTCATACCCACGTAGCCAATCGTTTGTCCTTGCTTCACAGATTTCCCGGGTTTTATTCCTTTTGCATAGCGTGAAAGATGCAAATAGCCGCTTTGATAAGTGGAGTTGTGTCTTATTTTAATGTACTTACCGTTCCCTCGCTTGTATCTTACAGCAGTAACAAAACCATCGCCAATTGCGTGAACAGGTGTTCCGGTTGGAGCAGCAAAATCGACACCCAAATGTGCCGCATATTTATGAAGTACAGGATGGTAACGATGACGTGAATAACGAGAACTAATTCTTGAAAATTTTAGCGGAGCTTTTAAAAATGCTTTTTGTAAACTGTGACCTCTTTCATCGAAATAATCAAATTCGTTTTCTTGGTTAAAATAAAAGGCAAAATAGTTTTTCTTTTTATGATTAAAAACAGCCGCTTTTATCTTCCCAACCGTATAAGGCTTCCCCTCAATAAATACTTCGTCATAAATTACTTTGAAATAGTCATCTTTTCTTATTCTATAAAAATCAATTTGCCAAGCAAAAACATCCGCTAATTTTAACGCTACAACCGGACTTGCGCCTTGTTCTGTAATTGATTCAAAAAGTGAATTACTTATTACAGCAGATAGAGTCCTCTCTTTTCTTGTAACACTTTTCTTGCCTTCAATTACTTTCAAGGAATCTCCAAAATCAAAAATCACATAGTTTATCGGATCTTTTTCATAAACTATGCAGCATAATTTTTTTGTAGAATCTCTTTTTGTATAAACTATGAAATGATTTCCTGCTGTAACTTTTCGTGCATCAAAAACCTCTTTATCAACACTTGCCATTTTTAGAATTTCTAAATATGGAACATTCAACGGAAGTAAAACATCTGCGAAAGGCTTGTTCTTTAATACAAATGCGGAATCAACATTTAAGGAATCATCAGTAAAACCAAATTGATTAACATTAAAAGGCTCAGCTTTAGGGATTTGATTTGCTTTATTATCACCACCACAGTGAACCAACAGAACACTAACGGGGAATAAAATTAAAAAAAGAATCGAAATATTAATCTTCTGAAAATTGAATAATTTGTAATTCACTTAACGATTAATCCTCAGCTATTTTTTCAATAATATTAATTGAATCAATTCCTTCAGCTTCCGCAATAAAATTTGGAATTATTCGGTGTCTTAAAACAGGAATAAGTGAAGATTTAACATCGTCAATTGTTGCAGTATATCTGCCATTAATTATTGCTCTCGTTTTGGCAGCAAGAATTAAATATTGCGAAGCTCTTGGCCCTGCGCCCCAAGTTACCCATTCATTCACAAACTCATTTGTTGAAATTCCCGGGCGGGTTTGCTTAACAGTATTAACAGCAAAATCAATAACATTATCGGCAACCGGAACGCGTCTTACAATATTTTGATATTCAATAATTTTTTCGGCTGAGATTACTTTATTAAGTTTAGGAATAAAATCGCTTGTGGTTGCTTTAATTATTTCTATTTCCTCATTGTATTCAGGATAATCAAGCCAAAGATTAAACATAAATCTATCAAGCTGAGCTTCGGGCAACGGATAAGTTCCTTCCTGCTCTATTGGGTTTTGTGTGGCAAGCACAAAAAACGGTTCGCTTAAATTGTAAGTATTGCCCGCAGCTGTAACTTTGTGTTCCTGCATTGCTTCCAATAAAGCTGCTTGCGTTTTGGGCGGTGTTCTGTTTATTTCATCGGCAAGAATAATATTTGAAAATACAGGACCTTTTATAAAACGAAAATCTCTTTTCTTGGTAACAGGGTCTTCATCAATTATTTCTGTTCCGGTAATATCGCTCGGCATTAAATCAGGTGTGAACTGAATGCGGCTGAATTTTAAGTCAAAAACATCGGCAAGAGATTTAATTATTAAAGTTTTCGCAAGACCGGGAACGCCGACAAGCAAACAATGTCCTTTAGCAAAAATACTTATTATTAAGTTTTCAATAATAGTGTTTTGACCAATTATAACTTTAGATATCTCAGTTTTAATATTTTCAATATCATCTTTAAATTTATTTACAATCTCTACATCACTGACATTATTAATATTTGTCAAATCATTCCCTTATAAATAAGTTTTCCAATAAATTTGTTTTTTAATTTTTGCAATCCATTCATTAAATAATTTTTCTCTTTTCCTATACTCTGCAATTTTTTTAACATCGTTGTAATCTAAACTCAAATCCGGCATATGAGCAAGTATTTTTTTATTTAGTCGAACAATATGATATCCGTAAACACCGCGGCTAATATCAAGTCTGCTTGGGAAACTAATATCAGTAGGTTTCATTTTCTTCAATAACTTGCTCATCTCATCATCTAACTGCCTTTTTTCAAAAACACCTAATTCCCCGCCAAACTTTGCGGTTTCTTTATCGTTACTATATTTTTTAGCATAATATTCAAAACTATTTTTACCTTTAGTAATACTATCTCTAATACTGCTCAAAAACTCAATTGCTTGCAAATCCGCATTGTCATCTTCTTTCGCAGTAACAAGAATGTGTCGTGCGTGTATTGATTCACCTCTTCTATCAATCATCTGAATGATGTGAAATCCTACCGGAGATTCAACTACTTTTGATAATTCTCCTTTTTGTAATTTGAAGGCAGCAGCCTCAAACTCAGGATAAAAAACACCACGTTTTACCCAGCCAAGATCTCCTCCTTGTGCTTTACTACCCGGGTCATCAGAATATTTTTTAGCCAACGAATCAAAATCAGCTCCATTTTTAATAGAATCTAATAAAGATTGAGCAAACTCCCGAGCTTTCTTCTTAACTTTTTCACCGGATTTGGGATTGATAAAAATATGTGAGATATCAAATTTTTCAGGTATTTCACCGAGTGAATCCTTGAATGTGCTAAAAAAATTATCAACTTCTCTTTTTGTTACTTCCACGCGTCCAAATTTTTCCTGCCGCAACCTCTGAGACATTAAACTTTTTTGTGTATCATCCCTTAACTTTCTCTTAATTCTTGCTACAGACATTCCATAAGTTTTTTCTAACTTTTCCTTTGAGCCGTATTGCTGGATAAAATAATTTATTTGATTTTGAAGTTGAGCATCAATCTCAGCATCCGTTATTTGAATGGAATCAAGCTGCGCTTCCGCATAAACTAATTTATCCTCAATCATTTTATTAAGAACGTTCATTTTTAATTTTTTATCATTAGCATTCAAATGCTGCTGTGCTGCAACAGAGGCAACTTGAAAGTTGAGTTCTGAATCTAATATAATTTCCTTATCCACAACTGCAACAATTTTATCCAAAACTTCTTGAGCTGATACATTAAATGTTAAAACAAATAGCATCAATACAATAAATCGCTTCATTTAATTTCCTTTTTTTATTTCTACATCGTATTTCGAGTAGAGTTTATTAATATAATTTCGTAATGATTTTTTTCTTTGCACCATTAAATATCTTTCTCTAACCGGATTTCTAATAAATGAAAAAGATGGAATGTTCCCCTTTTTAATAAAAGCCACTATTTGTACAACAACATAAACACTTGTCCCTATTTTTAACACTATCCCAATTTCATTGGGGTTCAAGTTTTTAATGTATCTCAATAAAATCGGTGGTGATATTTCATAATAGTTAAGATATTTGTTTGAGGAGTATTCTATTACAGAAGAGTCTTGCTTGTACAAACTTATAACTTTTTCCCAATTACTATTTAATAGAATGTTTCTAACCTTAATCGCACTTTGCTCGTTGTTAAATTTAATATAATTCATAACAACCGCATCATCCGGTATTTTAAAATCATTCCTATTTGAATTAAAATACGATAATATCTCATCTTCATTTATTTTAAAATTATTATTACCAACTTTCTGAAGCAGCATTGCCGCAGCAAGTTGCTTTTTCAAATCCTTTATAATTGATTTGTAATTACTGTCACTAACAATTCCCTCTTCTAATGATTCTTTATATAATATTTCTGTTTCAACCCAATCATGAACAAACTCTTCTCTAAGCTTTGTTTTGTTTTTCGGGTTCAGCATGGCTTTATCAACAGTACTCTGCATTAAATATGTACCGTTTACTTTGGCAGCATATTTTTTGGGTGCTGTTTTTGAACGGCATCCATAAAATGCAATTAAAATAATTACACTAAAAAAAACAATATAATTTCTAATTTTCAAAAACATCTTTTAATTTTTCATAATAAATTACCGGATGATATTTTAAATCAAGTTTTTTCAAATATTGATTTTCCAATTTTTTACTTTCTAATTCCTGATAAAGGCTTGAAACTTCGGGAATAGATTCTTCATACGATTTTTGATGGCTCGGAATTTTTTCCACAACTTTAATAATTGCCCTTCCCGTTCCAACTTTGAAAGGTTCTGACACTTCACCAACCTTCATCGCAAAAGCTCTCGCTGCCATTTCAGATGACTTAACATCAACCATATTATAAAAACCATCTTTCACAGCTTTTTTGCTTCTCTTTGTTTTGTGTGCTGCAAGTTCCGCAAAATCAGCACCGTTTTTTATTGAATCGGCAAACGCTTTAAGTGAATCTACTTTATACCTATATAACTCAATGAATGAAACACGGTTATTCCATTGGTATTTTGATTTATTTTTTTCATACAAAGCTTTTAGTTTAGTAGAATCAACCTTTAATTTATTCCATACCTCTTTATCCTGAAGTTTAAAAATATAAATTCCATTTTGATAATCTTTCATCAACTGCTTGAATTCATTATCTGACTTTTCTATTTTCTTAACTTTTTGATAAATCAACAAATTCTTTTCAAACTTGGAATAAGCATTATCAAATATTTTTTTATTAACGGCAAAGCCATTGATGTGAGGCAAATTCTGAACAGCCTTAAAAAATTCATCGGAGTAAACTTTGTTGCCATTTATTGAACATACAGGAAGTTCTTTCAACTTTTCATGCAATTCACTCGTCCAATAACCATCACCAAAAGTAACGCTTTCTTTGTTTTTCTTTATAACGTTTTCAACGGTATCAAACTTGGAATAATTTGTTTCGGCTTTTAATTGAGCTAATACGTTTTCCAAATCATGCGGATAATCTCTTTTTTCATAAACTTGGGTAAAGTGTTTCTTCTCTTGTTCAAATGTTGGAAATTTCTCTTCACCGGTTTTTTGAATAATATGAAAACCAAATTTCGACTGAACAATACCTGATACTTCACCGACTTTTAATTTGAAAACAGCTTCATCAAAAGGTTTAACCATCATTCTTCTCTGAATAACACCAAGGTCACCCTTTTTAACAGCACTTCCTTTATCTTCCGAATTCATTAAAGCGAGTTCACCAAAATCTGCTCCATCGTCCAACTGAGCTTTTATTTTTTTAATTTTTGCAAGAGCTGCAGCAGTATCAATTTTCCCATTGTCGTCTTTATAATCAACTAATATATGTCTCGCATGAATTTTAGGTACTCTTTTTTGTTTTGCAACAACTTTAATGATATGATAACCGAATCGGGTTTTAACAGGTTTGGGATAAATGTGACCGGGTTCTGTTGCATAAATTGCTTTCTCAAATTCAGGTATTGTTTGTCCGGCAGTCAGCCAATATATATCTCCGCCATCCACGGCAGAACGTTTATCAGCAGAAAATTTCTTTGCTAATTGAGCAAAATCAGCTCCGTTGTTAATTTTTCTAATAATACTCCATGCAAGATTTTTAGCTGCTTTTAATGATATTGTATCAGGTTTTATTAGTATATGACTTACGCGCAATTCATACTTGCTTTCCTCGTATAACTTCCTAATTGCCGGATCTTTAATATATTTTTTAATATAATAAGGCACACCGACTTCCTTTTTGTAACTGCTAATCTCGTTTTTAATATCTTTGTTAGTATCAAAACCACGATCTTTCGCATCTTGTAATTTCATTTTAAAGTTAACATACAAATTCAAAAAATCGGAAAGTTCTGTTGAATCCTTTGATGTAATCTTTTTTTGGTTCTGATTTTTAAGGAAAGCATTTTCAAAATCATTTAGCGTGATTTTTTCATTTCCGTACGTAGCAACAACTGTTTGAGCATTAATAACAGTGATAAAAACAAACTGAAAACAAACTACAAATAATAAACTTAGTACGGAATACTTCATTGAGGACATTAACATTTAATAACTTCTCCTATTTCAAAAATATTAAATAATGATTTTACTTATTAAAATTATTAGAAACAAGTGCAAGAAAGTTTCTCAGCGATTCAGAGTCAAAATTTCTGTAACACAGATTAATAATCTGTGTTACAGAAATATGGCAAATTTAATCGGAAAATCAGTCGAAAGCCGGATTCGGT
>VAPK011037315.1_pt1 | contig 11637 bp, 11 predicted proteins | sample 3395031 | NCBI WGS metagenome assembly VAPK01 (sample SAMN08290443, study PRJNA428436) | hydrothermal vent metagenome | isolation source: Deep-sea hydrothermal vent chimney 1 | place: Pacific Ocean: Juan De Fuca Ridge
ACTGCAGGAATAATTGCCGCAGTTGGAAATAATAATATAGGTGTTGCGGGAGTTACATGGAAATGCAAGATAATGGCAATCAAAGCTCTTAACTCGGAAGGAATAGGAACCTATGCTGATATTATCGAGGGCATAAACTATATAATTGACATGAAAAAGAAATATGGCGTAGATATCGTCGCTATAAACGCATCATTCGGGGGTTATGACAACGATAGCATATTGAAAGATGCAATCAAAGCAGCAGGCAATGCAGGTATAGTATTCGTCAGTGCTGCAGGAAACGAAAGCAAGAATAATGACATCAATCCATCATATCCGGCATCATACAACCTGCCAAATATTCTTTCGGCGGCTGCTTCTGACAGCTCAGATACAATAGCATCCTTTTCAAATTATGGTAAATCGTCTGTTGAGCTCATGGCCCCAGGTGTCAATGTATTAAGCACATATTATGACAGTTCAGGCGATCAATACACCTTTGCGGATGGAACCTCTGCGTCTTCTGCATTTGCTGCAGGTGCGATTGCACTTGCCGCATAGGTTTACCCTGATAAATCTCCGTCCGAACTGATCAATAGCGTTATATCCGGAGCAGATAAAATTGCCACCGATAAAGTATCAGGTGGAATGTTAAATCTGTACGGAATGTTGACATCAAGCAATACTCCTCCGGCAATAAACAGTTTGACGGCTGTTAAAAATACGGAGACTGTCCCATTTGAGGTAACATTCAGCGTATCTGCTTCTGATTCAAATGGAATAAAGGAGTACGATTGGGACTTCAATAGTGACGGAATAACCGATCAGGTAACTTCCTCTCCCACTGCAACGCATATATATAATCATGAAGGGACATACACTGCAACCGTGCGTGTAATTGATAATTTAGGTGCAAGAACATATAAAAATGTTTCTATTGCACTCATAAAAAAGATAGCTTCAGCTTCAAGCGACTCTGCAGGTACAAAAAATTTCGACGGAAATGGAGGAGGCGGCTGTTCAATCGGCATGCAAAATTATGTCGGCTTCAGCTTACCACTGTTTTTACTGTTCTCTGCAATTTATCTATTTAAAAGAGAAAGAATTATTAGAAAAATAAAAAATATTCACTGTTATAAATAAAATGGAGAAAGATAGCAGGCCATAAGCTATATTTCTCTCTGAAGTAGCCGAATATTAAAGCTGGAAAGAATGTCCCCAAAGCCCACAAAAGCGGATGATTAAGGAGATGAAAACCTGAAAAAATCACAGCGGTTAATATATTGGCACTGCTTATACCAAAATTGCTTGAATAGATATATTTTTTTAAAAATCCAAGTATAATTCCTCTAAAAAGCAGTTCTTCTGTCGCTGCAATATAAATCTGGGTTATAAAAAAATAGGGAATATTGTTAATATGTGCAGTAGTTTTTACAAATATGGAAATAACGATAAAAAAGAATTGTGCTCCGATAATTACAATATAGAATTTAAAGTCCGTTAAAAATTTAAACCTACTCGTTAATCCTAAAAATTTTAAATATTCTCCATATTTCATTATAGAAAAAAAGAGTAAAGATATTTTTTATCAACTTCTTTATTTATCAAGAGCAAAACCCTCCGGCATATAATAACTTTTCCTATGCGGCTTGGCACTATCCATACCTTTTGTGAGATTTTTTGTTGCAGTTGAAAGAATAGTTCCGTCTAATGACAAAAACAAGAAAAAAATTTGTTTAAAAATAATGAGACCACTGCATAATATTAAAGCAGGGAAGGAATAAGAAATTGAGATAAAATTGTATTGACAAATGGGGATAGCACAAGTTAGATATTTTGCAGCTTCTTTATCATCTTCGATAACTGAATATTATTATTGAGGAAAGATTACCAAATTGTAATTTTTTAGCAAGATTTATTTGATTTTTTTCTGCTATACTATAAAACAGTTTTAGAAGAGTAGGAGAATTATGATAGAACGCGCAAATAATACATTTAAATTTATAAGACGATTTATTTACAAACCGCTATCTGTGGGCGCCATATTGCCATCCTCACAAGGATTATCCAAGTTAATAACCGATAGTTCCCTATTATCCAAAGCCGATGTAGTCGTAGAATTGGGGCCCGGTACAGGAGTTTTTACTGAAAAAATACTCCAGAGAGTAAAAAAGAGTGCCTCGGTTTTTGCTTTTGAGATAGATCCTTTATTGGCAAATATAACACAAAAACGGTGTCGAAATGCTGTTGTAATAAACGACTCAGCTCTAAACCTTAAAAAACATTTGCATAGATATAATATAAAAAATGCAGATGTAATAATCTCAAGTCTGCCATGCGCCGGATTTAACAAAATGTTTCAGTATAGATTGCTAAATATCGTTACCGATGCTCTTTCCGATGGCGGCGAATTCTTAACATTCACTTATCTGCATACCAAATTACTGCCCGGTGGAAGAAGCTTTAAGAAGATAATCAACAGAAAGTTTCAAAGTTTGAAAATTTCAAAACCAGTATGGGCAAATCTCCCTCCGGCGATTGTTTACGATTGTAGGAAACCGAGCAATAACAAAATGTTAAAGGAGAATTTGTTATAAAAAAAGTCATTGCATCTCTTACATGCTTCGTTCTATTTTTTTCAAACATAAATGCTATTGCCGGCAGCATAACAATTCCACGCTTATATCAAAGTTACAAAAGTGATATAAGCTGCGGTGCAGAGAAAATAGCACAAAATCAGGATATTGCATTAGGCACGGCGGCTATAATCGCAGCAAGTTTTTTCGCAGACAAAGCGGTGAGAGGCTGCTTTATCAAAAATCAAAATAAAACAATGAACCATTTTGCAGACTTTGTTACTCCGTTAGGAAACGGACTCTATGTTCTGCCGATGACTGCCGGATTGGGAGCAATCGGATGCATATCAAAAGATAATAAATTACTAAATTCGTCATACACATCCGTTGAATCCGCCTTAACCGCAGCGGTTATAACAGGAGGAATAAAGTTTATCGCAGGAAGAGCAAGACACAGAATAACCGATAGTACCACAAAATTTAAGCCGTTTAATCTTCATAATAATTATCAATCTTTCCCATCCGGTGATGTAACGGCAGCATGGTCTGTTATAACACCGTATGCAATCAACTATCATCAGCCGCTTTTATATTTGATTCCCTTATCCGTTGACATTGAAAGAATGTACAAAACGCTCATTGATTATCTGATACTATGATGGAAACTGCAGTAGGCTTTTGGACCGGATATCTGTTTAGCAATACTCATACTTCCAAAGGTTTTACATTTTTCACGGATGGCAAGACAATTGACATTGCGTGGAAATTCTAATGAGAGGCATATCCACTGTTATAGGCATGCTAATTTACAGAATGAAACAGCTTATGGATAAAGTAGATTATAGATCGGCAAACAACAATGGTTTTTTAAGAATTAGCCTGATTTTTTTTGATATAGCATCTAAGATAACCGATAGATTTCCTCGTTTTGGGGCAAAGCTCTTAAATTCAGTTTGCCATCTTGCCGGAAACAAGCTATTCATAAAAATGAGTCTGACGGCTGCCGTTCGCCAGCTCAAGAAAACTAATTTAAAAGAACTTAAACGGATATTGGTTATTAGCGATCTAAATATAGGCGATGCCGTGAACTTACAGATAGCAGTATCTGCAATAAGGGATTATCTTCCTGATATCGAAATTGATTATCTAATTAATAATAAAGCAAAGGGTTTGATCCTCGGCAATCCTGATATAACACATCTTTTATCTATTCTCAGCGGTTCTCCTTTGCCAAATAAATCAGATTTAGACAACGTTAAAAAAGTCATTATAGATGGAAATTACGATATTATTTTTAATTTCTGTCCATTTTTTAGTAAAAAGTCGCTTAAGATAGATAAAGGCATATTTGTAAATACAACTGCTTTAATCTATATGTTCCTTTATAATGATAAAACAAAAGCTATTAATCATGTTTTATATCAAGTGGATAGTCTCGTTCATTCTCTATTTTCAGCGGTGATTAAATTAAAAAGAAAAAGAAGTTTTGGAGGAACAAACCTATATCTTTCGGACGCAGCAGTAGATAAAGCAAAAAAATTTTTGACTTATGCAGGGATTCTTGATGTCAAATCTATTATTATGTATAACCCGGATTCAACGTCTCCTTTCACACAAATTCCTCTTTCCAACCAAGTAACTATTTTAAAAAAGGTACTGAGCTTATCATCCGTAAAGATTATTCTACTTGGAGCCGGCCACTCTATAATTGGAATAGAAAAGATGATCATAGATAACCTATCTGATTATGAACGTAAAAAGATCTGCGTAATACCAGCTTCAATGCCGATAGCTGCTTATTCAGCCCTGATTGATTTTGCCGATATTTATCTGACAGGAGACACCGGCCCTATGCATATTGCCGCTAGCTATAAACATTCAAATGACGGTAGATATAAATTTAGAAACAAAACTGCCGTTTTTTCTATTTTCGGAGCTACGCCGTCTAAAATTTATGGTTATGATTCCCATTCGGAAAACTATTTTTCCTCTAATCAGGATGCTCCGTCATACTGTTATACCGCAGAAAGCCTATGCAGGAATATAACCTGCATTAACAAAAGGGCTAAAACTTGCAAAAATGTCAAATGTTTCGATTTTTTGGATACCAAGAAGATTTCCGATGATATAATATCTATACTAAAGTAGATGCAAGGTCCGATTGATAGCAGGAACAGATATGAATTTCAAGACAAAACAGGAGAATTTAATCTATGCATATCCATATATAACTCTTCCTGAAGAGGCGGCAAAAACTGCACTTGATAAATTTGATAAGATATGGGGTGAAAAATATCCCAACATCGCAACATCATAAAACCACTGCATAATAAGCCATTTTCCGCCGTCTCTTTCATTCTATACTTTTAAAAGTTTCCATTCTTTAAAGGTCTCATTATTTTCTTCTATTTTTTCCTATTTGTGTTTTCACTCTATTTTATTTTAGGCAATTTTATGATTTACACAAAATTAGGAAGCTGAATCAAAGTCAACTTGTTACTTTTTAAATTTGATAGTATCCTTTGCGTGGTATTGAAGAAATTTTGAAACTATATCTGCCTGTTTTTTACTGAAAGCAGCTCTTCGAGTCATAACTTTTAGCGTTGCAGGCCATTGATTTGCCGTAAAAGTGGTTGTTTTTGGCAAAGCGTGGCACATAGAACATCTCTCACTAAATAAAGTAAACGCCAACTTCCATACCTTATCCATATTTTTTACAAAATATTTTGAATTAACCCAAACATTCTTGAGCAAAATTTCTTTCCATATCAAACCCGTATTTACATCTTTAATACTTTTTACTATGGTTATAAATTTCTCTCCGTTTGATGTTAGTTCGGCCTTTACAATTCTTTTACCATTAAAAGCATAGATAATGGAAGATAAACCTTTTTGCTGCCAGCCCTTTATATCAACCTTATACCATCCATGATTTTTTTTTAAGACATAAATTTTCGCTCCTATTTCTAAATCACCCACAGCTTTTGTATGAGTATTATCAGAAAATATATTTGTAGAAGAGGATGCGTAAAAAACATCCTCTTCTTTAGCGTACGATACTTGAGAAAATATAAGTACAAAAAAAATAAATAAAATTACTTTATAAAATCTCATTAAAAAATTATCCTCCTACAGGAATATCAAAAGCAGTTACTTTTGGAGGTATCTTCATGTATTTTTCTACCTTGACAAGTGCTGTGTTGGCTATATTTCCTTGACCCAATTTTGAAGTACCTTTATCCAAAGTAAGAAGATTTACATTGCCATGCTTGCACATAGCACCCACTTCTCCAGTTTTATCCGGATCATACCATGCACCTTCATGTATCAGGATAACTCCTTTTCGTATTCTATCTGTAATAACGGCGCTTGCCAACAGTTTCCCTCTTCTGTTATGCACAAAAACAGTATCATTTTCCTTGATACCGTATAGCTCTGCATCTCTTGGATTTATCCACATAGGCTCTCTCTTATTTACCTCATACAGGTTTCTCAACCAGGTATTATCGAGTTGAGAATGTAATCTGAATTTTGAGTGGGAAGATAAAAGATGCAATGGATATCTTTTAGCTTTTTTGCTGCCGAGCCATTCTATCGGCTCCATCCAAGTAGGATGGGGAGGGCAATCGCTGTATTTAAACTTTTCTATTGTTTTAGAGTATATTTCTATTTTTCCAGATGGCGTGCCTAACGGGTTTTTAAGGGGATTTTCTCTGAAATCACTATATCTTACCCACTTTTTAGACTTTTCAGGAATAGGAAATTCCACATAACCTTCCTCCCAAAATTCTTCAAACGAAGGCATAGCCAGTTTCTTTATTTTTGCCTGTTTCTGAGATATAGAATAGAAACGTTTTATCCAATCTATATCCGTCTTTTCCTCCGTAAACTTTTTTTCAAATCCAAGTTTTTTTGCTATACCTGTAAAGATATCATAATCACTTTTAGCTTCGTAAAGCGGATTTATGGTTTTTTTCATGGCCACTATGTATCTATTGGTGTACTCACTTAGCACTTCTATATCGTTTCTCTCGAATGTTGTCGTAACAGGCAAAACAATATCAGCAAATTTAGCCGTAGATGTCCAATAAATTTCATTTATTATAATAGTATCCGGTCGCCTCCAAGCCTCTATTTCTCTATTTCTATCCATTTGATGGCTCATTGGATTTCCACCCGCCCAATATACTAATTTTATCAGTGGATATTTTATTTTCTCTCCATTGAAATCAATAGTTTTGCCAGGATGCAGCAATAAATCACTCACTGCATGCGCAAATGGTATATCTACTTTTACAGGGTTGTCTCCGGCAGAAATTCCCGGTAGTGATGGAGAATTCGCTTCCGGCGATCCACCTGAAGCGTAATGATAGCTAAATCCAAATCCACCGCCGGGTAATCCGATTTGTCCAAGCATAGCTGCAAGCGTTACAACCATCCAAGGTGCTTGTTCGCCATGGTCTTGTCTTTGCGTTGCCCATCCGTTCATTATCATAGTACGGCCTTTTGCCATTTGCCTTGCAATACTTTTTATGGTTTCAGCATCTATCTCGGTTATTTCAGCAGCCCACTCAGGAGTTTTTTCAATACCATCAGCCTTACCAAGTACATAAGATAAAAATTTATCAAAACCAACTGCATATTTATCTAAAAATACCTTATCATATAAATTCTCTTTGTATAATGTGTAGGCTATGGCAAGCATCATAGCAACATCCGTATTAGGCCTTATTTTTATCCAGTCTGCGCCCAGATATTCTGCTGTATCTGTAAGACGAGGATCTATGGAAATAATTTTCTTACCTTTTTTCTTAAGTTGTTTTACTGCATTATATGCATAATGATCCGGAGGATCCCATCCTATTTGGTTATTTTTAAGTAAATCAGCAGCCCAAAGAATAACAGTATCAGTATGCTCTATTATTGTTGGCCATGCGGTTTGCCTATCATAAACTTCTATATTTCCGGTAACATGCGGTAGTATGGTCATAGCAGCTTGAACACTAAAATCTCCGGTATCATCCGTAAATCCGCCAAACAAATTTAGCATTCTTCTTAATAGTGTGGGCGAAGCGTGCAACTTTCCTACACTATGCCAATCTACACTGCCTGCAAATATTGCCGCGCTGCCATATTTACTCTTAACTCTCTGCAACTCCTTTGCTACAAGTTCAAACGCCTTTTCCCAACTTACTCTAACAAATCTGTCTCTGCCTCTCTTAGACTTGTTGCTTCTATATCCATATTTTAAGTATCCTTCCCTAACCATAGGGTATTTTACTCTATTTTGAGCATTAACACGATCTGCCAATGCCCGAATCATAGGAATAGGATATTCATCTTTAAAAGGTTTAACCCTAATGAATTCTCCACCCTTAACAATTGTTTCCACTGATCCCCAATGCGTTGCCGTGGCTGTTTTATGCGTATTTAAAACCGGACCACTCGGCGACATATCCTTTGCGAGTACAGTTGGAGCCGCATATGCAGCAACTCCTGTTGCAGCCATGGCATTGAGAAAAGTACGCCTCGATACATTCTTCTTATCAAACATCTCAAACCTCCTATTAATTAAGAATTTAGTTTCTTTAATTAATCTACCTAATTTACTCTTAATTATAATGCTTCAACAATTCATATAGATTTAATATTATTAATATTATAACATTAATCATTGTGCCATGCTATAAATTTTATGTAAATTTTATGTAAAAATTATAAATATTAGAACAAGATTGTGCTAATTTATCTCTCATAAAGAAGATTAAAGTCCGGCAAATCGCAGACTTTCTTGACAAAATCCAAGCCATAACATAATGTATAATTATAAAATAAAGAAATTTACGTAAACTAAGTATCATATAAATCGAAACTTAGTAGTGTTCTGTATAGGGGGCAATGGTGACAGATTTTAAAAAAAGAATGGAGAAAATTTGGAAATTCTCTAAAAGTTTACTTAATGCACGAGACGAATATATTAATACTGCAACAGGAGATCTTGGTTTCTGCAAATATGACTGCAGCAGGGAATTGGATCATAATATTAACCAGCTTCGACTGTTTTCTAGAATTGAAAATATAATATCCGACAGAAAACCGATCGGAAATGTAGCGATTATGCTTCCTTATGACGGCTCGGCCTGGCTTAGCGTTGCAATACTTTCAGCATGGATAGGCGGCAATAGAGTGAGAATAAAATTTTCAAGCAAAGGAAGTGAAATTTCTCATCTTACCGAACGATTATACAAACCTATTTTTGGAGATGAGATACAATTTTCTTATGAATCAGGTAAAAAGTTTCTTTCGGATTCATTGCAAGATGATTTTACAGATGCCGTAATAGTTTTTGGCTCTGACAAAAATATTCTTCCTGTAAAAGAAAAAGTAATGGAAAGCGGCAAGAAACTCGTATTTGAAGGACCGGGAAATGATCCGTTTGTAGTCTTTAACGATGCTCCGCTTGATGACTGTATGTACGACCTCGTCCAAAGCAAATACGGTTATTCGGGGCAAACTTGCACAGCACCGGAAAGAATACTCGTGCAGCATGGTATATATCGTGCGTTTATACACGAGTTTATTGAAAGAACCGAGGAGATTGCCAATCAGAAGGATCCGGGCAAGCTTCGTGTTGTTCCCATTGCAAGTAGCATAGCTCTCGAAAATATTAAAAATGTTATCTCTGATGCAAGAAATAAAGGAGGGAAAATAGTTTTTGGAGGCAAGATAGAGGAAAGCATAGTTTCTCCCACTATAATTATTGATGCGCAAAAAGATATGATTGGTATGCAGGATGAGATCTTTGGACCTGTAAGTATGATAATGCCGTTTGAGGATACTAACGATGCTTATAATATTGCAGCAGATAACAAATACGGACTTCGTGCTTCTATATGGGGAGGAAAACAGGCATGGGATTTGTCTGAACGATTGAAAGGTAAAAACTATGCCTATGAAGTAGAAGATTTTATATTTGGTAAATTTGGCACAACAAGTTATAACAAACCGAGAAAAGAGAGCTGGAGAGGAGCACTTGTTACTCGCCCGATAGGAGGATACGGCTATTCAGGATGGATATGGGAAACCGTAAATGACAAATTCATCATGAAACAGGGGCCAAAACTGCTGAGCATTGAAACAACGATTGCATAAGTAACAACGTAAAGAGCATAAGATAAACACACAAAGGGGGTAAGTTGCTGCTTTCCTCCTATATCGCAGATTCTAATCTTGCTAAGGTCTTTTGTTTACCAAAAACTTCGATCAGTTCAAGCAGGGGCGGTCCCGATTGATTTCCTGTCAAAGCCATTCTAATGGGATGATAAAGTTCTTTTCCTTTTTTAAGAGTTTGTTCCGATGTTTTCCTGATAGAGCAGCTAAAATTATTTTCTTTATAAGCTTTTACAAAAGAGGTGAGCACATCTTTATCGGTATATGCCGCTTTTTCAGGAATAAATTTTAAAAACCGATCAATTAGGCTATCTAACTCTTTTAAAGTTTCGGCATTTTTTCTAAAGACAGCAACAAAATTTATCCAATTTTTACTAAAAGCTCTATCATCAAATTCTTTCAAATGCTTTATAAGCTTTTTTTCGCTGATTGTCTTTATTAAGGTTTCATTTATCCTGAGCAGTTTATTATAATCAAACACTATATTACTTTTTGAAATCTTCTTTATTGAAAACTGTAATATCAGATTCTCGTAATTAAAATTTTTACCGCTTCCAAGAGACGCAAGATATAAGACAATTGCTTCAGGCAATATACCGTCTTTCCTTAAATCTTTTATGCTAAAACCGCCTTTTCTTTTTGAAATCTTTTTTCTGTCAACATCTAACATTGTCGGAAGATGAATATAATTAGGTAGTTTTTTATTAAGGGCATTCAAGACAGCTATCTGGCGAGCTGTATTTGTGATATGATCTTCGCCTCTAATCACCTCATCAATTTTCATATCTATGTCATCTACCGAGCACGCAAAATTATAAGTAGCCGTGCCATCCTCTCTAAGAATAATAAAATCGTCGATATCCTTAGGATCAAATTCTATATCTCCTCTGATAGCATCTTTCACAACTATTTTAGACACATTTCTTAGCCTTATAGTATAAGGTTCGGTTTCTGCCATTCGTTCACTCTCTTTATCTGTTATATTAGAGCAGCAGCCTGAATAACGGTATGCAATCCCTTTATGAATAGCATCTCTTTTGGCATCTTGCAATTTATCTTTACTGCAAAAGCATCTATACGCACCGCCTGATTTTAATAGTTCCGAGGCAATTGCTTTATAAATATCCATTCTATCTAATTGCCTATATATATGATCAAATTTTATATTAAGCCATGTCAAATCATCAAGTATTTGGTTTTCATAGTCTATTGTCGATCTTTTAGGATCGCTGTTTTCAAATCTCAATATCAGCTGGCCATCATGCTTTAAAGCTTCGATATAGTTGATTATAGCTACTCTGATATTACCAACATGCAGCAATCCTGTAGGTGATGGAGCAAATCTAAGTATCATAAATAAAAGTATGCCATAAAATATTATTGAACCGGAATGATAGTTTCATCCGGTTTTTTCATGTATAGCTTTTCACGGGCAAGATCAATAAGATAATTTTTATTCTTAGTCTGCTTCAACATAATTTCCATTTTATTTAATTTGATCTTGTTCTTAACAAATTCCTTAGATACACTCAGCTTCCACGATTTCAACGATTTAAGCTCGATATGAGCTCTTACTGCAGAAATAGAAACATATACAAATAGTATAATTAAAATGGCACTGACAATATATTTACGCTTCAACCGTATATAGAGCTTTTTCCGAGATAATCTTCAATTTCTGCCAAACGATTATATTTTACTATTCTTTCACCCCTGCATATTGATCCCGTTTTTAAAAAACCACAATTTTTTCCAACAGCAAGATCTGCTATAAAAGTATCATCGGTCTCTCCTGAACGGTGGCTGACAACGGTTTTGAAGCCGGCGAATTGAGATAGTTCAATTGCGTTTATTGTTTCGGAGACCGTACCGATTTGATTCGGTTTTATCAACACCGCATTGGCAGTCT
>VAPK010173792.1_pt1 | contig 11634 bp, 9 predicted proteins | sample 3395031 | NCBI WGS metagenome assembly VAPK01 (sample SAMN08290443, study PRJNA428436) | hydrothermal vent metagenome | isolation source: Deep-sea hydrothermal vent chimney 1 | place: Pacific Ocean: Juan De Fuca Ridge
AGATTACGCTTACAGTTATCTAAAAATTCAGAGATTAGAGAAATTGAAAAAGAATTGAAGAAAATCAGGGAAGAAAAATTTGCTGCAATTAGAGAAAGAAAATTACTTTTGGTTGATGATTTAAGAATGAAAGAAAAAGAACTCCTTGTTAAGTTAAGAGAACTTGTAAAGGAAAGTTCAAACAAGGAAAATATTCCTGAACTTGGTGAAGATAATATACGGAAAATTGTTTCAATGTGGACAAATATTCCTGTGGAGAAACTTTTAACTGACGAAAAGGACAGACTTGTCCATATGGAAGAAATGATTCATAAGAGAATTGTTGGTCAAGATTTTGCAGTTAAATCTGTGTCTAATGCAATAAGAAGAGCACGTGCAGGTTTGAAAAATCCTAATAGGCCTATTGGAACGTTCCTCTTTCTTGGTCCAACTGGTGTTGGAAAAACTGAACTCGCAAAAGCGCTTGCTGAATTCCTATTTGGCAATGAGAATGCACTTATCAGGTTTGATATGTCCGAATATATGGAAAAATTTGCTGTTTCCAGATTGATTGGCTCTCCTCCTGGTTATGTTGGATACGAGGAAGGTGGACAGTTAACGGAAGCAGTAAGAAGAAAACCTTATTCTGTTGTGTTATTTGATGAAATTGAAAAAGCACATCCAGATATATTTGACATTCTTTTGCAGATAATGGATGAAGGACGTGCAACAGACTCTCAGGGACATACAGTTGATTTTAAAAATACTGTGATAATATTAACATCCAATTTTGGAACTTCAAAGTTAAAAGAGAAATCGATGGGATTTGATCTGGGGAATGTTGATACCTCATTTGAAGAAAAGAAAAAGAGATTACTTGGATCCTTGAAGAATATTTTTAAGCCCGAATTTTTAAACCGCCTTGACGATATTATTGTGTTCTATCCATTGAAATTTGAAGAAATTGAAAAAATTGTTGATATACTAATGAAGCGTGTTGAAGCAAATCTCTCCGAGAATTCTATACAAATTGTGCTTTCAGAAACTGCAAGAAAGCACATTGCAAAGAACGGATATAATCCTGAATACGGGGCAAGGCCACTTCAAAGATATATAGAAAGAGAGATAGAAAATCCCATTGCAATGAGAATTTTGAAGGGTGAATTTGGAAGTGGCGATACAATCTATGTTGATGTTGATGAAAATGGAAAACTTACATTTAGCAGGAGAAAAGTAAAAGTTGGCACAAAGGGTTAATGTACGAAATTTTTCAATCATTGCACATATTGATCATGGAAAATCAACTCTTGCAGATAGGCTATTGGAAAAGGCTGGACTTGTAAACGAAAGGAAAAAGGAAGATCAAGTGCTTGACAGCATGGATCTGGAAAGAGAGCGTGGTATCACTATTCGTGCCCATCCTGTCAGGCTCGATATAGATATTGATGGCAAGAAATATGTATTCAACATCATTGACACGCCGGGACATGTAGATTTTAGTTATGAAGTTTCAAGAAGTTTAAAAGCGTGTGAAGGTGCTGTACTTCTTGTTGATGCAACGCAGGGGGTGGAGGCTCAAACAATAGCAAACACATATCTTGCGTTAGAAAATGACCTGGAAATAATCCCGGTTATTAATAAGATTGATGTAAACGGTGCTGATATAGAAGGAACAGAGGAAGAAATTGAAGAAATGCTTGGAATTCCGCGTAATGAAATTTTAAAGATTAGTGCAAAGTTAGGCACAGGTGTAGATGAACTTATTAAAAAAATAGTCGATAAAATTCCTCCGCCGAAGGGTGATCCTGAATCTCCTCTTAAAGCATTGATATTCGATTCACACTTTGATACATACAAAGGAGTTGTTGTTTATGTGAGATTATTTGATGGTAAAATATTCCCGGGGCAGAAAATTCGGTTTATGTCCACCGGTAAGGAGTTTGAAGTTGAAGAAACAGGTGTTTTTAGACTTAGAATGGAAAAAACTGAGAAACTTATTGCCGGCGATGTTGGATATTTTACAGCGGTGATAAGGGATCCTCTTGATGTTAAAACAGGTGATACCGTAACATCTGCGGAAAATCCAGCTGAATCACCAGTTCCAGGATTCAGAGAAAACATTCCTATGGTTTTTGCAGGTATTTATCCTTTAAATACAAATGAATTTGAGGCATTGAAAAAATCTATCGAAAAACTTCACCTTAATGATCCTGCTTTTACCTATGAGCCTGAGAATTCTCAGGCACTTGGTTTCGGATTCAGGTGTGGATTTTCAGGGTTATTACATTTAGAAATTACTATTGCACGCCTCAAAAGAGAATTTGGCCAGGATATTATTGCAACTGTACCTAATGTAGAGTATGAAATTGTTATGAGAAATGGTGAAGTAATAAAAATCGATAATCCTGGAAAGTTTCCAGATCCATCAAAGATTGAGGAAATTAGAGAGCCCATTGTTGAGGCTTCGATAATGACTCCGCCAGATTTCATTGGGAATGTGATGGAGCTTTTAAATGACAGAAGAGCGAAATTTAAGGATATGGCATATCCTGAATCCAGAAGAACAATCCTGAGGTATGAAGTTCCTCTGCAAGAGATTGTTACTGATTTTTTTGATAAATTGAAATCTGTGACAAGGGGTTATGGAACGCTTGATTATGAATTTAAAGGGTTTGAAAAGGCAGATATTGTAAAAGTAGATATTTTGATTAATAAAAAACCCGTAGACGCATTGTCCTTTATGGCACACAAAGAAAAAGCGGTTTATATTGCACGAAATTTACTTCAGAAGATGAGGAAAGTAATTCCAAGACAGATGTTTGAGGTAAAATTACAGGCTGCGATTGGAAGTAAAATTATTGCAAAGGAGAGAATAGTTCCATATAGAAAAGATGTTCTTGCAAAATGTTATGGTGGAGATGTTACGCGTAAGAGAAAACTTCTTGAAAAGCAGAAAGAGGGAAAGAAAAAAATGAAACAAATTGGAAACGTTACCATACCGCAAGAAGCGTTTTTTTCGATACTTTCAGTAAAAAGTGATAACAAAAAGAAATAGTGGTATTTCCATTTATATACATATTCCTTTTTGTTTGAAAAAATGCAACTATTGTGATTTTGTTTCCTTTCCGTACAAAACAGAAAAATTGAAAAGCTATGTCTCGTGTTTAGTCCACGAGATTGATAACCTGGTGGAAATATTTGAAATTGGCGGAATTAAAGTAAGAACGCTCTACTTTGGCGGAGGAACACCTTCTCTTCTTGATTTAGATGCTCTTGAAAAGATTCTTTCCACATTAAGCAAAAATTTCAATCTTTCCAAATTGGAAGAATTTACACTTGAGGTAAATCCAGAAACTGTAGAATATGAGAAATTTAAGCAATTTAAAGCATTTGGCATAAATAGGATAAGTATGGGAGTTCAGTCATTTAATGATAAAACATTAAAGGTTTTGGGAAGGGTGCATACTGCAAGAGATGTATATACCGCCTTTGAAATATTACGTAGAGTCGGATTTGAGAATATAAACCTTGATTTAATGTTTGCACTGCCTGATGAGAAGTTGAGTGATACGATGTATTCATTGCAGGAGGGAATAAGATTGAACCCGGAACACATATCATACTACTCGCTAACAATAGAGGAAGGGACAAAGTTTTACGAAAATAGAGAGTTACTCAATTTACCAGATGAAGATCTTGACTACAACGAATATGTGAAAGGTATTGAGTTGCTTTTAGACAATGGATTTACTCATTATGAGATCTCAAACTTTTCTAAAATAGGTTACGAGTCTAAGCACAACAAACAGTATTGGAGAAATTTGCCATATTTAGGATTTGGCGTTTCTGCATATTCATACTTTAGACGAAAAAGATTTGGAAATTTCCCGGAAATTGATAAGTACTGCAAAGCAGTTAAAAAGGATGCTTCACCTACAGTTTATGAAGAAAAACTTACAGGAAATAGAGCAAAAGCAGAGCATATAATGTTAAACCTTAGACTTCTCAAAGAGGGGGTTGATAAAAGTCTTTACTACAAAAGATTTGGGACTCTTCCTTCTTCTGATTTTCCTGAGCAAATTTATAAACTACGTAAATGTGGGTTCATTGAGGAACATAAAGACAAAATACTACTAACTAAACGGGGTATGTTGCTTGCAAATGATGTGTTTACTGAATTCTTACCGTAATTAGAAATCAGGTTTTGCAACTTTTCCTATTTCTGCAAGGTAAAGGATTGCGTCTTTTACCTTAACTGCCGAAATCCGCGCTTGATTCGAGATTTCTTTTATTGTTCTCTTTCCATCAATTAATTCATAAACCTTTTTTGCAATAGGGTCTTCTATTTCTTTTGAATGAGCAAACAGTACTGTCCTAACCTTGCGAGGAATATAATTAAGAATTTCACGGCTAATCTCTTCCTCTTTGCGGATTCCTATGAGATTTTTTTGCTTTAATGCAAGTAATGTTTCGAGAAGGGTAAGTTCACCAATGTTGAGTTTTTCCAGAAGTTCTTTTATTGTTAAACCATCTCCAATTGCTGCGATAACATCCCATTCTAAGCGCTTTAAATTTAGTTTTTCTGGAGTTTTTTCTTGAAGGTAAATTGTGCTATTTAATGTTGGGAATGCCTGTTTCAAAGGTTTCCATTTATCCATTATAGATTGGAAGCGGAGTTTAAATTGTTCAAAGTTTATATTTTTAAATTCTTCACTTTGAACTGTCACCTCACCGGGTACAAATATGAACTTACCGTCAAAAAGTTTTGCAGCAGTTTCTATTACGGCAATACCTGTTTTACTGACATTGTCTGTTGCGTAAACAACTTCACCGTTTTTAAAATATATTGAGATTTTATATTTGTTAAACTCTTCTTCGTACTCAATTTCAAGAACACCTGTTTTACCCCCCTCATTGAGAAGATCAATAATATCCTCAAGTGGAAAATCCTTTAATTCACCTTGTAAAGGCAATGGTTATCACTTCCTTTTACTTCCTTTTGGGTCTCTTCTCTATTTTATCATTCTTTGCAAGATATTCTAAAATTTCAACTGCTTCTTTAAGGCTAATACCCATTTCTTTTGCTATCTCTCCCACTGTTTTTTTATCGTCTATTCGCCTGTAAAATTCGATTGCCTTTATTCCTTCAATAGGAGAACGCATTGCCCAATAGCCAAGATTTCTTACTGGTACAATATCTGCAAGATCTTTCTCTATATTTGGTTCTGTGTTTTTAATGCCCGTTATCGCAATGAGATCTTTTTTAAGCATGGAATCAAGCACTTTTAATAATTCAAGAGTTCCCATGCCAGATTCTTTTACGATTTCTGATATTGTTTTGGGATTCTTGAGTATTGAAATTACTTTCCATTCCTTTCCTGAAAGCTCAATCTCCTCTTTATTTGTTTCAGATAAACTTATAATGATATTGTCATTGGGGAAAACATTTCGTAAGTTTTCCCATTCTTTTTGTATTTTTGATATATTATTTAAAATCTCATTTAATTGCTTAGGATTGTCTGTTTTTTCTGGTGTAGAATTTTTATCAAACTCGAAACTTCCATCTTTTAGGCCTAAAACTAACTCCAGGGAAGCCTTTGGGCTCGCATCGCCTTCCGCGTTTACAACCTCACCATTTATAAAATGTACTTTCAGTTTTTTACCTCCGGAATTAATTTCTAATACACCAGAGGATTTTACATGCTTTATCAGTGAAAAAACCTCATTTATTGGCACATCTGCAAGTTCTCCTTTTAACGCCATTTCTACCTCCCCGTTTGAAATTTAGGTATTCTATTTTAATATGAATTGTAAAAAAAAGCAATAGAATTATAATGTTTTTATGAGAGACAAAGTAAGCGTTGTAATTATTACAGGGCTAAGTGGTGCGGGGAAAACCAAAGCAGTTGGAATTCTTGAAGATCTTGGTTTTTTCTGTGTAGACAATTTACCGCCAACTCTTATTGAAAACTTTATTGAACTTGTTAGGAAGACAGAGGGAAGAATAAATAAACTTGGATTAGTTGTTGACGTTCGTAGTGGGAGTTTTCTTCAAAAACTTCCCGAAATCATTACAAAATTAAAGGAAGACAAAGACTTATCTGTCAAATTAGTTTTTCTTGAAGCATCAGATGAAACATTGATAAAACGATTTTCTGAAACAAGAAGAAAACATCCTGTAAGCGAGGGAACCACTATTCAGCAAAAGATCGCAATAGAAAAGGAGAAACTTGCTTATCTTAGAGATATCGCTGATTATAAAATTGATACCTCTAACTTTTCATTGAAAGATTTAAAGGCTAAAATCATCTCTACAATTTCAAAATCTCCCACTGAAACACTTGATATTTCTATAGTTACTTTTGGTTTTAAATATGGCATTCCATTGCAATCTGATATCGTGATGGATGTGCGATTTATTCCGAATCCATTCTACGTTAAAGGACTTGAGAGTAAAACGGGTAAGGATAGGGAGGTACAGGAATACGTTATGCGTTTTTCAGAAACAAAAAAATTCTTAGAAAAATTTGAAGCCCTTCTTATGTTTCTTATACCTCATTATATTGCTGAAGGAAAATCTTATTTGAATATTTCTTTAGGCTGCACTGGAGGTAAACATCGTTCAGTTGCCCTTGGGGAAATAATTGGAGAATTTTTAAAAAAATCCGGCTATGCGGTAAAAATTGAGCACAGGGATATTCAAAAATGAGAATAACAGATCATCCTCTTTTAAAATGGCTTTTGCCCGGAATAAAAATAAAAAGATACCTTGTTTCAATTGCAGCAGGGATTGTTCTGCTGATTTATGGTATTGGTGTAGTTTACTTTCAAACAGCCTCCTCCTCACAACTTGCATTTTTTAAGCATATTTCCCTTATTACTCTTTCCTCAAAAATTCCTTTTGGAAATACTGTTGTAACTGTTTTAGCCTTGATAGTTTTATTCTTTGCAGTTTCATTGATTGTTTTAGGATTAAGAGAACTTGTTATTTCAATTTCTTCTGCTCTTGTCCCTGATAGAAGCAGGGCGGAGATTATGAACATCGTTTTTGAAAAAAGAAAAGAAGATTTGAAAAAGAGAATAGTAGTTATTGGTGGTGGAACTGGTGTATCAACTGTGCTGAGAGGATTGAAACATGAATTTGTGAAAGTATCTGCTGTAATCACGGTTGCAGATTCTGGAGGAAGTTCCGGAAGATTAAGGAAAGAAATGGGAATTTTGCCACCTGGTGATATTAGAAATTGTCTTACTGCCCTTGCTGATGAATCATCTCTTGCTTCTAAACTGTTGAGTTTCAGGTTTAAAGAAAAAGATTCTTGTTTAAATGGGCACAGTATGGGTAACTTAATGATTGCTGCTCTAACTCGCATTAAAGGAGATTTTGGAGATGCAGTGATTAGTCTCAGTAAAATTTTGGGTATAAGCGGAGAAGTAATGCCTTTTACGACTGAAGATATTTCACTTGTTGCAGAATTTGAAGACGGTGCAGTAATAGAAGGTGAATCCGAAATTACTGCTTATAAGGGAAGAATTAAAAAGATAAGCATTAAACCGGATAATGCAAAACCATATATAGAGGCATTGAAACGTATTTATGATGCAGATGTTATTGTTATTGGTCCTGGAAGTCTTTACACAAGCGTACTGCCACCGCTTCTTCTTCCTGCAATAAGTGATACTGTTGCTCGAAGCAAAGCAACAAAAATTTTTGTTTGCAACATAATGACTGAACCAGGGGAAACAGACAATTTTTCTGCTTCTGATCATTTAAATGTTATTTTTTCTGCGATAGGCAAGCAGAATATAGACTATATTTTTGTGAATACAGGTTCAATAAGTGAACCTGTACTTGAAAAATACAGCCAATTTGGTGCAAGACCCGTGAAGTTTGATAAGGAAAATTTGAAAAGGTTAGGAGTAAAATGTGTTGCAAAGAATTTTGTTTCTGAAAGAGGTGATACGGTACGACACGATTCGATAAGGTTAGCAAAAGAAATCCTTTCAATAGCAAGAAGGACTCGCTGAATAGAGTTTGTAAAAGTGAACTTTCCAGAATTATTGATAATCCCATTCCAGAATTTTTAGGTATTGTTGTGTCAAATGGTAAAATAGCGTTTACAAATAGAGGTTTAAGTTTAGTTTTTAGTTCAAGTGAATTGTTTGTTATAAGGAAAATTGTTAAACTTGCTAACATTCTTAATTTTGAACGCGATGAAGATATCCTTCAAAAAGAAAAACACAGAATCATAATTGAGTTTAAAGGCATTAAATCATTCCCACATTTTGAAGAAATAAAAAAGAGAGTGCTAACAGAATTTTCTGATGAAGATAAAAAATCATTTTTGCGCGGTATTTATCTTGGATGTGGAATTTTATCTTCTCCACCTTCTTATCATGTAGAATTCAGGTTTGAAAGGAGAGACGAGCTGCTTCTTGTAAAAACTCTTTTTGATGAGTTTTCAGTAAAAAGTTCAGTAAAAGGCACTATAATATATATAGCAGGCCGGGAAAATGTACAGGATTTTCTTTTTGTAGTTGGTGCAAAAGGTACGTTTATGCATTTAGAGGAAGATGCAGCAAATAGGAAAATGATAAACTACACCAACAGAAAAACAAATTCGGAATATGCAAACTTAAAAAGGCAGATCGAGGCAGCGATCAGACAGTACAGAATTCTAAAAAGAATGGACGAACAAGGCTTAATAGAAAAACTTTCGGAGCCTCTTAAGGAAGTTGCACTTTTGCGTTTAGAATATAAATTCCTTTCACTTACTGAACTTTCAGAGAAAACTCACGGAAGATTGTCGAAACAGACGATATATTACAGGCTTAAAAAGATAATAGGTGAATTGGATAGCGATGAAAAATAAACAGAAGCAAGAAGAATCTTTACGGTTAAAGTTTGTTCCATATCTTACGCTTCGCTCAAAACTTTTTGAAATGAACATTACAGATTTGAACGAGTTTATAAACGAGGTTATTGTTTCAAATCCGTTTATTGAGGAAGGAAGGACTGTTCCACTCAAGAATTCAGAATGGCAAAAGTATGTCTCTCAGAGCGAGGATATGTATTCTAATTTACTTCATCAATTCCGAATGCTTAATATTGATGATGAAACGAGACTCATTGGAGAATTCATTATAAATAATCTTGATGAAAAAGGTTATTTTACGATGCCACTTAACAAAGTTGCAAAACATTTTGATGTTTCCGTTAAAAAAGTAGAGAGAGTGCTAAAAAAAGTACAGGAATTAGAGCCACCTGGTATTGCCGCTCGAAATATAGGTGAGTGCTTTTTACTTCAATTGACTGCTGAAGAGAATCCGGGACCAAAAGTTAAACATATTGTACTGAACCATTTGAATGATCTTGCAAATGGAAATTTTAAAAAGATATCCAGGGAAACTGGTGTAAGTGTTGAGTTTTTGGAGAAATTGAGGGAAAAAATAAGCCATTTTACTGTGTCTCCGGGCTATGCTTTTCGAGATGAGCATATTAAGATTATTGTTCCTGATATTCTTATAATTCAAACTGGCGATTCTTTCGAAGTATTCTTAAATAAAAAGTTTAGAAGAAACTTTCATTTAAAAACCGAATACCTGGATATGATTGGAAAAATTGAAAAGGAAAAGGCAAGGGAATTTTCAAAACTTGCTGAAAATGCCAAATGGATAGTAAAATCTGTTGAAGAAAGGGATAAATCTTTGGTTCAAATAGGTGAGTTCATTGCTAAAAATGAAAAGGAGTTTTTGACCGGGAATTCTCCGTTTCCAAAGAAACATACATTTGAAGAGTTTGCTAATTATTTAAATTCTGATGTTTCATCTATCACAAGGCTTATGCAAAATAAATTTGTAGAAACGCCTGTTGGAATTTATCCATTGCGGTATTTTGTGCAGCACAAATCGAGAAACTTTAACGACGAGCAGTTGAAATTGAAAATTGTTGAGATTATAAACAATGAAGATAAAACAAAGCCATTGAGCGATGAAGAAATTGCTGAAATAATTGTGAAATCTGGAATTAATATAAAAAGAAGGACCGTTGCAAAATATAGGAAAATACTTGGTATTCCTTCAAGCAATAAAAGACGTGTTGACTAATATTGCAAATCCTGTAAAATATTTAAAAAATATAATTTAAGGAGGTAATGCTATGGCAAAAATTGCTATAAACGGATTAGGAAGAGTTGGAAGGCAGGTTTTTAAGCGGATGTTTGATACGTATCCGGAACTTGAAATTGTTGCTGCAAACGATCTCTTTCCTAATGATCAACTTGCTTTTCTTTTAAAACATGACTCCAATTATGGAGAATGGAAGAGAGACATACAAGTTGGAGATAACTATATCACAATTGACGGAAAAAAGGTTTTAATGTTCACTGAAAAGGATCCTACCAAATTACCCTGGGGAGATCTTGGCGTTGATATTGTAATTGAGGCAACTGGCGTATTTAGAGAAAGGGAAAAAGCAGAGATGCATATTAAAGCAGGGGCAAAAAAAGTTATCATAACTGCACCTGCAAAGGGCGAAGATATTACAATTGTTCTTGGTGTTAATGACAAATTGCTTGATCCTTCGAAGCATACAATCATTTCAAATGCATCTTGCACAACGAACAGTATTGCACCAGTAATCAAAGTTCTGCATGATAAAATTGGAGTGGAAACTGGTTATCTTTCCACTGTTCATTCTTATACAGTAGATCAAAAACTTCTTGATGCTCCTCATAAAAAAGATTGGAGGAGAGCAAGAGCAGCTGCAATAAACATTGTACCTACAACTACCGGAGCTGCACAGGCTGTTACTCTCGTTATTCCAGAACTAAAAGGGAAACTTGATGGAATGGCAATAAGGGTTCCTACTCCTACTGTTTCTATTACAATATTTGATGCTGTTATGAAGAAGGAAACGTCAGCCGAAGAAATCAATAAAGTAATGAAAGAAGCACATGAAACTTATATGAAAGGGATTCTTGGATACTCCGAAGAGCCTCTTGTCTCTTCTGATTACAAAGGCACAACTTATTCCGGAATAATTGATGCACTTTCGACAAAAGTTATTGGCGGGAAACTTGCTCATGTTGTAAGTTGGTATGACAACGAGTGGGGATACTCTTGCAGAGTTGTTGACCTTGCAAAACTTCTTTCTGATAAAGCCGGATTTTAATTAAATAAAATGGGAGGGTGCAGATGAGCAAAAAAACAATTAAAGATGTAGAAGTTGCACATAAAAGGGTATTGGTTAGAGTGGATTTCAACGTTCCTTTAAGTCCTGATGGCAAGGTTTTAGATGATTTTAGAATAAAGGCTGCTTTACCTACGATTAACTACCTTGTGGAACATCAAGCAAAGGTTATTTTAATGAGTCATCTGGGAAGGCCTAAGGGAAAGGTTGTAGAAGGTTTGAGGCTTGATCCAGTTGCAAAAAGACTTTCTGAGATTTCTGGTTTGAATGTTAAAAAACTTAACGATTGCATTGGGGAGGAAGTCAAAAAAGAAGTCTTTGCAATGAAAGATGGTGATGTCATACTTCTTGAGAACCTTAGATTCCATAAGGGCGAAAAAGAGAACGACCCAGAGTTTGCTAAGGAACTTGCATCACTTGGTGAACTTTACGTGGATGATGCTTTTGCTACAGCACACAGGGTTGCT
>VAPK010110256.1_pt1 | contig 11620 bp, 6 predicted proteins | sample 3395031 | NCBI WGS metagenome assembly VAPK01 (sample SAMN08290443, study PRJNA428436) | hydrothermal vent metagenome | isolation source: Deep-sea hydrothermal vent chimney 1 | place: Pacific Ocean: Juan De Fuca Ridge
GCAACATTTACAATTGGGAATTCAGATTCTTCATCTAGAACAGTAATGGTTTGAGCAGACAATGAATAAACAATAAAATAAGCTATAACTGCAAAAAATATCTTCATATATAAAGGGTATTTACTTTAATTAAATACCATTTTCAAAACTTCTAATGATTTAGGTTTTCTAAATCCGGGTAAATGTAATTCAAAATATTGTATTAATATTTCTAATAAACTTTGTCTACTTTTTTTATTGAATTTCAAGGTATTTAATCCCTCAAAATTTGTGCCGTACAACTGTTTAAAATAAAATAACTTTTCACCAGAAATATAGTGTTTTGAGGTGATGTGGTCTGTAAACTTTCCTTCTAATAAATCGAAATATAATGATTGTTTTCCTTTTTCAGGATAAAAACCGAGATACTTAGTTAGGTTCATTAAAAAAAATAAATGAAAATTTGCAGTTTCACTTTGTGAATCTAACCAAAGAAAAGCTGTTTCTATATAATTAAATAACTCTCTATTTTCTTCCTCTTCTCTTAAAGCATAGGTTAATACTTCAGACAAAAACACCAACATGGTTTGCTTAACTACATTTGAGGGGATTGTTGTATAAGGTGTCGAAATTTTGACTTCATTGATGAAATGTAACGACCTGTTGTTCTTGTAATTTGCTGTGATTTCTAGTTGTGTTAGTGGTTGGAAATAAGCGATAGAAAATTTTCGGTTGGTCTGTTTGAAAATCCTTTTTATAAGGTACGATCGTAAGCCCTGTTCGGTATAACACTTTACAATCAAATCATTATCGCCATATTTAATGGCATTTAACACAATGGCTTTGCTAGTGATAAGCATTAATTAATAATGGCTATTTTAGTGATAGATGTTTCTGATTTGTCAGGTATAGTCAACAATACAATATAAACACCCGAAGCAACTTTACTGCCAGCTAGATTGGTTTTGTTCCAAATCACTTTACCTCCTTTTAATTCTTGACCTTCTATAACATTTGTTTCGTGTACTAATCGTCCAGATGCATCCAAAATTTTAACATTGGTTCCTCTTGGTAAATGTGTACCATTTCTACCGTCTATGGTTACAAATGAATGCTCTTTCTTAACGGGATTAGGATATGCATAAACTTCACCCAGTTCATCCCCGAAAGGGGCAACATTATTATTAAAAGCAACGATACCTTTGTCTGTGGCAAAAAACACTTTTCCGTTACTGTTGTCCACTTTAATTTTTATAATTTTATTTGATGGTAAAGGAGAATTTCCTTTATTAAAGTTAAACAATGTCTCTCGTCCTGAAGGATTGGTAGCTAAAACACCTCCTGTATCCGTCCCAAACCATTTATTATCAGCACCATCTATGGCAATAGAACTTATGGGTTGATTACCTAATAATCTTTTTGCAATTCCTTCATCTTCAATAATAACAGGCGAAGCATCATAAATACTGTTATCAAAAACACCTCCAGCATTTGAATAAATTACCAAGCCTTTTTTTGTGCCAATCCAAATTCTATTATTTCTATCAACTGCTAATGTGTTTACTCTAGGGTCAGGCAATGATCCTTTGGTAGAACTTGTTGTTAAGGCACGTTTTCTATCGCCTGTTTCATTATAAACCAATAAGCCATTTCTTCTTGAGCCTATCCAAATACTCCCTGATCTATCTACAACCAACTCAGTTAAACCAAAAGCATTGTTAGTAACGATTGAACTCAAATCAAATTCGCTCCAATTTCCATTAGGCTCCAATTTTTTTAATCTGTTGTTTACCCAAGAATTGCTCACCCATAAATTACCTTGATTGTCAAAAGCAGTTCCATTAATTCTAACACTATTATAATTAGGATTGTCAGCAGCAAGATCTTCTAAACCACTATTGGTATGGTTCCAAAAGTTCGTGATTTCATCATTTTCAATGACCAACATGCCTCCAGAAGCATTTAATCTATCTGGAGAAGATTGTCCGAATGAACTCAAATATACTTTATCTGAATTTTCAGGATCTATAGTAATATGCACCAAATCTCTTGCAGGATAAGCAGGGTTATAAGGTGTGTTTATCCAGTCTTCTCCGTTAAAATGGCTAAATCCTTTTTCGCTTTGTCTTGGAGTAAAAGAAGCGTCATAACCCCCGTAAACGACCCAAAGATTATCGTTTTTAGCAGTAATTGAGAAAATATCATTAGACGTTGGGCCTTTAGGATGAATCTCAGTATAATTTGTTGCATTTGAAAAATCACGATGTAGAATTCCGAAGTCTGTGGTTCCTAAATACACTGAATTTTCATCAGCAAAAGCCGACTGTAAGTTATAATCAAAATCAGGTGTTGTGTTGGTTGTTATTTGATGATTTAAAGCTGTATTATACACATACGCTGCTTTTCTTGTGGTTGCTGTAATGTAATTTTCTGATGCCTTTAATTGTAGAATATTATCCCCGAAAGCACCTATAATTTCAAGATTAGTAGCATTTACTTTATAGAAACTATTGTCTTTTGACACGAAAAGGTGATTGTTAAAAACCTCAACCGATTTAAAATTACCTGTAAAGCTACCTTGTGGTTGCTGCCAGTTATTAAAATCTATCAAAGCGTTTGAAGTAACATCTGCAGTATAAATACCTAGTTCAGTTGCAGCATAAATCATATCGTTAAAAACAGCTATTTGATTGATGTTTATCACTGATGAATTGTCTCCTATAAAATAAGTATCTCCGTATTCAGATTTTTCTATATCATAAACAACAATGGCAAAAGGTGTTGAAAAATAGAGTTTATTATTATATTCAGTAATGTGTTTGATTGCTTTTTCGCCAGTAATACTTAAGCGTTGAATATCATTCGCTAAGGTAATTTTTCCTTCAGCATCAATAATTTCAAGTAAACCGTTTTGGTAGCCTATTATTATTTTTTCATGCGTGTCACTATAATAAATACTTGAAGTGATTTCTCCTGATAGTCCTTGTATTGACGATAGTTTTTCTATTTCTTGGCTGTCTTCATTATAAATAAAAACAGCATTGTCAGCTATTGCATAAATCTTTGAACCGACCTTGACAAAATCCTTAACATTATTATAAGAGTAAAAGTCTTCCCAATTTGCACTAAAATCAGTTTGTGACCAGCTTAAAGTGGATAGATAAACGAAAAATAGAAAAAGTTTTTTGTTCATGCTTAAAAATATTCCTGCCAAAGGTATTGATTATTACTTAATCGTGGTTAAAAACCTTAGGTCAAACTCAGATTACAAGGTAGAACTAACCTGTATTTTTTTAGGAAACTTAATCGTTACTTTAGTTCCTGTATTATTTTCATCTGTAATATCTTCAATAATTACATATACATTTTTATTTTCATGTAGTAGTTTGATTCGATCTTCAGAAGCTTTTAATCCGAATGGTTTTCTGGTCGATTTCAATTTTACTGTTTTAGCTTCAGATTCTTTAATCCCTACTCCGTTATCAATAATTTCACACAGAATACTATCTTCTTGATTATAAATAGACAAACTAATTACTTTATATTCTTTTCTATTAGCAAAGCCGTGCCAAATAGCATTTTCTATAAAAGGTTGCATAAATAAAGGGGGGACTTGAATTTCTCTTAAATTTATGTTTTCATCTATAGTTAACACATAATCAAAGCCGCCAGACATTCTCATTTGCTCTAGTTTTATATACAAACCTAAAACCTCTAAATCATCATTTAAAGGAACAGTCAAACTGGTTGAATTTTTTAAAATTTCTCTAATTAGTCTTGAAAATTTTGTGATATAGTCTGATGCTTTCTCTTTATCGTATTGTAATACAAAATTATTTATTGAGTTTAGTGAATTGTACAAAAAATGAGGATCCATTTGTGTCTGTAAAACCGTCATTTTCATATCTGCTATTTCTTTGATTTTTAGAGCCAAATCGTTTTCAATTTCAATTTTATTTCTCTCTAAAAGCTTTAATTTATTTCCAATAATTAAAGCCGTCATCATCATTTCTATCACAGCACCCAAATACATTAAAAATTTGGGTTGAAAACCTAGTCCCTCTAAATAATTATCTCCTAAAAATTGTTTTATCAAATAGCTAGATGCTGTTAAAACTAAAAAGGATAAAGATCCGATAATAAAATAAGTAACGTGTTTACCTTCAATTTTTGTAAGAACGGTATACGTCAAAATGGCAAAAACAGCAAAAATTGGCATTAAAAAAACAAAGAGTTTTTCTTGAACACTTGAACCAAAAAATATTTGAACCAAAATAAAAACAAAGGCAGCTATAAAAATTGATTTCATAACCAACACTATTGATTGATCCCATTCAGGAATCATTCTTTTGGTTTCTAACACTTCTCTAGCAAAAGAAATATAAGCTACAACACCAAAAAACAATAATGAGTAATTTAGATAATCATAAACAAATTCAAAAGTACCATTGCTTATGTTTTTAAAAAAGTAACTAAAAAAACAAGCTAAAAATAAGCTATAATATAGGTGTTGCTTATTCTTATTCAAAAAATAAAGTACCAAATTGTATATCGCAACAAATAAAATGGCTCCTCTTATCCATGCGTATATTTCAGAGCTAAAGTCTAATAACACTTTATAGAAGTTTTTCTAACAATTCGTTTTTCTTATTTCTACTAACACCAGCCTCTAAACCATCACTCATAGTTAAGATACCGCCCATACTTTTTGAGTATTCTTTCACATGATTCATGTTGATTAAATAAGAAGCATGTACTCTAAAAAAGGCAGGGTATTGGAACTTTTTCTCAACCTCTTTGAGAGTTTTAGTCACCAATATGGTTTTCTTTTCTCTTAAATAAATAGTGGTGTAGCTTTTATCAGATTTTAGCATAATCACATCATCTTTTTCTAATAAAAAAATTCTACCATCTGCTGCAATACTAATTTTTTCATTTTTCTCATTAAGATTCGCAAATAATGATTGTAGTTTTTCTTCTAATTTATTGCCTTTACGTGATGCTTTTACTTTTTCTACGGCACGGATCAACTCGTCTTTATCAACAGGTTTTAATAAGTAATCTATCGCAGAAACTTTAATTGCTTTTAAAGCAAACTCATCATGTGCTGTAGTAAAAATAAGATCAAAATTCGTATATGATAAATGCTGTAATAATGTAAAACCATCTATTTCTGGCATTTCAATATCTAAAAAAACCAAATCTGGTTTTTCTTTTTCTATAATTTGTATAGCTTCTTTTGGTGAATTACATTTAATGATCTCAAGTTCATCAACATAACGATTTAGTTTCCATTCTAAAGCTTCGAGTGCGTTGATTTCATCATCAACTAATACAGTCTTTAACACAGGTTGGATAGTTAGAGTTATTTAAAACAGCAAGGTACTACATTTTATAGGAACTCTCTTCAAAAGTTAATCTGTAATTTCTATAAATCGCTTCAATTCATTTCCTAATTCATCAATAACAGTAATGGTATGCTTCCCTTTTTTAGGGATAAAACTCATTTCATGAAAAGTCTGAGTAGTACCCACATATTTTGTATCTAAATACCAAAAAACTTTACTATTAGAAAGGGTGTGAGCCAGTTTAAAAACCAACTCATTGGTTTGTTCGTTAAAATCTTTAGGTAAAAATATTTTAACTTTTTCTTTAGGATAAATAAAGTCCATTACCGCTTTATTACTGGTGTTACATCCATTTTTAAAGGATGGTAACGTTTGATAATTAGGGTTTTTACGCTGATAATAGAATTCTAATAGTGGAGGTAAAACAAACCAACTGGTATGTTTCATTTTATTTAGAGGATAACAAGAAGAATTCACCTGATGCTGTTCGTTTTCATCTAAATGTACCCATAAATGATACGGACAAGCCTTGGTTCTAAGTCCTGATCTTTGTACAAAAACAGAATCTTTTGTTTCACAAATTTCTGATGCTCTATACCCACTTTTTCTACATATAACTATCTTTTCTAACTCATCAAAAGGCTTGGTAAACCACTTGCTTTTTGGTAAGACATTAAACACATCAAATAAAATAGGTGCTGCAGTTGACAAGCCTACCAAACCGGGTCTACCTTCACCGTCAGCATTCCCTACCCAAACACCCACCACATAATCTTTGGTTGAACCAATAGCCCAAGCATCTCTAAAGCCGAAACTGGTCCCTGTTTTCCATGCTATTTCTTTAGAGGAATCAAAAAATTGCCAATTTTCTTCTCCTTCAGGCCTATTTACTTCTTTCAATGATTGATACGTTAAATAAACAGAACCAGCATCGAATATGGTTTTTTCAGTAGACACTTCACCGAAATCAATGGTTGTATTTTCTAAAAAAGTTGGTGATACAAATTCGTTTTTATAATATTTACCTTGTGTTTCATCATAATGATTGATGGTTGATGACATGGCGGCATAACTTTTACATAAATCCCATAAATTGCTCTCTGCACCGCCTAAAATCAGTGACAATCCGTAGTGATTGGCACCATGTTTAATATCTGTCAAGCCAATTTTTTTTACATAATGATAGAACCTATCCAACCCAAACTGTTGTAGCATCCTAACTGCGGGCACATTTAAAGACCTTGATAAGGCTCTACTTGCTGGCACTGCACCATCGTATTCTAAATTAAAATTTTTTGGACTGTAATTCGCAATCTGTGTAGGCACATCTGCCACCAAGGTTTGGGGTAGAATTTCACCAGCATCTAGCATGGCTGCATATAAAAATGGTTTTAAAATACTGCCTGTACTTCTAGGTTTATCAACAACATCAACATCTTTTTGATGCCCTTTGTCTGTAGGAGAATTACCAACATAAGCCAATACTTTTCTGGTTTTTACATCTAAAATTAATACGCCAATATTGTAAATTTTGTTTTGTTTTAAATGATTGTAATGATTTTTAACAATAGAATTAACGCGTTGTTGTAAGGCTTTTTTTACTGATGTTTTTACTCTTTTTCCTGTATGTTTTTTAGTTACCTTTTGTAGTAAATGCGGTGTAATTTGAGGTAACGAATAAGGTTTTTGTGGTAATTCTTCTTGAATTGCCAATTCGTAGGTCAATTGGTCAATTGTTTTTTCTTCAAATAGCTTTTTTAAAAGTCTATTCCGTTTTTTTAGCAGTCGTTCTTGGTTTTTACCAGGATATATCAAGCTTGGAGCATTTGGCAATACCGCTAAAGTTGCACTTTCTGCCCATGATAAATTGTGTGAATTCCTACCAAAATAACGCCAAGAGGCCATGTCTAAACCCACTACATTTCCTCCAAAAGGAGCGTTAGAAGCATACAATGCTAAAATACCACTCTTACTATGCCTCAACTCTAAACGTGTGGCTAAAATGATTTCTATCCCTTTTTCAAAATATGTTCTTCTTTTTCCTTTACGGGATAAACGAATAACTTGCTGTGTCAGCGTACTTCCTCCTCGTTTTACGGAACCTGACTGCATGTTTTTCCAAAAGGCTTTTGCAATTGAAATTGGATTAAAACCAGGATGCCTATAAAAATAAGCATCTTCAAAAGTAACAATACATTCACTAAATTTTAGTGGAATGCTATCATTATACGGAAAACGCCATTGGTGATCTGTGGCAATTTGTGCTCCTAATAATTCTCCTTTATCACTTTCAATGACTGTTGATGTAGGTTCGTTAAAGAGTTGTTTAGGTAGGCTGAAGTAATACCAAATTAAAAGGATGGCTAAAAGAATACTCTTTACTTTGTTTCTTTTGATAAGGTCTGTTATTTTCATTTTTATTCTACCCGACTGTTTACACTTCCGTCTTTAACCCTAAAAAAAGATTAAATCCCATTTTTATATGAGAGGTGGATTTTTTCTGAGCAAAAGATAGGGTGTTTATTCATTTTTAAAATAACTACTAATTTTTTCCAAAACCTCATCTATACTCTCAAGAACTAATATATCTTCAATATGAACTATTGTAGGTCCTAATTTTTCTATGTTATGAATGCGTTCTTCTTCATAATCCTGTTGTGTATGATTTAAAAGAACGGCATCTCCATCAAGCTCAATGATAAGTTTTTCTGTAGCACAATAAAAATCAACTATATAATTTTTAATACTATGTTGCCTTCTAAACCTTCTTCCTTTAAACTGTTGATCTTGCAAATGTTTCCACAATATAGCCTTTGCTGGGGCTAGGCTTTTTCGAAGTTCTTTTCTTTGTTGTTCTAAGTGTTTTATGTTGTGTGTATTACTCATTCTAACTTTAATTTTCACCCTTTCGCCTTTAATCCTTTACGCTAATTTAAAATTTTTACGTTTAAACCCCTTTTTTTCGGAGAGTCCCGAAACTTCGGGAGGGGAGAGGATTACTTCACCACTTCAATCCATTTACCTTTAGTTCTTACAAAGTAATCGTTGTCATACATGGCTTCTGCTTGTATTCCGGGAAGATAGTATTTTCCTAAATAAGAAGCATTCAACTGTACACTAAAGGTTTTTGATTTTTGTCTACCTAAATCAAAGTAAAAATTAACTCTATCATCTCTAATATCAGTAAATTTAGCTTGACTTGTGGTAGCATCACCATAATCCGTAAAACGAGTATTGAGAATTTCCCATCCTGATGGGAAAATTTCTGTCAAAGCAATGTTTCTAACCCATTCGTATTTTAAATTACTAACCGTAACGGTGGCTTTAAAATCAGTACCCTGAGCCAATTGATTCACATCTATACGGTTTCCATTGGTGTCAGTATATAAAACTTGAATACTCAAATTCCGTTTTTCTGCCAATTCATCACCCAAAGGTAATACTCCTGAATTCAATAGGCTTACATAAACCGTATTTGCTTTATTATTGACCACTTTTAAACTATTCTCGCCATTAACAATGCTTAATTTTCTTTGGGCTATCGATTTTGGCGTCTTGATAGTTGTTGATTTACCGTTATTATTACTGAATTGTACATTCAACTCTTTACCACCACCTATTTCAACCATTTTTGACATGGCTAATAAACTATACGCTGTGGTTTGAGTACTCATCCAACGGCTAGAAGACAATTGTTTTGCTATATATTCTGACATTTCTCTAGCTTTAGGACTTCCTGTCATTACCATTGTTTCTAGTGCCATTGCTCTATTTCTGTTGGTAGAACCATACGTGTAATAATCGTAATTTCTAGATTCAAAATTGATATTCGCGGTATTGGCAACTTTTTTGGCAACTCCTTTTTGACCTGCCAATGCATAAGCTGCTGCCAATCGCCATTTTCCGTCATTAGACAATTCATCAAATTCACGCAACCTATTCATAGAAGCTAAATCGGCATGACCAGCCAATGCCAAGGTGTATAAACGATACGCTTGAGCCAAGTCTGTATTGTATCTTTTATAACTAGCTCTCCAAGTTCTAGCGGCTTCTTGCTGATATTTCAACCAATTATTCATAAATGTCAATGGCATTTGATAGCCTTTTTTCTGTGCCTCTAACATAAAATGACCTGCATAACTCGTTCCCCAATCATCTGCAGTTTTATTTCCCATCCAATAACCTAAACCTCCACTTGGTGTTTGGAATTTACCCAAACGTGTAACTGTTTTCTTTATATTATTCGTGATATCCTGTTTTTTATCATACGTTAAATCTAAAATATCTGTCAAATATAATTGTGGAAAACCACTTGAGGTGGTTTGTTCAATACAACCATGTGGATAGCGGATTAAATATTTCAACCTGCCTGTAAAATCCATCGGTGGTAAGGTAGAAAATTCTACTTCAGCTTTGCTTGTGCCTGCAACTCCGAATGTGCTAAAATCAATAGTTTTAGTTACATTTGGTTCTAAAATAATAACTTTAGAAGTGGAACTTATCGGATTCGGATTTACAATGTCAATTTCAACTTTATACGATGACTTTTCACCGTTACCGGATGCCAAGACTTCAATAGTTGCAATACCTTGAGCTTTACTAACATCTAATTCAAAGTATACCATTTTTTCATCTGGTTTGGCAAAGGATACTGATTGTGTTTTTTGACCAACAACGGTAATTCCTTTACTCAATTTCAAGCTAATCGTTGCATTTTTAATTTTCTTCTCCATCGCAAAAACAGTAACAGGTAAGGTTACTTTTTCACCAGGGCTTAGCTTTCGCGGAAGCGAGGATAATACCATTAAAGGTTTACGTACTGGCGTTGTTTCTTGCACATTTCCATACGCTGCTTGAGAATTATCGCCAGCAATAACCATGGTTCGCACTGAACCAATATATTTAGGCATTAAAATCTCATGAGTTTGACTTTTTCCTTTTTTAAGGGTAAAAGGTCCTAAATAAGTGACTACAGGTTTGAATCTATTTGCTTTTTTAGGTTGTTTAGATTCAGCATCTTCATCACCACCTATTGCGAAGATTTGTTCAATACTACCGCCATAAGCACCAATCACATCATCGAAAATATCCCAAGTTTTTACACCTAAAGCCTCTTTACTATAGAATTCATCCCAAGCATTTGGTGTTTTAAATCGTGTTAAATCAAGTAAGCCATCATCAACTACAGCCAAGGTATAGGTCATAGCTTTGCCTTGTTTTTCACTTACTTTTACCGTGAATTTTTCTTCAGGACGTACTACTTTTGGCATGGTAATTTGAGGTTCTAAGATTGTTTTAGGATCTTTAACCATCAGTGGAATTACACCGTAAAGTCGTATCGGTAAATCGTTTGCTGTAGAAGCGTGTGGTTGTAATAATGAAATATTTACAAATACATTTGGTGCCATTTCTTTGGTGATAGGAATATCTATAGTTGTTTCTCCTTTTTGAGTCTTCACCCAACGTTGGTCTAGCACTTCTGTTCCGTTTTCTATGCTAATTAACGCTCTACCAACCGTACCAGAAGGAAATGTTATCTTCGCTTTTTCACCTACTTTATAATCGTCTTTATCAGATGAAAATACTAGCATAGTTGCTGCCTGAGCATCGCTACCTGCAGGTCTTTTCCACCAATCTTTGTAAAAATATGCCGTTCTACCTGTGGCATGACCACTTTCAGGATCAAATACACGAATTAAATATCGTCCTCCTTCATCATCAGTAATATTCACTTTAAAACGTCCTTTACCAGAAGTATTGGTGTTGACAGTCATTGATTTTACTGGTTTATGGTATTCACTACCGACATAAGAGGCTAGGTCATCATAAGATGAATTCCACCACCAACGCCATTCAATTTTATATATTTTTATTTCTATTCCTTTTCTAGCAATAGGATTACCTTTATCATTTACAGTAACAATGTCAAAATGAACATCTTCATCTGTAAAAAATGAGCCATAAGCCCTAGGTTTAGGCGATTGTAAACCTACAAAAGCATCATATGGTGCGAAATTTTTGGTAATTACATCCATAGAAAAATCACCTCCATTTTCAAAAGCTCTGGTTAAAAACGAGGCTTTTAACATACCTGGAGCTTCATTATTAAAACTTAATCTTTTGCTTAAAGTTGCATTTCCTTCACCATCTAAGCGTCCGTCAAAAATGGTTATTTCTTCTGGTGTAAAAGATCGTGTCGGATCAGAAAATACATATTTAGGATATTTTTTAAAAGCTGTTGAAGTACTTGTAAATTTTGCTTTTACTTCTGCTTTTAAGTTTTTACCATCTGC
>VAPK010087395.1_pt1 | contig 11619 bp, 9 predicted proteins | sample 3395031 | NCBI WGS metagenome assembly VAPK01 (sample SAMN08290443, study PRJNA428436) | hydrothermal vent metagenome | isolation source: Deep-sea hydrothermal vent chimney 1 | place: Pacific Ocean: Juan De Fuca Ridge
CGCCCTCGAAGCCGGTAAAATAGGCCTCTTCGTCATTATTTATCTGGCGCAGGGTTTGGAGATCAGCCATGAAGATGGTCAAGGCCTCTTCCATATCGCCTTTGACCACGGCCCGCCAGCCATCAAGTCCTAAACCAGTGAGCTGCCCGCCGTGGGCGGCAAGAATTTTTTCCGCCCGCTCAAATTCTCCACGCAGCAACAGGGAAGAGACCAAAAGATACATAAATGACGGATGGCGAAGCATGGGGGGTTGTTCCCCGTCTATGCCGTACTCGAGATAATTAAGATGAACGGTGATGGGCAGCAGGCGGCCCTGGTGATCCTTTAAAATTTCATGCAGGGCCAGAAACTGGATATGATCCGGCATGGTTGCCATCCAGGTGGCGGAGAAGGCCCGGCCGCAGATGTTGACGATGGGGTGTGGGCTGGAGGCGGCAGGTGAGCGTTGATAATAGTTGATGAGGTGCTGATGGAAAGCTGTCGTGTCATGGGAATATAGGGCAATCCGTAAATCACGAATGTCACGGCGGCTGGCCGACTTGTCGGCCTTGTAGGATATTGGTATGGAGGGCAGAACCGCACGTACCGCCTGAGCCAGGGGGGTGAAATGGCCCTCTTTTACCGCCTGACGGGCAACAATTTCCACGATATCGTCGTGACATTGACAGCGGGCGTTAAGCAGGTTTTTCTCCCGCAGATGGGCCAGGCATGGGTGGATCTGGCGGGCATAATCCGCCCTGGGAACATCCGTGGATATTTCGCAGTCATAAAGACATTTTAACAGGGTGGATAGATTTATGGGCTCATGAATAACAGAGGCCAGCTGTAGAACAAGCCGGGAAAAGGGCGGTAATTCTTGATATATCCGGGTAAAATTGTTTAAGGGTGAACTAATTATAGGCATATCAAATGCGGGGCGATCCAATGGCATTTTATGGTTATTATCTTACAGATCAGTATAATTTTTACGCGATGAGCCCGGATACGCGCCTAAGGGAGTGGACAAGCCTTAAGTCGGCAGATAAGGGGCGGACTTTTTATTATAGTCAATAATCAAGCACCCGGAAAGGTATTTTATGCGTTTTGTCTAATTTTAAGTGAGGAAATAAGATGGGGAAAAGAAAGAACAGCAGGTAAAAGGCAGGAAATCAGTAAAAAAGAAAAATATATGTTGTGAAAAGTATTTGCGTAAGGGAAAACATTGTAAAGACTGCCCGGATATGGAGCGCTGCGAGTTTACGGAATCGTAATTTTTTTGCTAAGATTTTGACTTATCCTGAAAAATTAAATAGAATCTTTTAGTTCGTCGTTGGTTATTTTAACAAACAGTTTGAAATATATACATAATATGACATTTAATAATACTGGCCATAAAATTTTGGTTGTTGATGATGAGGCTGCTATCTGTGAATTGATTAAGCATATCGTAGTACATGAGGGCTATGAGGCCTCCACTGCCTCCGGGGTTGATGAGGCCCTGGAAAAGCTGGATCATGATGAATATTCTTTAGTGATATCCGATATCAATATGCCTCATAAAAGCGGTATTGATCTTTTAGATTATCTTCAAAATAATTATGATAAACGTATTGCTGTCCTTATGGTGACGGCGATTGATGATCGGAGTGTAGCCATAAAGACCCTGGAAATGGGGGCTTACGGCTATATAATTAAGCCCTTTGATCGTAACGAGTTGTTGATTAATGTCGCCAATGCCCTTCACCGCTTGCAGTTAGAGATTGATAATTATCGCTATAGTGAGGAGCTGGAGGAGTTGATTAATGAGCGGACGGAGAAGCTGAAACTGGCAGAACTGGAGGTGCGGGCCTCCAGGGAGGAGACTATTTACCGGCTGGCCAAAGCGGCAGAGTTCAGGGACAACGAAACCGCCCAGCACACCATTCGCATGGGATATTTCTGCGGCACTTTGGCCCGGGAAGCCGGGATATCGGATGATTTAAGTGAGAGTCTTCGTCTGGCCGGCCCTCTGCACGATGTTGGCAAGATAGGTATTCCGGATACTATCTTGTTAAAACCCGGCAAACTGACCGTCGAAGAATTTGAAATTATCAAGAAACATTCTGAGATAGGCTATCGGATTTTGTCAGACTCCAAGTCCGATCTACTGAATCTGGGGGCGGTTATCGCCTATACCCACCATGAGAAATTCGATGGCAGCGGTTATCCCCGCGGCCTGGTTGGGAAAGAAATCCCCGGCCCCGGACGTATCGCCGCGGTTTGCGATGTCTTCGACGCCTTGACCTCCGACCGGGTGTATAAGGCGGCCATGACGGTTGATGAGTCACTGGCCATAATGAAGAAGGGACGCGGCAGTCATTTTGATCCGCATTTATTGGATTGTTTTATTAAATGCCTGCCACAGATAATAGCTTTGAAGATGAAATTCGTGGACGGATAAAGCGGAAAATCAGATTGATGACGGGCTGGCTCCCACGCTCCCCCGTGGGAACCCATTTAACCCAATTTTTATGCTCAGGCAGCGGCCGGGCAGGAGGCGGCAGAGGAAACTGGCCGGCTCCAGAAAGGCCGCAAGCGAATTCCGGCGTTTTTGGTGCTTGAGACTATTCTTTCCAGCATGCCGCCGTTCTCGTTTGTCTTGTTCAACTCTACAATCTGCCAGCATTCCGGGTGGGCCGCCAACTCTTTCATTAAGCCAAAATGCTGGCTGTGGCCTGATCTCTCTGCAATTACATGTCCGAGAAGGGGATAGCCTAATAAGGATAAATCGCCGAGGAGATCAAGAATCTTGTGGCGGACAAATTCATCCTTAAAGCGTAGCCCTTCTTCATTCATAACCCCCTTTTCGTCAACAACTACCGCGTTGTCAAGTGAGCCTCCCAGGGCGTAGCCATTGGCCTGTAACTGTTTTACCTGATTAAGAAAACCAAAGGTTCTCGCTGAGGCGATTTCGGCGCTGAAAGACTTGGGAGATATGTCAATGCTGTAACTCTGGTTTTGGATTAAACCATGGGCAAAATCAATGCGGCAGCTGAGGCGCAGACCGTTATGGGGCAGAATCCTGATCTTCTTGTTGCCTTCCTCGTAGGTTATTTCCTTGATGATTTTTAAAAACAGGCGTTTGGATTGCTGGGTCTTACGATTAGCTGATTGCAGATGCTTGACGAATTCCTCGGCGCTGCCGTCCATAATGGGAACTTCGGGGGCGTCAAGCTCGATGGTGGCGTTGTCGATTCCTAAGCCGCTCAAGGCCCCAAGGATATGCTCGGTGGTGGAGAATACCATGTCTTTATCAGCAATGGTGGTTGCCAGGCTGGTATCAATGACCCGGTCAACCAGGGCGGGTATTGACTGCCGACGGCCGATTAATTTAAAACGGATACCGTTGTTGGCCCTGGCCGGTTTTATATTCAGCTTCACCTTGCAGCCTGAGTGCAGACCGATACCGGAGAGGCTGATGCTTTCTTTTAATGTATGTTGTGATGATTCCATTAGTTGCCTTATTTTATATCTATCGTAGAATTATTTAATCTGTTCGTTATATCAAGCAAAGATCGTGCCCAAAATATTGACAAGGTGTAATGGTAGATTAAAATAACGATAATACAAGTTGATAAAGTTGTTTCGGCAGGCGGTGGCTATTGATCCTGGGGCGGCAATGCGGCTGTTGTGGTAAAAAAGACACAGCCGCTCTGCGGCTATTGAAACACAGTTTAGAGAGCGGCGAGGACAAAGCGTTTAAAGTCCTGGGGCATGGTGAGCTTGACCCGTAGTATCCAGAGGGGCAGGGTAAGAGACAGGGCGTTGAGTTTTACCATATCTTTTTCAGTGGTGATAAGGGCTGTGCATCCTGTTTCCTCGGCCTGGCGGTTTAAGGAAATCATATCTTTTTCTTGGAAGGCGTGATGATCCTGAAAACTTGCCGTTTCTATAACCCTTGATTCGGCTATGGCATTTAAGGTCTGGAAAAATGACTCTGGCCGGGCGATGCCGCAGAAGGCCAGCAGCGGGCCGGGAGGCAGAGCGCTTATGGGGCGCTGGATGCCCTGGGGATCAATAAGACTGTCGGCGGTATAATGCCCTCTGAAGATGGGGCGGCCCGGATAAGTTTCAGTAAGCTTCAGGCAGAATGACTTGACCTGCTTCTCATTAATATTTTCAGCCCCATTAATCACGAAGCAGTCCGCCCTTTTTAAGGCTGACCCAGGCTCCCGCCAGGGGCCGCCGGGGAATACCCAAAAGCGTTTCGGCAGGGAGGCTGCATTAAAGAGGGCCAGATTCAGATTCCGGGCCAGGGCGAGGTGCTGAAAGCCGTCATCCAAAATCAAGACATTCGCGAGTCCCTGCTCAACAATATAGCGGCCGGTGATTATCCTTTGGCGGCCGGTGATTACCGGGATTTTCAGCTCCTTAGCCAGTAGTACCGGCTCGTCGCCGGCCTCTTGAGCGGTTAGAAGTATTTTAGCCCCTTCCCTGGAGACTACATTAATTGCCTCCTTACTGCTGCCGCCATAACCCCGACTGAGTACGGCCGGCCGCAGACCGGCTTCTTTAAATAAGCGGCCGAGGTAGATTACCATGGGGGTTTTGCCGGTGCCGCCCATGCTTAAATTACCGACGCTGATTACCGGCAGCGGCAGCCGTTCCTGCCTCTTTAAACCTCTGGCGTAAAGCCAGGCTCGGCAGCTCATCAGCAGGGAGTAGAGAGGAGACAGGGGGCGGCCAAAAAAGAATAGTATCTTGATAATATTATTGCTATTGGTCATGGGCGAGTGAATCTTTGATAATCTCAACATAACGATGGGCGGCTCCCTGATTGCGGTGGATGAGACTGGCCGCCTGCGCTCCCATTTTACGCCTTGTCTCCGGGTTGTTGAGCAGGTCACGCAGGGCGGCTGAAAGTTCAATGGCATTTACCTGCCGGGCTCCGCCGCAGTCTAAAAGATCATGGCTGATCTCCGCGAAGTCCTCCATGTGGGGGCCAAAGAGGATGGGGGTGCCGTGCAGGGCGGGTTCCAGCGGGTTATGACCGCCCTGGGCAATGAGGCTGCCACCCACCAGGGCTATGTCGGCCATGGCGTAAATCGTGGATAATTCGCCCAGGGTGTCAAGAATAATAAGGTTTGTGCTGCCGCCATTGCTGCGTCTGCTGCTGGTTAAATTCATATTTTGGATCAAGCGCTCTATGGTCTCTCGGCGCTCAATGTCGCGGGGGGCTATAATCAGCTCAAAATCAGGGAAATCTTTACGGAGTTTCTTGTAGGCTGTGAGGATTATCTCCTCTTCACCATCATGGGTGCTGCCTGCCACCAGCAGGGGGCCGCCAGCGGCAGGTCTGTTGAATATTGGTTGCTTCCGGGGTTGGGCGGCCGGGGGAGACGGCAGGTCGTATTTGAGATTGCCGGCGGTGATAATCTTCTTTGATTCAACGCCAAGCCGCCGCATATTGGCGGCATCGGACGCCATCTGTACTCCCAGGGCGGTGAAGGAATTAAATAGGGGCCGAAAGAAAAAGGCGGCCCGCTTGTATCCTCTTAAGGAGTGCGTGGTGAGGCGGCCGTTGACAAGTATCATCGGGATGTTACGACATTTAAACTGCCAGATAAAATTGGGCCAGAAATCCGTTTCAATGAGAATAAATATATCTGGGGTCAGGTGGTTAATGTATTTTTTTACCGGCCAGAAGAGATCAAAGGGGAAGGAGATGAGATGATCCACCATGGGGGCTGTGCGGGCCGCGGCGTAGGCCGTGCCGCCTCTCGTCGTGGTGGAGAATATCAGGCAGGCATCCGGCATCTGTCTGCGGATGGCCGTGAGCAGCGGCAGGCTGGAGGCGGCCTCGCCCACGGAGAGGGCGTGTACCCATATGCGCGGCTTCCGGCTCTTGTTGAGCTGGGGCAGAGTGTATCCCAGCCGCTGCCATATTCGCCCCCGATATTTGGGGTTTAAGGCCCAAATGAGCAGGAGGGGACTCAAGGGGATGAGCAGCAAGGTGGTAATTATGTTATATAACAGGATAAAAAAACGCATGGGCGGAGAGGCGGCATCTCTGTAATTTAATTTTGACGTAAATTATCGTAACTATTCAGCCCAACAACCGGGGCGAACCCGGCCTCTATTTTAAAAGTAACAAATTCAATACGTTGTACATTTTGTTTATATGAAAGTCACCTGCCAAGGGTGTTAGCCTTGGCACGATTTTCATGTTTCGTTGTGCCTGGGTGATCGGGCATGGCTGTTACTTAGAATCGTGGTAACTATTCAGCGTGGTGCATAGAAGTAACAATAACCACCGGAGTGCTGTTGAATAGTTACAAATCATCTATAATATCATGAATCTGATTATTGTCCAGCCGCAAGAAATAAGCGGTAATGAGCTTGTTTTGACTGACCAGCGGGCTCGGCATATTCATAAGGTGCTGCGCTGCCGACCGGGGGATAATCTCCGGGTCGGGATGTTGAACGGGGCCATGGGGACGGGGCGGATTATATCCATGGCCCAGGGCAGAGTCTGTCTGAACCTGAGCTTAGACGCGCCGCCGCCGCCGGCCCCGATCCTGAATCTGATTCTCGCTCTGCCCCGGCCGGTAATGCTGAAACGGATTCTGGTGCAGGCCGTGACTCTCGGGGTTAATCATATCTATCTCATAAATGCCAATCGGGTGGAAAAGAGCTTTTTCTCCTCAACTCTGGTCACGGAGGACGGCTGGCGTGATTTTTTGCTCAAAGGGCTTGAGCAGGCGGTGGATACCCGAATGCCAGGATTGTCTATTCACCAGCGTTTTCGCCCCTTTATTGAAGATATTCTGCCGCCCGTTCTGGCCCGCCGGGGCGGTGGAATGATTGTGGCCCATCCCGGCGGCGGGACTGTTATCCCCGCGGGCGGCGGGAGGCAGGCCTTTCTGGCCGTTGGACCGGAGGGCGGCTGGGTGGATTTTGAGATTGAGAAGTTCCAGGCGGCTGGTTTCGCGGTATTTAGTCCGGGGCCGAGGATTATGCGGGTGGATACCGCGGTACCGGCCTTGATGGCCCAGGTCAATATGGCCCTGGCTCCGGCAGAGTCCGGCGGCCGTTAGACAGCCTGAGCCGCACATTGACATTGGTATTCCCGCGCCCCGTGACTTGTCATCTTAGACGGGATCTGACTTTGTCAACCAGAACTCGTAATTCCTTTAAACCGCTTAGATAAAGTATCCCGCCGTAGAGGATAGCGCTGCTGCCAATCATCAGGATAACCGCGCCCATGGCCGTCGTCAGGCCGCTGTTCATCAAGCCTGTCAGCTGATCTCGGAGCAGGAAGAGCCAGACCCACATGCAGAGGGCCGCGAAGATAATTTTGCCAAGGCTGTTAAACAAATATCTTAAAGGGTAGCCGTTCAGCTTGTGATAGAGAACAATACTTAAAAATAAAAAATCACCGAACATAGCGCAGGAGGTAGAGAGGGCAATGGCCCGGTGCTGAAGAGGGCCGATGGTCTGGATTATCATAACGATATTAGTGGCCACGGCGAGGAAGCTCCCCATGACCGGGAATTTGGTGTCGTTTAAGGCATAAAATACCGGGACTGTAATCTTGACAGAGGCGTAGGCAAAGAGTCCCAGGACGTAAAAATTCAGGGCCTGAGCGGTCATGATGGTGTCGCGGGCGGTGAAATGGCCATGTTGAAAAATAATACGGATGATGGGCACCGAGAGATAGTAGAGACCGATGGTGGCGGGGACGGTGAGGCTGAACCCCATGGTCAGGGCCGAGACATAGGTCTCTTTTAAACCCTTTAAGTCTTTGACGGCCGCGCAGCGGGAGACAATGGGCATGGTGGCGATGGATACCGCTACCCCGAAGACACCAATGGGAAATTGAACCAGGCGAAAGGCGTAGTTAAGCCATGAAACACTGCCCACGGCACAGGAGGCTGCGAAATTGGTATTGACAAATATGTTGATCTGGGTGGCGCCCAGTCCCACCACCGCCGGGATCATGAGTCTGAAGACGCGGGTCAGGCCCGGATCACGCCAGTCCATGATTGGTTTAAATTTAAAACCGGTACCCTTCAAGGTGGGTAGTTGTCCGAGCAGTTGCAAAAAGCCGCCGATGAGGGTGCCGGCCGCCATGCCGACAATGGCTGGTTGCCCGAAGCGGGGCATGATGAGGGCGAGAGAGACCCCGCCGATGATGGAACCCAGGTTGAAGAAGCTGGAGGCTATGGAGGGAATGAAAAAACGGTTTTTGCTGTTCAATATACCCATCACCACAGCCGACAGGGAGACAAAGATAAGGAAGGGAAACATGATAACCGTCAGGTACTGGGTGAGAGCGATCTTGCCGGCAACCCTGGAAAAATCAGGGGCGATAAGCATGACGATGGGCCGGGCAAAACACATGCCGATAATGGTGATAATCGAGAGAATTATCCCTATGCAGACTATGACGTTATTGGCCAGCCGCCAGGTGGCGGCGGTTCCTCTGTTCTGGTCGTAATCCGAGAAGACAGCGACAAAGGCGGCGCTCAAAGCCCCTTCGCCAAAAAGGTCGCGCAGGAGGTTGGGAATGCGGAAGGCGACCACAAAGGCGTCATAGTTGGTACCGGCGCCGAAGAGGGCGGCCATAACCTGTTCCCGTATCAGGCCGAGGAATCGGCTGCACATAATGGCGGCACTTATTACTCCGGCGGAGCGGGCGAGGCGGCCGCTGTTTTCTGAGGGGTTTTTCATATTGCTCTGTTCGTTCACTGGTTTGCGAAATAACTGCTTGCTAATAACATGTATCTGATATATTTTATATAATTTTTCTTGATTGTGTTCGGTTAGAGTTTTGCATTAAGGATGGTTGGTGGTTTTGTACCGGGTGGCAGAACGCCGGAAAAATAAAATCAGTTCCTCCATTTCGTAAGCTTATTAGTGCGAATTTTTAACCAGACGCCACTGGGTTTTTCTGCCATCCTCATTTGGGGGTGGCTCTTTTTTTTTAAAGGTAAACAAATGGAACAGCATAAGATAAGGAATGTGGCAATTATCGCTCATGTCGATCATGGTAAGACTACCCTGGTTGATCAGCTTTTTCAACAGAGCGGTATGTTCAGAGAAAATCAGGAGGTTGTCGAGCGTCTCATGGATTCTATGGATCTTGAGAAGGAGCGGGGGATTACCATTACCTCCAAGAATGGCTCCTATATCTATGAGGATCATTTCATTAATATTATTGATACCCCCGGCCATGCCGATTTCGGCGGTCAGGTGGAGCGGGTAATGCGCATGGCGGACGGGGCATTGCTCCTGGTTGATGCCCAGGAAGGGCCTATGCCGCAGACCTATTTTGTCTTGAAAAAGGCCCTGGCCGCCGATATGCCTATTGTCGTTGTCATCAACAAGATAGACAAGCCTGCCGCCCGCTGTGAATGGGTGGTGGATCAGGTTTTTGATCTCTTTGTGAAATTAAATGCCCCGGATGATCTGCTTGATTTTCCGGTGGTTTACGCCTCGGCCAAAGAGGGCTATGCCCGCCATGATCTGGACTCTGATAATATGGATATGAAACCAATATCAGAGCTGATTGTTAAGCATATTCCAGCCCCGCGGGGCTCTGAATCGGCGCCCCTGCAGATGCAGGTTAATACCATTGATTATTCCCCCTATCTTGGTCGTCTTGGTATCGGTAAGGTGGTAAACGGGGTCTTGAGGATTAATAAGGATGTGGCGGTTGTCGGCCGGGATGGCGACATCGCTTCCACCCGGATTTCCAAGATATTCCATTTTGAGGGTAATGAGAAGATTGCCGTCAACGAGGCTGGGGTTGGTGAGATTGTGGCGGTGGCCGGTCTGGATAATGTTACTGTGGGGGTGACCTTTACCGACCCTGATAATCCAGTCCCATTGCCCATTATCGATATTGATCCCCCCACCCTTGCCATGAATTTTATTCCCAACGACTCACCCTTTGCCGGTCAGGAGGGTAAGTATGTAACCTCGCGGCATATTGAGGCCCGGCTGGCCAAAGAGACCCTGGCCGATGTGGCTCTGCATGTTGAACCTCTCACCGATGCCGTGGGTTATCGGGTGGCAGGGCGGGGGGAGCTTCACCTTTCAATTCTCATCGAAAAGATGCGGCGTGAGGGCTATGAATTTCAGGTCACCAGGCCGCAGGTTATCATGCGGGAGATTGATGGTGCCCGACAGGAGCCTTATGAGGAGTTGACCATTGATGTTGATGAGCAGTTTCAGGGCGCGGTTATTGAAAAGCTGGGCGTCTTGAAGGGGCAGATGGTAGAGATGGGAACTCATAACGAAATGACCCGTCTCGTTTACAAGATTCCCACCCGCGGTCTTCTTGGTTTTCGCTCCAAATTTATGACCGATACTAAGGGCATGGGAATTATGAACTATGTCTTTGCTGAATACGGCCCCTATGCCGGGGAGATTATTAACCGCCAGAACGGGGTGATAATTGTGAAGGAAAATTGTACCTCGGTGGCCTATGCCCTCTTTAATCTTCAGGAACGGGGCCGGTTGTTTATCGGGCCGGGTGAAAATGTCTATGCCGGTCAGATAATCGGTGAAAACTGTCGGGGTGAGGATATGGTGGTCAATCCGGCCAAGGGCAAGAAGTTAACTAATATGCGGGCCTCCGGCACAGATGAGGCCGTTATTCTTACCCCCCATATAATTATGACCCTTGAGGACTGTATCGCCTATATTAATGACGATGAGCTGGTGGAGGTAACGCCTAAGTCTATTCGTTTGCGGAAGATTGCCGTGCGGAAACGCTGAGCAGTTACAATTCTGTGGTTATTGTTGCTTCTATGCATCACGCTGAATAATTACAATAGTTTTTGAATTTGGACTGGGAGCGGTTTGACTTTGGGCGTTTATGCTTCATTATTTAATATTGGCTCACGACCGTTTTTTGAGGCGCCAAAAGATTTTCTTGCTGAACTCGACAGCCTCCTGTTGGAGCCGGGCTTGGAGATTAGCCCGGCATCTTACGAGGATGTCGCGGAGATCTACCGGCTTGAGGCTGAAATTGAGGGGGACGACGGGGCTGATTTTGCCACTCTAACCGCCCGCTGGCAGATGTTTGGGGCTGGATTTTTAACGGCCCGGCAGGATGGGCGTTTAGCTGGCTATATTGAGTCTTGCCTTTGGGATCGTCAGCTGCCATATTTTGAAGCTCAGCCGGATTACTTTTCCTCTCAGCACCGCCTGGGGGCGAAAACTCTCTATATTATATTTATCGGGGTGGCCGCTGACTGCCGGAGGCGGGGGGTGGCAAGTTCCCTGCTGGCGGCAGTAAGCCGGGTCGGCCGTTACTATGGAGCCCGCCGTCTACAGGCAGTCAGCCGGGATCATATTATGCCGCTTTACGAGGCCGCCGGCTTTTTACCGGTGACTGCCATGCCTGATTTTCTGCCTGAACCCGCTGTGGATTTTATGCTCATGGAACATAGCCTTTTGTAAAATCGGTATTCGGTAATATTTTGTCAGTGGTGTCTGGTTTTGCGTTAAACCTGGTAGGTGGTTTTATCTCACTGCAATAGTTTAATTTGGTAACTATTCAGCAGCACCCCATCTTCGTCCATTCGGGACTTCTCGAATACAAAAGTATGCTTCGAGGTCCCGAATGAACGAACCTGGAGCACTGCTGAA
>VAPK010250467.1_pt1 | contig 11619 bp, 8 predicted proteins | sample 3395031 | NCBI WGS metagenome assembly VAPK01 (sample SAMN08290443, study PRJNA428436) | hydrothermal vent metagenome | isolation source: Deep-sea hydrothermal vent chimney 1 | place: Pacific Ocean: Juan De Fuca Ridge
GTGGCAGAATTTGTCGAAAAACCCGAACAACCTCAAGCCCAAAAATATATTGATAGTGGCAATTATTATTGGAATAGCGGAATGTTTGCTTTTAAAGCAAGTCGTTTTCTTGAGGAGCTAGAAAAATTTCAACCCGATATTTTATCAACCTGCAAACAATCATTAAGTCAATCACTACGCGATATGGACTTTATTCGCTTGGACAAAAGTGTCTTCATGAAATGCCCTGATGATTCAGTTGATTATGCCGTGATGGAAAAAACCAATCATGCTGTTATTATCCCTCTTGATGCAAACTGGAATGATATTGGTTCCTGGTCTGCCTTATGGGAAATGGCAGATAAAGATGAACAAGGGAATGCTGCCAGCGGCGATGTAATAGCTCTTGATACAAAAAATTCATTCCTGCATTCCAGCAGCAGATTAATCACGACAGTCGGGGTTGATAATCTTGTAGTGATAGAAACAGAAGATGCTGTGATGATTGCGAATAAAGATCGCGTGCAAGATGTGAAAAAAATCGTTGATCTACTAAAAGCTGAACAACGCAATGAATCTGACATTCATAAAAAAGTCTATCGCCCGTGGGGATATTATCATTCTGTCGATAATGGTGAACGTCATCAGGCCAAACGAATTGTTGTTAAACCAGGAGCAAGACTTTCCTTGCAAAAGCATCACCACCGTGCCGAACACTGGGTTGTCGTTAAAGGCACTGCAACAGTCACTAAAGGTGATCAGCAAATACTATTATCTGAGAATGAATCTACCTACATCCCTCTGGGCGTAACGCATTGCCTGGAAAACCCTGGCGTGATCCCTCTCGAAATAATCGAAGTACAATCCGGTAGTTATTTGGGTGAAGATGATATTGTCCGGTTTGATGATGTGTACGGTCGTGTTACAACTGAACAACAGAAAAAATAATATTCAAAAATAAGGATAACAAAGTCTGAATCGGAAAAAAAAGATATAATGGTGCTTTTAAAGAAAGAGAGGATTACATATGACTGATAATTGGATCGCTCCATCCATTCTATCTGCAGATTTCGCAAAATTAGGCGAAGAGGTTGATAATGTTTTAGCTGCAGGTGCAGACATTGTCCATTTTGATGTAATGGACAATCACTTCGTCCCTAACTTGACTATAGGTCCCCTGGTTTGTGATGCATTAAGAAAACACGGTGTAACTGCACCAATTGATGTACATTTAATGGTTGAACCCGTTGATAGAATCATTCCTGATTTTGCTAACGCAGGTGCCAGCATGATCACCTTCCACCCAGAAGGGTCAACTCATATTGATCGTTCATTACAAATGGTACGTGATGCAGGCTGTAAATCTGGGCTAGTCTTTAACCCGGCAACACCACTTAGTTACCTGGATTATGTAATGGACAAAGTTGATATTATTTTATTGATGTCTGTCAACCCAGGTTTTGGTGGTCAATCATTTATTCTAGGGACACTGGATAAATTACGTGAAGCCAGAAAACGTATTGATGATAGTGGCTTTGATATTCGTTTAGAAATTGATGGTGGCGTTAAAACTGATAATATTCGTGAAATTAAAGAGGCAGGAGCTGATATGTTTGTTGCTGGATCAGCAATATTTAGTCAACCTGATTACAAAAAAGTAATAGATGACATGCGAGCTGAATTGGCTAAAGCCTAACAACTATCAAAGGGCGTATGACACTTCATTCTTTGCGCCCTTTATACGCTAAGCTGCATAGCTGTAAAAGTAAATTTATATCAAGTTGATTCCCGTTACATTAAAGACAAAATTTGCTTAAATATCCCCCCGTTAGTCGCCAATATTTGTTTCGGAAAAACACCATCTTCCCCCTTAAAGTTAGTCACTGTTGCACCTGCCTCCTTTGCAATTAATGCACCCGCAGCAACATCGTATAAATTCAACTCCTGCTCCCAAAAAGCATCAACTTGACCATCGGCAACCAAACACAAATCCATCGCAGCAGAACCAAAACGTCGTTGACCTGTTGTTTCTTCTGCTATTCGACAAAATCGTTTAAGGTTATTTTCTTGTAAATATGACCGCAGACAGGCAAATCCAGTGGCAATCATTGAATCGGCTAAACTGGTTTCGGAAGAGACTGAAATAGCTTTACCATTCTTACTCGCCCCTTGTCCCTTTGCAGCAATATACAAATCATCAAGAGCTGGGGCATAAACTGAACCAGCAACAAGATCCTGTTCGATTTCCAATGCCACACTAATCGACCAAAAATATTGACCTTTAGAAAATGAATGTGTGCCATCTATAGGGTCAACTACCCATCGATTTGTCTGATCATCAGACTGTCCGCTTTCTTCCCCCCAAAAACCAAACTGAGGATAAGCCTTTGTCAGCGCTTCTTTTAAAAAGACTTCTACAGCAACATCAGCATCGGTTACTAAATCTCTAGGGCTTTTTTTAATCACTTCAACATTTTCCAAATCTTTAAAATGCTGCATGGCAATAGTACCTGCTTCGCGAATAATTGTTTCAAGTACTGCCAATGAAATAGGTATCATTTTAATTACCAATTGAAAATTTAGAATTATTTAATAAGAAAATCAGACTTATCACGCCCAGACTCAACTAATGCCTGAATCCATTTTGGAGAAACACCACGCCCAGTCCAGGTTTGATTAGAATCAGCTGGATTTTGATATTTTGGAGCTACTTTCTTGCCTTTTTTTGTGACCTTATTATTAATTTCTTTAATATCAACCATCACACCTATTGAAACCGCCAATTCTTTTATTTGTGCAATCACTTCTTTTCGTTTTAAAACCTGTTTGTCTATTAATGCTTTTTCAGCTTGATCAATTACATTCTGTAATTCAGTTTCGGAAAGTTTGTTATACTCTGTCATATACAAATAGTTATTTAATTTAAACTTTAAATTCGGAATATAATACTATTTAATTAAAATATCAATTAGAAATTATTAAATTAATTTGTTATTTAATTTGCCTATTGTTAGTATTATTCACTAACTACATCGAATTGAATTTCATTTAAAATATTACCCTCTTCATTAACAATTCTAGCTTGCCATTGCCCTGTTTTAGAAAAAGGTATCATTTTAAGTGTTGAAGCTCTCCACCTATTGCCCCATATTTTTAATTCTTTTTCAAATTCAATTTTCCCATCCCACATCCAATAATGATATAAAACCTCTCCTTCCATATTTAATATTTCAGTAAAATAATATATCTTAGTCATAGATTTATTATTAACAACAACTGGGGATTTAATAATACCTTCAGGTTCTTTCTCTTTTAACCCTCTTGCTAAGAAAGCTCTGGAAATATTATTTTTACCTGATACTTTAGATATAGGTTTTGTCGTATCAAACTGTTCAGTTTCTTTTTTAATATCGTTATTTAATTTATTATCCGGGACTATTATTTTAGTTTCATCCAGCTTAATATTCTCCTTCTCACCTAAATCACCGTTGCTTGGTTCAGGTGAAACCAGCTTTGTAACTTCTGAATTTTCAGTAGACTTAACTTGAGGAGATAACTTTTCCTTTTCTTTAATTGCTCTATTAATTACCCCAACCCGTTTTATTTCATTAAGCCTCTTATTATTATCTGGTAAAACCTGATCATCCAATTCTGATTCTAACTCACTACTATCAATATCGATGTCAAGAGTGGCCTCTTCATTTTTTAATGAAGACTTAGTACGTCTCTCTGCTCTAATAGCCTCTGATAATTCGTCATAAGACAGAGCTCTTTCATGCTTCCTATTTGTCAGCATTTCAATAGCCTCAGCCCTGGATAAAATTTGCTCTTTTTTTGCTCCATCTTCATTTGTTACATCACTCAAGCTTTGACTTGCCTCTGTCTTTATTTTTTCAGATGCTTGTTTTTCATTATCTGCATCCAGCATTTCAATAGCCTCAGCTCTTATTTCTTCTGATACCTGCACTTTGTCCTCTGTAAGCGTATTAGCAGTGTTATCCACATTCTCTATCTTTTTATCTAATGAGTCTCCAGTCATTATTGGCTTTTCAACAGCCTCTAGTTCCACTTCATTTTCTTGATTTTCAATTTGATTGACATCTGCCACCTCCAATTCCGTATTAACTTGTTCAAATTTTTCGCGCCCCCCCGTGGACGAAGACGCCACTGTTTCAACTGATTCTATATCGTAAGGCTCTGCTGTAAACATGTACATGGGTAGAACAATAAAAGCCAATGCCAATGCCAAGCCAATAAAAATTCGCTTAAAATTCCAATCTTCCACAATGTCTAAAAACGAATTTTTGTGACTTCTTTTATACCTCTGATAATTTCGTTTTACTGTGATTTTCTTATTTTCCGCCATCTATCTACTCAATTTATCCTATAATAATTAATACGTAGCAAAAAACATACTCATAGAAAGTCAAGTTACTCGCAGCTCACCGATTTTCTAGAATAATTTTTTTACTTCATCTGTTCTTTGCTTTTGGATAATATACCATTGTCTTCTCTAATTATTTACTGAAAAGTTGTATCCCTATATGAGAAATTTACTAAAACTGTTTCAGGAATCGTCGGCACTTTATGGAAGTAATGCTGTTTTCATTGAGGATTTATATGAAAAATATTTGGAAAACCCCGAATCTGTTTCAGAAAGCTGGCGCAAAAAATTTTCCAGCATACACAATGGAACGTTGAATGAAACACCACACAGCCCCATTGTCAACCGATTTGAAAAACTAGCCAATACAACCGCCGGAAGACTTGCTAAATTACAGGGCTTTACTGAAGAAAGTGTCAAAAAACAATCCGCTGTTGCACGACTTATAAATCATTACCGAGTTCGCGGTCACCATATCGCAGAAAACAATCCTTTAGGTAAACACAAAGAAACTCCTGCTGATTTAGAATTGTCCTATTTTGGTCTGGCAGAACCAGATATGGACACCTTATTTCATACGGGAACAATTTATGGTGTTGATAAATTACCTTTACGCGACATCTTGTCGACACTAAAAGAAATCTACTGCGGCAGCATTGGCACCGAGTACATGCATATAGTCGATGAAGAGAGCAAACGCTGGATAAAAAATAGACTGGAAGGAAAGAAGCTTGATTCATCAACCACTCCTGCTGAGAAAAAAACCTTACTGTTAAAATTATTGACCGCTGCAGAAGGAATTGAAAAACATCTGCATCGCAAATATGTAGGACAAAAACGTTTTTCTTTGGAAGGAGGCGAATGCTTGATACCCGTTTTAGATGAACTCATTTTAAATTCAGGTGATAAACAAGTAAAAGAAGTGGTTATAGGTATGGCACACCGTGGACGTCTGAATGTGCTAGTGAATATACTAGGAAAAAGCCCTGCTCAACTTTTTGGTGAATTTGAAGGTGTTCATTCCTCGTCACCAAGCGCCATTACGGGTGATGTAAAATATCATATGGGATTTTCATCTAACGTTTCCACACCCGGTGGCACGGTGCATCTAACATTAGCTTTTAACCCATCACACCTCGAAATCATCAACCCTGTTGTTGAAGGCTCAGTCAAAGCCAGGCAAGATAGGAGAGGTAAAGGAAGTGAAGATACCATTATCCCCATTTTAATTCATGGTGATGCAGCTTTTGCTGGACAGGGCATTGTTATGGAAACGCTTAACATGTCTGAAACCCGTGCTTTTTCAACCGGCGGCACTGTTCATATTGTCATCAATAATCAAATTGGTTTTACCACAAGTAATTCTCAAGATGCACGCTCAACACAATATTGCACTGATGTTGCAACAATGATTCATGCGCCGGTTTTTCATGTCAATGGAGACGATCCAGAAGCAGTTATTTTCGTCACCCAAATGGCGTTGGATTTTCGCATGCAATTCAATAAAGATGTGGTAATTGACCTGATTTGCTACCGCAGACTGGGACATAATGAGGCTGATGAACCTGCTACCACTCAACCCATGATGTATAAAACTATACGAAACCTTCCTTCGGTTCGTGAGCTATATGCGCAAAAGCTGATTGTAGAAAATATTGTTTCAGAAGATGAGTCTCTACAAATGGAGAAGAATTACCAACAACTCTTGGATGAAGGTAATCCGGTTTCTCGTCCAATTTTAGATGATTCACGTTATTCCTATTCTGGACAATGGGAAAAATATGCCAACAAAGAATGGACTATACCCTGTAACACTCAAGTTTCATTAGAACAAATTCGACTGTGTAATGAAAAACTCCAGCAACTACCCACGGAATTCGAACTACATCCACGAGTAGCAAAGGTAATAGAGAACCGTGCAAAAATGTCTGCCGGCGCATTACCCATTGATTGGGGCTTTGCTGAAAACATGGCTTATGCCACGTTGGTTATTAAAGGTTATTCCATTCGTCTCGTTGGTCAAGATGTAGGTCGGGGCACTTTCTCTCATCGACACATTGCCTTACACAATCAACTAAATGGTGATACCTGGTTTCCTATTCAACATATCTCCAAATCAAAGGATCAAGCCCAAGTCTTTGATTCCTTATTATCTGAAGCAGGTGTGTTAGGTTTCGAATATGGCTATAGCTCAACTGAACCCGAAAAATTAATCCTTTGGGAAGCTCAGTTTGGGGACTTTGCTAATGGTGCACAAGTTTTAATTGACCAATTCATCAGTTCTGGAGAATCCAAATGGGGACGTTTAAGTGGTTTGGTTTTACTCTTGCCTCATGGTTTTGAAGGTCAAGGGCCGGAGCATTCATCAGCTAGACTTGAACGTTATCTACAACTTTGTGCCGACCATAATATGCAGGTGTGTAACCCAACCACACCCGCACAAATATTCCATTTACTCAGGCGCCAATTACTTAGAACCTATCGTAAACCACTCATTGTGATGAGTCCAAAAAGTTTACTCAGACATAAGCTAGCAACATCAACGCTTGAGGATCTAACAGAAGGAAAGTTTTCACCTATTATCAGCGAGCAAGACGAGCATAACCCTAAGAAAATTACGCGTCTAGTGATGTGCTCAGGAAAAGTTTATTATGACTTGCTAGAAGCTCGTAGAACGAATGAGCTTGATCATGTTGCTATTATCCGTATTGAACAATTGTATCCTTTTCCCGGTGAACTGTTTAAAACGGAAATTAATAAATATCCCCATCTAAAACAAATTACTTGGTGTCAAGAAGAACCAAAAAATCAGGGCGCCTGGTACCAAACCAAGCACCATTTTTACAACAATATGGATAATGATATTACTGTTTTCTATGCAGGAAGATGCGCATCTGCAGCTCCCGCAGTTGGCAGCCATAGCGTTCATATCGAACAACAAAAAGCGGTAGTCAATGCCGCACTTTACGACACAAAAGAAGGATGTAATCATGAGCATTGAAATTCTAGTTCCCGGCCTACCTGAATCTGTTTCTGATGCAACCCTTGCAAGTTGGCATAAAAAGCAAGGTGATTTTGTCAATAAGGACGATAACCTGGTCGACCTGGAAACTGACAAAATTGTGTTGGAAGTCCCTGCCCCCGAGTCAGGTATCCTCACCGAAATTCGTCAGATAGATGGTGCTACAGTAGTTGCTGGCGATGTTTTAGCTGTATTAGAAATAAAAGAGTCGGAGGAAACCCCATCACCTCAAGCCACTGAAAATAATGAACCCGACCTCGCGTCTGAGGATGACACTCCTTTAAGCCCTGCTGTTAGACGCTTAATACAGGAAAATAACCTTGATCCTCAGAAAATTATCGGCTCAGGTAAAAAAGGCCGACTGACCAAAACTGATGTACTGGATTATCTAAGCCATCAAAAAATAGAACAACCCGCGCCTAAAGAAGAAAAACCAGCGAATGTACTAGTCAAAGGCATTAAAACAATAGAGACAAATGGCTCACCAGTCCCTTCAAATTTACGCCCCGAACAGCGCGTGCCCATGACACGTCTAAGAGCAAAAGTTGCAGAAAGGTTACTTCAAGCCCAGCAAAATGCTGCTATGCTTACGACTTTTAATGAAGTTAATATGCAAAGCGTGCTAGATTTACGAAGTCAATACAAAGACCGTTTTCTAAAAAAACATGATGTTAAACTCGGCTTTATGTCTTTCTTCATTAAAGCATCTATTGAAGCATTAAAAAAATTCCCTGCTATTAATGCCTCAATAGACAATAATGACATTATCTACCATGGTTATTACGATATGGGAATCGCCGTTTCAACACCACGCGGTTTAATCGTTCCGGTGATTAGAGATGCCGACCAGCTTGATTTCGCCGGTATTGAAAAGAGTATTTTCGACTACGGAACTAAGGCTAGAGAAGGCTCTTTAAGCTACGAAGATTTAATGGGCGGGACGTTCACTATTACCAATGGTGGTATCTTTGGTTCCATGCTATCCACTCCTATTCTTAACCCTCCCCAGTGTGCCATTTTAGGAATGCATGCAATTAAAGAACGTCCTGTAGTAGAAAATGGCGAAATCGTTATTCGTCCCATCATGTTTTTAGCTTTATCTTACGACCACCGCTTGGTTGATGGTAAAGAAGCCGTGCAGTTCTTAGTCACTATTAAAGAATGTCTGGAGTCTCCTGCACATTTATTACTTAATATATAGGTGCTAAATTATGACTGAATCCAAAACACAGTATGATGTCATCGTTATTGGTGCGGGTCCAGCAGGTTATGTTGCTGCAATTCGCGCAGCCCAGTTAGGCCTTAAAACCGCCTGTATTGACAACTGGATTGATGCTGAAGGTAAATTTAGCCCTGGCGGCACCTTTGTTAATGCCGGCTGTATATCCTCCATGGCACTGCTGGAATCCTCTAAAATATACCACTTACTAAATCACGACATTTCTAAGCACGGTATAAAAGCAGAAAATCTAAACATCAACCTTTCACAAATGGTAAAACGAAAAGATTCCATCGTCAGTTCGTTAAGCCAACAAATCAGCAAACTCTTTGAACATAACAAGATTGATTGCATTCATGCACACGGTAAGTTAATCAACGTAGGGCAGGTAGAAACAACCGTTCTAAATAAAAGTAAAACTCGCTCTGTATTAACCGCTGAAAATATTATTCTAGCAACCGGCTCTCGTCCAACCGAGCTACCCTGCGCCCCAATTGACAACGAATCAATTATTGATTCAACTCTTGCACTCAATCTAACAGAGACACCAAAAAAATTAGGCATTATTGGCGCCGGCATTATCGGATTGGAGCTAGCCGGAATATGGAATCGTTTAGGGTCTAACGTTGTTTTACTAGAGGCTCAAGATACATTTTTAACCACAACAGACCAACAAATATCAGATGAAGCTTATCAAATTTTTTCCCAACAAGGATTAGATATCCGTTTAGGTACTCGTGTCTTATCTGCCAAAAAAAGCAGTAAAAAAGTAACTGTGGAATATCAGGACAGCAAAGGAACACATACCTTACAGCTAGATAAGCTAATCGTTGCCTCTGGTCGCCAACCCAATACTGACGACTTAGCCTCAGCAGAAGTTGAGTTATTATTGGATGATAATGGCTTTGTCCATGTTGATGAAAATTGTAGTACTAGCTTGCCAGGTGTTTATGCCATTGGAGATCTAACTACATTAGGCCCCATGCTGGCACATAAGGGTCTGGAAGAAGGTATTTGCGTCGCAGAACAAATTGTCGAGAAAAGCAACTCAATTAATTACAACATCATTCCTAGTGTTATTTATACCTCACCAGAAATTGCCTGGGTGGGTCAATCAGAACAAACTTTAATCGCAGTCGGTGAAAAATATAAAGTAGGTATTTTCCCTTTTGCCGCATCTGCACGTGCGCAAGCTTCTGGAAAAATAGAGGGGATGGTGAAAATCATCACCCATGAAGAAACTGATGTTATTCTCGGTGTGCATATTATTGGCGATCAAGCGTCAGAATTAATTGCCGAAGCCGTTTTAGCAATGGAGTTTTCTGCCAGTGCCGAAGACTTGGCAAGAACTATCCATGCACATCCCTCTATTTCCGAAGCCCTGCATGAAGCAGCTCTTGCCTTGGATAATAGAGCACTACATCTTCCACCCGATCTCTATAAACAAAACTGATTCCATCGTTTGCGTTTTATAAAAGACGACTTTCTAAACCTTAGAAATCAGTTTTCTCACACTAAAATCATTTTAATCACCCAAATGTTATTAATTCACATTTTTATAGTGATTACTTCACTGACTTTTTTTTGTTCAAGAGTGAAAATAACTCAACGCTAACAAAAAAAACATTATTGGTTATCTTACTTTCTAACACTATTTTAGGAATTGGAGATTGCACTGGTTTCCGTAAACATTCAGTAAATCGCTTAATCCTAAATTAAAATTCTAATGATGTAGAAAGTTTTGGTTAATTGTGTTTCAAGTTGGCAACATATAAATCAGAATTTAGGGGTGATCGTTATGAATGTTGAAAATGAATTGGAATTTCAAGATGAATTAAATTATGAAGATATGGATGATCTGGCGCTTCCTGATCATATCGAATGGAATAATGAGCAAAATGAAAGTTTTACCTTAGAAGCCCTTGATGATATGGTTTTGTAAAACAATAACCCATTTATCGAAATAATATTTATGATGATGTAATGGGAAATAATGCAGAGATACCTTTGCCAGTTTGAAAAAACCTGCCGTAAGCAGGATATTTCATTCTGGGACTTCCTTATTAATCGAACAGGAAAAACAAAACAAATTCCTCTGATGACTTATGTACTTCAGACTGCTGCCTGTGGATAATGAAAAGTTACGTTATCCTAAAAATGATAATAATATTACTTGTCGGCCAAGCACTAAGTAGATATTATTGGAAGTTGTCAATCCAGCACAAAAGGTGCTCCAGGGCGTAGCGCCTCAGTTCTCCAACTCATTGGGTCAGCTCCCATTTGCAGCCCTAATTTGACTAAATCATGCATCGTCTTAGCATCAAATATTTCATCAGAATCAGCAATGGGAAAATCTTGTGGAATAGCTACATACCTCATTTCTGCATCAATCTCAGGTCGAAGATTGATAAGCCGAACAAAGGTCTCGGTATCTCGAATGCTTTGAAGAGTCGAAGCCCGAATAAGTGTATTCAGACTTCGTGAAGCAATGGATGTCCATCGTGAGCGGACTACTTTATTGTCCGTCAATAATTTTTGATTAACGATAATCCAGATCCGAATCTTTACCGGAGCTTTCGCGTTAATAAACTCTTCTTGTTGGTTTTCAGTTTCGTAAGCCCAACTACGGTCATGTATTCCACCAACCATTTGCATCGTAGCACCACCATCAACATATAGTAGACCATCAATTATCTCTGGCGGAAACAGCCCTGGTATTGCAGTCGATGCAAATAAAATAGACACTGTTTGCTCAGTAGCTTTCTGTGTCGATGTTTCAGAGGCAATTTGTGCCAAGTCCCAAACGCGTAGTAGACCATAGTCCATATTGGTTGCACCCACCAGTAGCTGTCGCCCTTCAATACTGCCCTTCGCCAGGTTTTCAATAATTTCAGGGGTTATCGCTGCCTTTATTGTCTTATGTAGTTTCGATACATCATAAACAGACACATTGCCCGGAAGATAAGGGATAATCCCACGCTTTCGTGCCCAGTCTGCTCCAGGTTTTTGATAGAA
>VAPK010260646.1_pt1 | contig 11619 bp, 10 predicted proteins | sample 3395031 | NCBI WGS metagenome assembly VAPK01 (sample SAMN08290443, study PRJNA428436) | hydrothermal vent metagenome | isolation source: Deep-sea hydrothermal vent chimney 1 | place: Pacific Ocean: Juan De Fuca Ridge
CAAAGCTTCGTTTGCAGCCATTGAATCGTTAAAACTGGGCAAATGGATTCAAGTAAACTAATACTACTTGTACACACCGTAAAACACCTACGATTTAAGCAGATCTACTATCGTTTGTATTACCTAATCAGAAACCGCTTCTTTAAAAAGGAATACACAAAACCATTAAATAGAGAGTTGGATGCTTTGATTTGGAAGGATTCTTTTTTATATACCGATAGTTATAAAAAAGAAGGCACCTTTGTCTTTCTCAACCTTTCACATGATTTTGGCAATACGATTAACTGGAATTATGGAAAATACGGCAAATTATGGACGTATAATCTCAACTATTTCGATTTTCTGAACCAAGAGCATATCGACCTTAAGGAGGGTTTGACCCTTATTTTGGATTATATAGAGAAAGATGCCGTTTTAAAAGATGGCAAAGAACCGTACCCCATTTCTTTACGGGGCATCAATTGGGTAAAATTCCTTTCAAAGAATGCCATATCAAACCCCCAAATAAACGAGGTTTTATATGGTCATTACAAAACCTTGTATAATAATGTGGAATACCATTTAATGGGAAACCACGTATTAGAGAATGGGTTTTCCTTGTTTTTTGGAGCTTATTACCTCAAAGATGAACGTTTATACACCAAGGCAAGGCATATTTTAAAGAACGAACTGACCGAACAGATTCTAAACGACGGCGCCCACTTTGAACGCTCTCCCATGTACCATCAAATCATGCTGCACCGTTTGCTTGATTGTATTAACCTAGTACAGTTAAACCCTTGGAAAGATGAGGCACTTCCTTTTTTAAAGGAAAAGGCTTTAAAAATGCTGTCTTGGTTGCAGGAGGTTACTTTTTCCAACGGCACTATTCCCATGGTCAATGATAGCGCTTATGGCATCGCCCTAAATTCACGGCAATTATTTGATTATGCCAAAACTATAGGCTTGCAATGGCCAAAAGGTCAACTTTCAGATTGTGGTTATCGAATGTACTTGCAAGACAGCTACGAACTTTTTGTAGATGCGGGCAAGGTAGGCGCAGACTATCAACCGGGCCATGCACACTCAGATACTTTTAGTTTTGAATTATATGTAGGGGGAAATCCGGTTGTAGTCGATACGGGCACTTCAACCTATGAAAAGAACGCCCTGCGACAACAAGAACGGGAAACAGCGGCACATAACACGGTTAAAATCGGCAATCACGAACAAACACAGGTCTGGGGTGGATTCAGGGTCGCCAAACGTGCGAAAATCACACATTTAGAAGAGTCTGAAAACCAAATCAAAGCTACGCATGACGGATATAAAAAGCTTGGTGTTCGGCATACACGAAAGTTTTTGACTCATGCTTCCGGTATTGAGATAAGTGATTCTTTAAACAATGAGGTCAATGAAAAACCAATTGCTTTTTTTCATTTCCATCCAAATATAAAAAACATTGAAGTAGGGCAAAGCCAAGTAAAACTTTACGATTTGGGAATAAACATCATTTTTGGGGAAGGTGTTTCAAAAATCGATTTGCGGCATTACCAATATGCCATGGGTTTTAATAAGACCGAAAAAGCCCAAAAAATTGCGGTATCTTTTCAAAAATCACTGCGCACCCAAATTGTGCTGCCCAATTCGCGCAACAACTAAAGTCCGACGGATGAAACTTCTTTTCTTGACCGATAATTTTCCGCCCGAGTTCAATGCCCCGGCCACAAGAACCTATGAACATTGCAAAGAATGGGTGAAAGAAGGTGTTGAGGTGACGGTGATTACTTGTGCGCCCAATTTTCCTGATGGCAAGGTTTTTAAGGGCTATAAAAACAAACTGTACCAGACCGAAATGGTCGATGGCATCAAAGTCGTTCGGGTATGGACGTTTATTTCGGCCAATAAGGGGTTTTTAAAACGAATCATCGATTTTTTGAGCTTTATGGTCATGTCTTTTTGGGTCGGCCTTTTTATAAAGACCGATTTGATCATAGCGACTTCTCCCCAGTTTTTTACGGCCGTTTCAGGCCGATGGCTTGCCTTTTGGAAGAGAAAGCGATGGGTAATGGAGGTTCGTGATCTCTGGCCTGAATCGGTGAAGGCAGTTGGAGCGATGGGCTCAAACCCTATTATCCGCTTTTTTGAGTACTTAGAGCTGAGAATGTACAAAAGCGCATGGAAGATTATTACCGTAACCGATTCTTTCAAAGACCTGTTGGTACATGATCGCGGTATTAATGCAAATAAAATAGAAGTCGTGAAAAACGGAATCAATACCGATTTGTTCGTTCCTATGCCGAAAAACCAAGAACTACTACGGAAACTACAACTTGAGAACAAGTTTATTATTGGTTATATCGGCACCCACGGCATGGCACATAAACTAGATTTTATCTTGGATTGCGCCAAACAGATCGAAAACAAGAACATTCATTTTCTTTTCTTGGGGACGGGCGCGGAAAAGGAAAACCTCTTAAAACAAAAGGAAAATCTTGGGTTGAAAAATGTAACCCTGCTACCACCCGTTGAAAAAAAACAGGTAAAAGAATATATTTCCATCTTGGATGTTGGCTTGGTCAACCTTAAAAAATCAGATACGTTCAAATCGGTGCTTCCTTCAAAGATTTTTGAACTGGCTGGTATGCATAAGCCCATTTTGTTGGGCGTTGAAGGGGAAGCCAAGAAATTGGTCGAGCATTATGGTATTGGCTTGGCCTTTGAACCCGAAAACCAATCAGACTTTCTTGAAAAAATAGAGGCACTTCAAAATGGCAACAAAACCACTGACATTGACTATAGGTCTATTCTCAATGATTTTGATAGAAAAGCATTGGCCTTGAAAATGATTGGGTTTTTACAAAATTAACATTCCTTTCCCTTTTAAATCTTGAAGTCTGATCCCGTGTTAAGTCTAACATACTTGAGACTTTCAATAACCAGCGCTATTTTTTGACATAAAGCACAACTTTTTATAATCTATGGGCGTTTATCTTTAACATGGTTACTACTTGCGCATGTGATTTGAATTTTGATTTTTGAAATGAAAAAAATAATACTTTTAAGTCTTGTATTGCTTGCCATGGCTATAGAATCATGTGGTAAGGATGATGAAACATGTTGTAGTAAGACATCAAAAGCTTATAGTATTGGTGAATTTGTGTCAGTCGCTCCAGTTTCACAAAGTAGTCGGTTTGTATTTCCGTCGTCGCATCGATTTCAAAAAATCATTGAAACGGGCGAAGCACTAACCAATGGTGGAATCATGCCAATTAGAAATGATTTTGCTGGATATGTACCGATTAATGAAAGCAGTTTCAACGGGTATTTAAGCATAAGTTCTGAAACCATACCTGGCGGAGTTACAATTTTGGATATTAACTTAAATAAGACAACGAAATTATGGGAAACGACTTCTTCGACAAGTGTAGATTTTTCAAGTGTTGCAGGAACGGCCAAAAATTGCTCTGGAACAGTTACGCCATGGGGTACTATATTGACGTCTGAAGAAGAAATTGACAAAAAGGATTCTAATTCTGACGGTTATTATGATTTGGGATGGACGGTTGAAATAGACCCAGTACTTAAAAAAGTAATAGATAAAAGGTGGGCTTTAGGCAATTTTAAACATGAAAATGCCACTATACACCCTAATGAGCGCACCCTATATCAAGGTGCCGATTCTAAGCCGGGCTATCTATATAAATTTGTTGCAGACCATACTAGAGACCTAAGCTTCGGAAAATTATATGTTTACGTAGGGCCCAAGGAAGGAAATGGAAACTGGGTGCAAATTAATAATACAAGTCCACAAGAAAGAAACACCACCCTTTTACAGAGCCGTGAAGCTGGGGCGACGGTTTTTAATGGAATAGAAGATGTTGAAATTGGCCCTGACGGAAAGGTGTATTTTGCCGTAAAGGGAGAAGGGTTGATTTATCGGTTTAGAGATGATGATCCCATTAATGCTGCAAATGTGGCCATGGAAGTTTTCGTTGGCGATATGAGTTATTTCATTTCGCATGAGGATGGAGAAACTGAAGTTGCTTGGGGCTTGGGAAATGACAATTTGGCTTTTGATGGCGATGGAAATCTATGGGTATTGCAAGATGGGGGCGACAACTATATTTGGGTAGTTGAAAAAGGCCATACACAAGAATCCCCCAAAATTAAGCTTTTTGGCATAGCTCCAATTGGTTCAGAACCCACTGGAATTACGTTCACACCTAACTATGATTATCTTTTTCTTTCGATACAACACCCTAGTGCTGCTAATGAGAGCTCGATACAAGTTGATGCAGCTGGAAGTAAGATTGAATTTAACAATCATATTACAATAGTAATTGGTTTGGCTGAAAACCTCAGAAAAACATTGTAACTTTATATTTCATAAATAATATTAGAATCATTGACACTGGTCGGCCAGGCCAGATCAATTTATCTAACGGTTGATTCAACAGGTAAATATCATAGTAGGGACCGGTTTTTTAGATTGACTGTAGTCATGTTGTATAAACTTTACCTACTTTTAGAGTTTTAACACGCTATCGTGAATTTTCTCGAAACAGCCATCTCTATTTTTATCGGGTCTTTTCTACTGACCTATTTGACCATACCCAAAATAATCAAAGTGGTCGAGCACAAACGCTTGATGGACGACCCCGATCAGCGAAGTTCACATAAGAGCAAAACCCCTACCCTTGGGGGAGTTTCTTTTTTCTACACCTTGATATTCGCACTTTTCTTTATAAAAAGCTGGCCTAGTTTTGATGAGGCCATTTATATAATTCCGGGTCTTACTATTTTGTTCATTGTGGGGCTAAAAGACGATTTGGTAGTGATTTCACCAGGAGCGAAATTACTGGCACAGTTGTTCGCGATCGCATTTATTTTAGCCAACCCCGGTTTTACCATTCATTCGCTGAACGGATTTTTGAACATCAATGAAATACCCTACTACCTCTACCTGATCATTGCAGGTTTCATGATGCTCACCATCATCAATTCTTACAACTTGATCGATGGTATTGATGGCTTGGCCTCGGTAGTTGGCATTGTAATTATGGTGATATATACAACTATCTTTTATCTGAGCGGAGCGTACTTTTTTGCCCTTCTGAGCATTACGGTAAACGCTAGTTTAATGGCTTTTTTAGGCTTTAACCTTTCTTCTGATAAAAAGATTTTTATGGGTGACACAGGTTCTTTGATCACAGGCTTTATTATCAGTATTTTGACGATAAAGTTTTTGGCCTTAAAACCGCAGGTGTATTCTGAGCTGCCATTTTTATTGGAAAACGCCCCTTTGATTGCGATTAGCATCCTAATTGTGCCTTTATTTGATACCGCTCGGGTCTTTGCCATTCGTATTGCTAATAAAAAAGCCCCTTTTTCGCCAGATCGTAACCATACACACCATGTACTTATCGATTACTGGGGGCTGAGCCACAGACAGGCCAGCTTTCTTATAGGGTGTTTCAATTTGCTCTTCGTGATGCTCTTCATCGTTTTAGGCAGTACGGCGAAGAACTTGGGCATGGTGGTTATGCTAGTGTCGGTAGTTATATTCTTGGCCTATATTTTTTTCAGGTACAATTATAATTTCACTACCCTTAAGCAAAAGATCATGCTAAAAAGGCAGGTAGATAAAATCAAAGGAAGGAGTAGTGGCAACGGAAAGAAAAACGCTCTTGAAAAGAACAATTTAGAAAACACCTTGAATGGTGAAACCCCCTCTCGTTCACCAGAAGATAAGACGCATTAGGTCAAAGTAAGCTGTTTGCGCTATTTTTATTGCTGTTAGACTAAAATAATTGGCAAGTCTTTTTTTCGCGACTACTTTTATCCGTTCAATTTTTAAGGTTTTCTTGCGTTAGCTAATCAAACAACAAAATTTTCATGAAGCGAATATTAATTACAGGAGCAGCTGGTTTTTTGGGATCTCATTTGTGCGATCGTTTTATAAAGGAAGGATTTCACGTGATTGCGATGGATAATCTTATAACGGGAGACCTGAAGAATATTGAACATTTGTTCAAATTAGAGAATTTTGAATACTACCACCATGATGTGACAAAGTTTGTGCACGTACCAGGAAAGTTGGATTATATCTTGCACTTCGCGTCACCCGCTAGCCCGATAGATTATCTTAAAATTCCTATTCAAACGTTGAAAGTAGGGGCTTTGGGCACCCATAACCTATTAGGTTTGGCCAAAGAAAAAGGAGCGCGTATTCTTATTGCGTCTACTTCCGAAATTTACGGAGACCCTTTAGTGCATCCACAGACCGAAGAGTATTACGGCAATGTGAACACTATAGGCCCTAGGGGCGTCTACGACGAAGCCAAACGCTTTCAAGAGTCCATTACCATGGCCTACCATCGTTTTCACGGTGTAGAGACGCGCATAGTGCGAATTTTTAATACCTATGGCCCGAGAATGAGACTGAATGACGGCAGGGTGATACCGGCATTTATGGGGCAAGCCTTGCGAGGTGAGGATCTGACCGTTTTCGGCGATGGTTCGCAAACACGTTCTTTTTGCTATGTTGATGATGAGGTTGAGGGAATCTACCGATTATTGATGAGCGATTACAGTATGCCCGTTAATATTGGAAACCCACATGAAATCACCATTAGTGATTTTGCGGAGGAAATCATTAGACTAACCGGAACCGATCAAAAAGTGATTTACAAAGATTTGCCGCAAGATGATCCTATGCAACGTCAGCCCGACATCTCTAAAGCCAAGGAAATATTGGGATGGGAGCCAAAAGTAGGCCGTGAGGAAGGCATGAAAAAAACATTTGATTTCTTCAAAACCTTGTCGACCGAAGAACTTGAAAGAACCGAACACCGCGATTTTAAGGAAAGGAATAAGAAGTAAGGATAATAATTGAACTATTTTTTAAAGGGATCCTTTTTTAGGGTTCTTTTTTGTTTTTGAGGTCTAAAGTGAGTGTTTTTTCTAACCCAATAGTATTATCCACCAAGCGAATAACCTTAATTTCGGTTTTTTCTATCCAATTAAGTGAACCAAATTCGGCATATTCTTCGGGATGGGTTTCGCTAAATTCTTTTAACCACGTTTTTACAGTAGTTATAAGTATAACTTCCTTTTTTTCGTCATAGACCCAAGTGTGTTTATCAACATATCCTCTTTGAGTGCCGCAATAACCGCACCCTTGGGTTCTGCTAGAAGCAAATTCACACTTTTCAAAGGCCATAAGGGAAATGGCAATCCAATTTTTGTGTGAAATCGGGTCTGATTCTGCACGGAGTGTATAAACCAATTTTTCAGGGAATTGTCCATTTTCGTCTAATTCCAATACCCATCGGCCATATAAATCAAATTCCGTAATTGATTTATCCTGTCCATAATTTGAAATTCCGACAATTGAGAGAAGGCAAAATGTAATTATTCTTTTCATAGTACTGAATTATCAAAAACCGCTCCAAAATTACTTGCAACATCGATAAAAAACTTCTCTTTGTTCCTCCTTTTTGTTGATAAGCTGTGTTTAGGTAATATTGGCTTTATTTCACGCATAATCGTACCTTAATTAAATGAACATAATCGTATACGATTATTATAAAACGCTATAAGCAGGCGACAAGACAGATGATTTTAGTTTGAAATTATGCAAAAACACTATTTTTTCACTATTTGAAAATCTTGTTGACGATTTATTGTTATTTTGGCTTTTTGGGCCAAAAAGAGGAATATCCATTATAGAAAAAACATGTTTTTGAATGAATTTTCGCAGTGTCAATTTCACTTTACATTTTGAATCATTTTAACTGTAGTTCTGGACTAATCTAGTAGCACGGTTCTTTTTCTTTGCGATCTATATATGGTTTTATCGGTTTGTATAGTGCTTTTGCTCTGAACATTTCTATTTTTGCCTTAAAGCAATAAAAATGAACATTCTTATTTTAGGTTCTGGTGGGCGTGAGCATACTTTGGCATGGAAACTACACCAAAGCACCAAGCTTGAGAAGCTTTTTGTCGCACCAGGAAATGCGGGTACGGCTGAAATAGCTAAAAACATACCAATTGGTGTGAATGATTTTCAAGCCATTGGTGAATTAGTTCTTTCCGAGAGTATTGATATGGTCATTGTAGGCCCTGAAGACCCCTTGGTGAATGGGATACATGATTTTTTCTTAGAAGATTCCCATTTAAGGCATGTTTCTGTAATCGGTCCCCAAAGGGCGGCGGCTGAATTAGAGGGCAGTAAAGAATTCGCCAAGCGATTTATGGTACGACATTGTATTCCCACAGCGGCATATCAAAGTTTTACCGCTGATAACCTACAAGAGGGCTTTGCTTTTTTAGAAACCTTGAGTCCCCCGTATGTACTGAAAGCAGACGGTTTGGCGGCTGGTAAGGGCGTATTGATCCTTGAAGATTTAGATGAGGCAAAGAACGAATTGAGCTTCATGCTCCTCGATGCCAAATTTGGTAGCGCAAGTAAAACAGTGGTTATCGAAGAATTTTTGGCTGGGATAGAATTAAGCGTTTTTGTGCTCACTGACGGAAACGGGTACAAGGTGCTACCAACGGCAAAAGACTATAAACGTATTGGCGAGGGCGATACCGGACTCAATACAGGTGGTATGGGTGCCATTTCACCTGTTCCTTTCGCAGATAAAGAGTTTATGGACAAGATACACCAGAAAGTGGTAATACCTACCGTAGAGGGCCTCAAAAAGGACGGGTTGCCCTACAAAGGCTTTATTTTTATCGGATTGATAAAAGTGGGCGACGATCCCAAAGTAATCGAGTACAATGTTCGTTTGGGGGATCCCGAAACCGAAGTGGTGATTCCAAGAATCAAAAACGATTTGGTAGAAGTCTTTCAAGCAGTTGCAGATCAAACGCTGGATACGTTGGATTTAAAATTGGATGATCGTACCGCCACTACCGTAATGTTGGTTTCAGGAGGATATCCAGAGGCATATGAAAAAGGAAAAGAAATCACGGGAATCGAAAATGTCATGGACTCATTGGTTTTTCACGCAGGCACCAGACTTGAAGAGGGCAGGGTACTCGTCAATGGTGGAAGGGTAATGGCAGTAACATCATTTGGAAAAAATCACAAAGAAGCTTTAAAAAAATCGTATTTGAATATTGAAAAGATTCGTTTTGATCAAATGAACTATCGTACAGATATAGGCTTTGACCTATAACGAACATGGGGCTCAACAATCAATCGGCAAAGAAAAATACTTTCAATCAAGTGAGTTGTTGAGTTCAGAACTGGAAATCTAGTGCAACCATAATTGGAAACTGAACCCAGTCGAAGTTAGCGTAGTCGAAGTTATAGATAGGTATGCGAAGTAATACTTTTATCTTCCTCGCCAGAGGCGGCGTGCCCTTTTAATTGTAGCATCCAATAGATAAAAGCGGTAAAACCGATAATAGCTAAAATCCAGCTAACGGTATTTGCTACCCACCAATTTGAAGTAAATCGAAAAAAGTCATAGGGTGCAAAAAGCACATTCACAAATAAATCTTGGATAGCTTCAAAAAATGCTTTCATGATATAGTATATTTACGGTGCAAAAGTATAAAAAATAAGTATACCTGCCCAAGGGTAGAAATACAATTGATAAATATTAAGTCGGTTTCTTAGATGATTTCAAGCATTTTCGGAAAAACAAAGCCAATAAACTTCATCATCGTACTCACGTTCTTGTTCGTTTTGTACTGGTTTGTTCATTATTTCATGCTCGACAATGCCTATTCAATGAATGAACTGTTGGCGCAAACGTTGATTTTAAGTGTTTTGTTGTTTAGTGTTTTCATTGTAGATTTTATCGTCAAAAGAAACAAAGTAACGGAAACCAATGCGTTTGCCATTTTGTTTTATGCTGTATTGGTCATGGTGTTTCCTAAAACCCTGATTGATTCTGATGCTATTTTTTGTAGTCTTTTTCTTTTATTGGCCACAAGAAGGTTGATAAGCCTGCGTTCTTTAAAAGATATCAAACTAAAGATATTCGATGCTACGTTATGGGTATTGGTCTCTAGTTTATTCTATGAATGGGCCTTACTGTACCTGATTTTGGTGTCTGTGGCCATTTATATTTACGAGCCTAAAAATATTAGAAACTGGTTGGTGCCCTTCGCCGCCTTTTTCACGGTTTTTATGATATCGTACTGTGTTTTGATTTTGGCAAATAATACGAGTTACCTAATTGAACACTATATCTTTTCTTATGACTTCAATACAAGCGTTTTCTTTAATTGGGGCAACAGCATAAAGCTCACTGTCTATATTTTGATAATCGTATTAGCTGCTATCTTTATATTTTTCAATTCGGGAAAGGCAGGAATGGGCAAGATCGTCACTATACGGCTGATTGCCCTTTCCTTTGTAATTGGCTTGGTAATGAACTCCTTTATGGCATCTTCGGATACGTATCCTATTATGATCACTTTTTTTCCGGCAGCTGTCTTTATGACCAATTTCGTGGAGTCGATCAGAAAACCAAAGGTTAAGGAAATTGTTCTTATAACCACTATTGTAGTTCCCTTTATCATCTTTTTATTAGGTATTGGCATAAAATAATTAGGTAACTTTGCCAAAAATATTTTAGGTATGTTCAGTGAGTCCGCATTTACTATTTTCGAGAAAAGTATCAACAAATATCATATTGAAGATGATGTTTATCAGTCGTTTACCAATCCGTACCCTAAAGATGATATTGACCACTTACTGTATCGTAAGAATTGGATCGATACCGTACAATGGCATTATGAGGATATAATTCGTGACCCCAATATTGATCCGGTAGCGGCTTTGATCCTAAAGCGTAAAATCGATGCAAGCAATCAAGATCGCACCGACTTGGTCGAATACATCGATAGCTATTTTTTAGACAAGTATCGTTCGGTTCAGATAAATGATGGTGCGGTCATTAATACTGAAAGTCCTGCTTGGGCCATAGACCGGTTGTCTATACTGTCACTGAAAATCTATCATATGAACGAAGAGGCGATCAGAACGGATGCCTCTAAAGATCATTTAGAAAAATGCCGGCAAAAACTTCAGGTGCTGTTAGAGCAAAAGAAAGACCTGTCAACGGCGATCGACAGGTTGTTGACCGATATCGGGAATGGCGATAAGTATATGAAGGTGTACAAGCAAATGAAAATGTACAATGATGATGAGCTGAATCCGGTATTAAGAAAGAAAGCTCACTGATTCTCAAAGGGAGAACCCCATTTTGATTCATATTAGTATCCTATGAAAAAGGTGAAATCGGTTCAAAAGAAAGCACTGTCTTCAGGAGCGGTCGGGCAACATCTTTTGGTCATCCGTTTGTCGGCAATGGGTGATGTTGCCATGACCGTACCTGTTCTTTCCGCTTTGGTTCGGCAATATCCTGATTTGAAAATAACCGTACTCACCAGAGCATTTTTCAACCCTCTATTTTCTGAATTACCGAACGTACAGGTGTACGAAGCCGGTGTAAAGGGAAAGCATAAAGGTATTTTCGGACTTTGGAAATTGTATAAAGAACTGAAGGCGCTGCAAATAGACGCTGTTGCAGATTTGCACAATGTTCTGCGCAGTAAGATTTTAAAGCTATTTTTTAGGTTAGGAGGAATTCCATTTTTTCAAATTGATAA
>VAPK010520595.1_pt1 | contig 11618 bp, 11 predicted proteins | sample 3395031 | NCBI WGS metagenome assembly VAPK01 (sample SAMN08290443, study PRJNA428436) | hydrothermal vent metagenome | isolation source: Deep-sea hydrothermal vent chimney 1 | place: Pacific Ocean: Juan De Fuca Ridge
CAAAATAAACGATTTTACACTTGTTTTATAGTATTTATCACACTTGAATAAGATTTGTTACACTGTAGTGTATAAAACTAAGGACGAGCTAGGGTATATAGCAAACAAGTATTTGAATCGTTTACAGCCCGAGTAAATTCTTGCTCAGGATTCCAAAAACCCACTGCACCTCCTGAAAATCCATCAACCATAACTTTCTTTCGCAAAGCTAACGCATCTTCTAGTAATGTGTCATAGTTAGTTGTAAAGAAATTAATTTTCGAACGTCTTTCAAGATTAGCACGATTGGAAAATAATGCTTCAACAAAATTATTGTGATGGTTAATTTCAACAATTGGTAATTCTGCAGTTCCTATTTTTTCAGGGTCATCATTATCAGGATTCTTGGATTTGTAGCCATAGCGAACCGTATTACCTATGGCTGTAATGATGCAGACATAAGCTTCCATAAGCTGCTCTAAGCTGCACTCATTACTATTTATAAACGCTATTTTCACACGGGAACGTTCGGCTATTGCGATTAAATCTCCGAGGTGGCTTAAATAATGCTCTACATGGCTATCACTCTCAAGATCTTGCTTTAGATCGTTAAGTATCTCTTTTGGCTTTTCTCTAGTATCTTCATTAACAATCTGACATACTCGGTTTGTCAATGGGAACATAAGTGGGATATTTGCATCGTGACTAATGCCTGCCCCGAACAGCCAGTTTTGATGACCTGCATCGAGTAAATGCTGGTTTAGAGTTTCTAACAGACCCTCAAAATCATCCATAATTACTTACCTATATAAAATACTCTTCAATTGTTTTGATAAAATCTATTTCTAACAGTGTCCGCTTTTGGGAAGTATCTTGAATTAGAAATTTTCAAGTGAGCGTCCGCTAAGGGTCAAAATCTGTCATTCACAACTTTACTCTAAATAGCTAAGGACATAAAAATTAAACAGTCGAAATCAATTCTATGCTAATTTATTATCAACTTTGGCTGTTAATTTTAATGGTATCAATTTTAACAACTTATTCCCCCTCTGAAGGTATTAACTATGTCACACCTGATTGAACATTTTTGCTATCAAAACCTATGGGTTGAGAGGATTGGGAAATCTGCGTTATGAGGGTTGTAGCGGCAAAAAACAACAAATCTGTATGACCTGTATGAATGTGTTATTCCTGATCATTAAAGGATTGGTCTAAGCTGCTTAATTCATCATTATTGTTGATTTTTAATTTGGCTGTTGAGTTTGTCTATGTTGGACTCATTGGTGATGATAGGAATTATTTTGTATCTCTTCCGGCCATTTAATCGGCTAAACAGAAGGCCGCTGTTCCCTAATTCGTGCCCTATATCGAGATATTTTTTAGATCATTCTGTCATTAGATCAGCGACCGGTTCCTCCAGTATGGGTTATTTTTATTAGTCCAGCGTGGAGGTATTCAGGTATGATTGCACGACTTGAAAAAAATGGTAAATTCATTAATGAATTAACGACAATTAACCACAACCGATGAGTCACTATTTTCATGAACAAGTCTACCCGAAAAAAAATGAGAAAAATTCATTTTCAGAAAACCGTTTATTATGAACGAAACGAGTCCATTTGATTTGCGTTGCGGGCAAGTTGTTAACGGGTAGAAATTAGGTTCGAATTGTTTTACCCAAAAATCATTGACACACCGAGCCGTGGGATGACGGGCTAAAACTCGCCGCTTAACTCAATAATCGCTGAAAGACCGGAACCTCCCTGCGCAGAAAAACAGGCGTAGGAATTCTACTGCCTGCGTAACAGTGGTTGAATAAAAAGCAGTCAAATTATTTGGGGTTAAGCCGCTGCCGGAGCCCGTTTACGCCATTTGGCTGAGGCTGTTGATTTGAGTAGGTATAAAAATGCTTATTTAATAAGCTATTTACTTATCGATAACCAGCCCGATAATTACTTGCAGGATTTAGGGAGTGATATATGTCGGGACTATTCAATTCCTTATGGTGCGTGGAACGCACCCTACCCGAATAGTATGAATATTAAATTGAAATCCCAATTATCGAGCTATTTACCTTGTCCATTTCCATTACATTAGGCAAACGATTGGGGGCAAGACGCAGGCAGGCTTATGGATGTTATTTATTGGGGGGTGCGCCAAGCTTTTCGCTGGATACCGCTGGAGAAGTTTTTTATGGGGTCGCCAGAGAATGAGATAGATCGTTGTGATGATATGGTTTATCCCCCATAAATCCATTACCATAAGCCCTCCCTCAATTCAGGTAATAACATAACATGAGAGTCATCCGGTTAATTAGTAGGAGAGTTTAATTATGCGATTGTTTTTAGTATTTGCGGCTTATATGACCATTGGGTTGGTGATGGCGTTGATATTGCTGTATCCCAATCGGCCTGCGACCGTGATGGGTGGCATGGCGGTTGTGGTGGTATTGACATTGATTGTGGGATTGTTTGACGTGCTTGGGCAATGGGTGCTTGATCATCCACAATTTAAACCATTGCCGTCGTTTGCCCGATCGTTGGTTTTTGTGGTCGTGATTGGGTTATTTTTTGGAACAACGTATTTGGGCATGGAAATGTTGAATCCTCAAATAGCCCCCTGGATTAGTTAGCCCGTAGGTTGGGGTAAGGAACGTCTCGGCATGCGTTTAACAATGGAAGATACAGTTTTTTTGTCCAGAATCAGCACGACTGGCTTCTGCCATGCGATGAGCCATCAGCTTCCCTTTTATTGCTTTTCAATAAATATATTTTCTAATATTCTTGGCAACATAGTAAGTTTAAACTACTTTCAGAGGGAAAGTTATTTTATGCCGTTTTTTTACAAGAAAGATCATTAAAAAAATCCATAGATTGCAGGTATGAGATAGCAATGCAGAGTCGTTTGCTAAATCAAGTGTTACCCTGGGTTAACTATCCGGGTGTGGTTAGTTTGAGCCTTTTCATGCATTTATATTTATTATCCCATGGCTTAAATTTTCAATATAGTACCTATATACCGGTACTCTTCGGCACCGGTTTGATTAGCGCACTGGAAATATTTCAACCTTACCGTAAGCGCTGGAAGCCATCCATCACTGACGTCAAAAATGACGCGATATATATGTTGCTAGTGCAAGTTTTGCTACCTAAGTTATTGGCTTATATTGTTGGCATCCTTTTATTGCAATATTTCGAAAACAATCAGATCGTGCTTAACGGCCTGTGGCGGTATGATTGGCCAATCGCTGTGCAAGTAGTGCTAATGATGGTGATTGCCGAATTTTTTCGTTATTGGCTACACCGTGCGGCGCATCGCTGGTCTCCATTATGGCGTTTGCATGCGGTACATCATGCACCGCATGGTTTGTACTGGATCAATACCGGCCGTTTTCATCCGCTGGAAAAAACACTGCAATTTTTGTTGGACTCGTTACCGTTTATATTGTTGGGCGTGAGCGCCGAGGTACTTTCTTTATACTTTGTTTTTTATGCGATCAATGGTTTTTTCCAGCATTCCAATATTCGACTTAAATTTGGTTGGTTGAACTATATCGTCAGTACCGCTGAATTACATCGTTGGCATCATTCTCAGGTGATTGCAGAGTCCAATAAAAATTTTGGTAATAATCTAATCATTTGGGATTTGTTGTTTGGTAGCAGAAGGGCAAAGGGATAACCAATATAACCGGTGAGAAATTATCGGAGTCACAACTGATTCAAGCCATGCAGCAAGTGACAGATGAGCTAGGAATTGAAACATTATTTTATATGGCGCTGGCGGATGAAGCGAAGGCGTACTATGAAATTTATCTAGAAACCCGTGATGTACTATCGATTGAAACCAGTGATTTAGCTGAAAAAGTAGAAAATCGTATCAGGGAATTAAACGTGGAATATGAGAGAAAACGAGCCAGTGGGCGTTTGAAAAAATTAAAAATAAGTCGAGTGAAAATCGGGACTAAAGAAGCGTTGAAAAGTTACTATGTGGCTAAAGGGGTGCGTGAAAACCAGTTTAAATTTTTATTAATTCAGTATCGCAAGGAATTTAATTTCCCTATGGGGATATACTCGAAACACGTGAGATTCATAATGAAAAAAATTAAAATGACTTGTTGTCATCTGAAAATACCTTTTCATGTTTCGTTTAAACATGCTTCCGCTGAGCGAAATATGTCGGATAGTGTGTTGGTTGTAGCTGAATTCAATGACATTAGAGGTTATGGTGAGGGCTGCCCTAGGCCCTATGTGACGGGTGAAAGTTATCAATCGGCGGAAGATTTTTTTAAAACTTACTCTCAGTCTATCATCGAAAATATTGATGATCTGAAATCTTTACATGGCTGGATAAAAAAACAACAAGCCTCTATTGACAAAAATCCTGCGGCTTGGTGTGCGATAGAACTTGCCCTATTAGATTTGATGGATAACTAGCAAACAAAACGGTTGAAGCCTTTCTCGGGCTGGCAGATTTAGCGGGTGAATTTGTTTATACGGCCGTTTTGGGAGACAGCTCGTTAGCGGTTTTTCAAAAACAATGGCAACAATACATATCTTTTGGCATGAGTGATTTTAAGTTAAAGTTATCTGGGAATTTTGACAATGATCAAAAGAGAATAGCAATGATTTATGCGGAAAATACCGCCGCGACTATTCGGGTGGATGCCAATAATTTTTGGGATAACGCTGAAGCGGCATTGTCCTATTTAAAAATATTGCGCCCAGGTTTATTAGCTGTTAAGGAACCTCTGCAAGTGGGAGACAGGCAAGGACTCAATTATTTAGCGAAATCATTGAGTCTACCCGTTATCCTTGACGAATCATTTGTGCAAAACGAGCAACTCACGGCATTAGCCGATCACCCAGAGCGTTAGATCATTAATCTGCGTATTTCAAAAATGGGTGGCCTCGTTCGCTCACTTTCCATTCTAGAAAACGCCCGGCTGGTGGGTGTTAATATGATTATCGGTGCACAAGTAGGTGAAACCAGTATCTTGACCCGAGCGGCACTCACCTTAGCGAATCAGGGTCGTGATATATTATTGGCACAGGAAGGGGCGTTTGGTACCTATTTATTAAAGGATGATATTTGTGAAGAGCCATTGATGTTTGCGGAAGGTGGAAAATTATTGGCTAACAACATGAGTGGGCATGGCCGTCAGGGATTTGGTTTATCAGTTAAAGCAAGCTATCTTCAGTAATGTCCTGCAACCATTGGATTATTTCATTTGTAACGGTTTCAGGGTGCTCTTCTTGAATGAAATGCAGACCTTCACCGACATGAACGGTACTAACGTTGGGAAAATTTTGTTCGATGAAAAAGATTTCGTTTTCACCCGTGAGCACGCCAGGGGTTGAATATAATAATAATTTGGCTACAAAAGATGTCATTAAGTATTGGCTGTATTCCATGAATAATGCACGATTGTCGGCGGGTACGCCAGCGATGGGGACTTCGCGTGGCCACATTAATTTGGGTTTTTCGATGAATGCTTTAAGGTAACGCAAGTGATCGTTGAGGCGATATTCAATGAAGGGCTTACCGGAACGGCCATGACCGATTAAATCAATAGCAATGACGCGATGGGTTTGACTGATTTTTGGCAAGACTTTACGCCACAAAAACGATGAGGTTGGTACATCATGGATGAATAACACCGTATCACCGCGGCCGCCCTCGCGATAGGCGATATGTGAATCTAAGACATCAATGGTTTTATAATCGATGGAATGGGCAATGGCTGTTTGTATCAGTGCTAAGCCGAGAATAATGATTTTAAGTCGTTGCATGTTGTGACCTATGTTGAATGGCGAATGGATCGTCGGGTTAACAGTCGCTGTGGTGGGTTAGGAATGGGCACGCAATAACCTCCCGGTTTTGCCTCCCATCTTCCGCCTGTATTCGCCCGTTCTTCCATCACAAAAGCTCGAAATAGAACGACTATTCCTGCACTTTTGTTCACTCAGAACGAACAAATCCAATCTGGGTGCTAAACAGGGAAGTTATTACATGCCCATTTCTTAGTTTATGCCTCCTTATGAAATTTAATACAGAATAATTGTTCTGTAATTGTTGAAAAAATTTTTAATGCAGACTATCGAGTAACGAAAAAATTAAGGTTTTCATTTTTTTGTTACCATAGATTTGAGTGCTCATGGGTAAACCTTGCATATAAGTGACGAGTTGTAATGCGATATCTTCCGGCGATGGGTGTGATGAAATTTCACCTTGTTTGATAGCCATCTGAATATTATTCGCAAAGGCTTTTTCCAGATGTTGATAATGGGTTTTCGCTAATTTGATGGCCGCACTTTCCATGTCTTCACTATCGAGTAACGTATTCATCATTAAACACTTCACCGGTTCATCACCATGGAGTAGGGCAGAGAAAAAGGCACGGATTGAGCTTAGACCGCTCGGTGTTTTTTCGAGAAGCTGATAGGTATCACAGAGATATCGGTCACGATAATTTTTAACGGCGGCTAAATATAAAGCTTGTTTGGTTGGGAATCGCTGATACAGGCTGTGGCGATTTAAGCCAGTTAAATCTAAGATATTACGCATGGATAGCTTCTTAAAACCTTTTTGCCAAAATAGTTCGGTGGTTTTGTCTAAAAAATCTTGAATATCATATTCAATCGGGCGCGGCATATTTATGAGGGTGACCTTTAGAAGAACGATTGTTCTGCAATACGTTAACACAGCGTTGCATTATAAATAAGTGAATATTTATATTGGATATTGAAAAAATATTTCACTTAAGTTAGCCGCTGAGGCGCTCAGAAATTTTTTCGGCGGCAGACTTTATTAGCTTAACCCAGGCATCTTTGCGACGTTCAATCGGTGCCGAGATGGATAAACCCGCAATCACAGATTTTGATTTGTCATAAATTAATACACCAATGCAGCCGACGCCTTCCTCCGCTTCTTCGTTATCGTAGGCGTATCTTTGTGCATGAACCTGGTGTACAACATTGAGTAGATCTTTTTCGGTGGCAATGGTGTGCTTAGTATAACGTGGCAAGCCGGTACGTTGTGCATAGCTATGAAGAAAGTGATCGCCCAGTTCTCCGAGCATGAGTTTGCCGACCGCGGTGACATGTAATGGCGCACGACTACCGATGACTTGTTCAACACGCATCATGCGCTTTGGCGTGACACGATCAATGTAAATCACTTCATCACCTTCGCGAACCGTGAGATTAACGGTTTCTCCGATTTCATCACGTAAGGTTTCCATGATGCCGAGAGCTTCTTCTCGTAAATCGACGCCTCGGCGGACCTTACTGGCCAGTTGGGTGAGTTTTCTGCCCAGCAGATAATGGCTGGCAGAGTCGCGCTCAACAAAACCCACGTCAATCAGCGCACCAAGAATTCGAAACGCGGTGGAGGGATGCAATCCAGTATCAGCGACTAGGATTTTTAAGCTAACGGGGGCTTCATATTGTGCGATCGCATCCATTAGCGAGACTGAGCGATCGATGACTTGGATAGATGACATTAAATTTACCACATTGTGAAAACGATTATGTATTGCGAAATTATAATGCCTGCGATATGATTCCGGCAAGAAAAAGTTTTATAGTAATAACTCAAGTGGTTAGCGGTTTTTCATTTGCCAACAATATTTCACAATATGAAATAAAGGGCCAGTCCAATTGAAAGAGGAAATAAATGATGAGCAGCAGCAATGGTACAGAGCGAACCGCCGCTATTCCTAGTTTTTGTCAGGGAATTCAATATTTTGGTGATAAATGGCCCGCGTTTGATCAGTATGCGAATGCACCGCTTATCGCTGAAGGTCAAAAATCCATCGCGACCAGCAGCGATAAGGCGGCCGCCTATCAAACACTGTTGGCCGCGGATGCGTTGCGCTATTTAACGCTGCAAGTGACTGCCGCTAAGGGCAGTGGTCATCCGGGCGGTTTTGCCTCTAGTGCTGAGGCCCATGCGGCTTTGATGATGTTGGGTCACACCAATATCGTCACCGAAGTGGGTCATCATGCACCGGGTTTTTATTCGTCGATGTTCTTGGATTCTTCCTTGGAAGACATGGGTATTAACAACATGGATGATATGATGCAGCGTTTCCGTGAGAAACACGGTTTGCTCGGGCATTTGTCGGGGGCCATTCCCGGTTTGTTGGCACCGGCGGGTCCATTGGGTCAAGGTCAGCATTTTGCCATGGCGGCGGCGTATTTACATCGTAATACCTTATTTCCGGTGACCATTGGTGATGGTGGTATGGGCGAGCCTTATGTGCTGAACGCCATGATGCACTTTCACACCGCCTACCCCGAGGTGACCAATTTCTTGCCGGTATTGATCTGGAACGGTTATTCGCAGGAACATCATTCGATGGTTTCCTTGCATGATAATCAGCAAATGATCGACTACTGGACCGGGCATGGTTTCGAAGAAGTGATTTTGATTGATGCCAAAGTGTTTGATGACAGCGATCAAACCAATGCTTATGTTGACAGCACATTGTTTTCTTTTTCGCAGCGTTTGGTTTTTTCTAAAGCGGTACTTGAAGGGGTAGATGCGGCGGCTAAATCGGCCATGAGTGGCAAATTAACCGCATTTATTATCAAGCAGCTGAAAGGCTCCGGGGTACACAAGGTCGGTGCGAAATCACATAATTTATATCCTACGGATACCTTGGATAATCCGCCTATCATCGAAGCTTTACAGCGACGTGCCTTACCCCCAGAAGCTTGGCAAATTGTGCGCGACAACCTGAGTCGGGCGGGCGGTGGTCCGGCGGTTAAAACCGTCGTCACAGAAAGTGAGTTGGAAATATCTCAATTACCTAAATTATCCATGCAAGAATTTGCCAAAGGTGACAAAGCCGTTCCATCAACGGCCATGGGTCTATTGGTGGGGCAGGTGGGTAAAGCCGATCCACGTTATGTGGTCACTAACGCCGATGGTAATGAAGCCTCAGGCATGAAAAATATTAACGACGCTTTGCAAATTCGTCATCCGACGCAAGATCCATTATATAACCAAGCGCCGAATGGTCAGGTGTATGAGCCATTAAATGAAGATGCTTGTGCGGGTTTTGCGGCCGGTTTGGCTTTATTTGGTTCGCGTGCCATTTGGCTATCCTATGAATCCTTTGCCATTAATGGTTGGCCGATTGTGCAGACCGTGGCCCAAGCGATGGCCGAGTTACGGCGTAAAACACCATCGGTTGTGACTATGTTTACCGCCGGTGCTTTAGAGCAAGGGCGTAACGGATGGACCCATCAACGTCCGGAAATTGAAAATTATTTCGCGGCGATGATGCGCAATGGTAATGCCTACCCCTTGTTTCCTTGTGATGCTAACGCTATGCAAGTGGCTTATGAATATGCCACCAGTAGTTATAACAAGTGCATGACCATTATTGCATCGAAGAGCCCGTTACCGATTTATCTGTCGCTAGATGAAGCACGCCAGGCCATTGACCATGGGGCGGTGACAATTTATGAGTCGGGTCAAGGTGACAAAGGCACGGTGGTATTTGCGGTGACGGGTGATATGATTTTTCTGCCTGTTTTTGAGGCGAAAGATTTATTGGAAAGTGAAGGCTACCAGGTGCGTATTGTGGCGGTACTCAACCCTCGTCGTTTATATCGGCCTAGCGATATTGCCTGGGATACGGTGTCAGAACCCGATAACAAGTTCATGGATGATGATCATTTCAATGCCTTGTTTGATGGGGATGTGTGCCTGGCGGTCAGTGGTGGACCCAGTGCGCCATTAGAGCCTGTTTTGTTACGTACCCGTGCGCCAAGTCGGGATGTGTTTTGTTGGAAACGTGGTGAAACCACCGCCTCACCGGGAGAGATTATGGCGTTTAATGGGATAACCGCGGAGGCCATGCTGACACGGGCTAAGGCGTTGAGTACATAAAAAATAGGATTGCCTGAGTCTGATGGCGAGGTGTTTTTAAACGACTCGTCTTCAGACGAAGTCGATTCACAGCGTAAATACGGAAGGAGGCATCCCATGACCCAAACAAAAATCATCGTGCTTGATGATGATCCAACTGGCTCACAAACGGTCCATAGTTGTTTGTTATTAACTCGCTGGGATGTCAGTACTCTAAAAATTGGTTTGCAGGATGATGCACCGCTATTCTTTGTGTTAACCAATACGCGAGGCATGGCGGCGGATAAAGCGGCGCAAATTACGCAGGAAGTCTGTGTAAATTTGCGACAAGCATTGGAGGCGTTGGCAAGTGCAGGACTCAACATTAATCCATTACTGGTGAGTCGTTCTGATTCAACGTTGCGTGGTCATTATCCGGTGGAAACGGATATGATTGCAGCACAACTTGGGCCATTTGATGCGCATTTTATGGTGCCCGCCTTTTTTGAGGGCGGGCGCTTTACCCGTGACAGCATTCATTACCTGATGGTGGACGGTGTTGCTACGCCAGTGCATGAAACCGAGTTTGCGAATGACTCGGTGTTCGCTTACCAGCACAGTTATTTGCCAGATTATGTTGAAGAAAAAACTAACGGACGAATTAAGTCTGAGCAGGTTGAGCGATTTTTATTGGATGATGTACGTGGTGACAGTTTGTCAAGACTGATGGCGCTTAAAGAAAATCAATGCTGCGCCGTGGATGGTGAAAGACAACAGGATCTGGATCATTTTTGTTCGCAATTGATGGCGGCCGCCACCCAAGGTAAACGGTTTCTCTTTAGGAGTGCTGCCAGTCTGTTAACGGCGCTGGCGGATTTGCCACCACAACCCATGGCGGCGGAACAAATGAGAAAATATGTTCGTGGTGGTCGTGCCGGTGCGGTGATTGTTGGTTCCCATGTCAAGAAAACCACACAACAATTGAATCAGTTACTTTTGCAGGAGGGTATTGGTGGTATTGAGGTGGATGTCTCGAAAATTTCTGACCACAAAGACAGTTTGCTTGTCGAAGTGATTGCCAAGGTGATTAAGTGTCATGCTCAAAATATTACCTCGGTGATTTATACCAGTCGGATGGAATTGCCGTTTAAGGATCAAGCCACCCGGCTTGCCTTTGGTGAGCAGGTTTCAGCCTTTTTAATGGAGGTGGTGCGCCTGTTACCGGAGTCAATCGGATTCCTCATCAGTAAAGGTGGCATCACCTCAAATGATGTATTGAGTGATGGTCTAGCGTTGCGAACCTCGCGTGTGCTTGGTCAGATATTAACAGGTTGTTCCGTAGTTCGCTGTCCGGCCGATCATCCACGTTATGCAAATTTACCTGTCGTCATTTTTCCGGGGAATGTGGGTGATGAAAATGCATTAGCGGTGGTTTATCAGTGTTTGAATGCGAGTCATTGATTCTGTTTGCGAGTGAACGTACTCGAAGTTAATCATAGGCAGATTGTATGATTTTTATGCAGGATCGGGGCTCGTGATGAAGCTGAATTCTCACGTAGGCGTGTGGGAATAAGCCCATTTTACAACGAAGTTTTTTTAAAACGAATTTGCTGTAAATCTCTGTTGGCAACTCAGCAGTATAAAATATCGCTTGAGCCAAACTTACCATCGAGATCAGAGCTGACCCGAATTCTTTGTCAATTCGAGCTTTGTATAATCTCCCAGTCCTTGTCAAAGATGGGTTTTGATTCTTGCTGTATATGATGCTCTAACAATATACC
>VAPK010921691.1_pt1 | contig 11618 bp, 9 predicted proteins | sample 3395031 | NCBI WGS metagenome assembly VAPK01 (sample SAMN08290443, study PRJNA428436) | hydrothermal vent metagenome | isolation source: Deep-sea hydrothermal vent chimney 1 | place: Pacific Ocean: Juan De Fuca Ridge
AATGGGTATTTGCTATTTCAGTGGCAAATACCGTTAAAAATAAACCAAAGCCCATAGTCAACAGGCCTCTTGGTTATTTGAAAATGCGGAAACTTCAGATAAAAAATAAGGAGACTTCTTATCATGTTCAGCACCATCCTGTCAGTCCAGGCAGGAGATTCTTGCTCCCTTTACCGGGGCGCGGAAAGCCCGTGATGTTCACCTTACGCTGCTTACCGCCGGTTCGGAGCTGGTGGAACGTGTTCGTCAACAGCCGCCTCATCTTGTTATCATTGACGAGCAGTTTACAGGTGTCTTTCCCATTGATCTGTTCAAGGAACTTCTTAAGATTAACGCCATAGTGTATGCTATGGATGAGGGAGAGTTTCACAACGCCACAGAAGGGCTCGGCATACTGGCCAGGCTGCCGTCGCCTCCCGGCCCCGCCGGGGATGCTGATATGCTTGTGGAAAAATTAAAGAGGTTCCTTCCCGGCCAGGTCTCTCCGGAGCAAGATACGCCGTTACCGGGCGCCCTGCAGGGCGCCCGGTGAAGACCGGAAAAGGTATTTATTAGGCAATAATGCTATAAAATTCCACATTGTATGGAGTATCACCTCAAGCCGTCACGGATTCAGGTCAGGGAAACAGGGACCTCTCAGCCTTCATCCTCCCGGGATCTTTGCCCCTGATACCGTGTTGCGGCCCGGATCAGGCCCGGAGCCCACTCCCTGGTTCCCGTGGCCAGAACGTGGGTATAGAGGGCCATGACATTATTTTTCACCAGGCCGTCGCGGCCGCCCATAAATCCGGTCCCCCGCTCGATGCTCAAGACAAGATCATCCGGCTTGCCGTCCCATTTAAGGACCGTGGAATAGCGGAATTCATGGCCCCGGACCCGGGTGTGCTGCGGATAAAATGGATTGGCCAGATCGGCGCTGAAGATGGAATAGCCATGCGCCTGTGGTTTCCGGGAGATGCCGAAGGTGACGGGAAAAACCCCGGCCAGGGGATATTCGGTCCCGTCGATGACAATGGCACGGCCGAGAAAAATCAGGCCGCCGCATTCGGCGTAGATGGGCAGCCCCTTGTCCGCCTCCCGGCAGACCGAGACCCTGAAGCCAACATTGTCGGCCAGCCGCCGGGCGCTGGTTTCCGGAAAACCGCCGCCGATATAGAGGCCGTCAAGACCGGCAGGCAACGCCGGCGCGCTCAGGGCGTCGATCATGACCAGCCTGGCGCCCGCACCCCACAGGGCCTCGAGATTTTCTTCGTAATAGAACTGAAAGGCCCGGTCACGAAGAACGCCGATGGTCACAGGCTGTTCAGGCGCCAAAGCCTGCCGCGCTGCCGCAGCCGTGGGGAACGAAGCTACGGGGCTCATCAGGTTGTCAATGGCCTCAAGGTCGAAATACTTGCCGGCGATTTCCGCCAGCTCCGACACTGCGGCATCCGCAGTTCCGTACTCCTGGGGCGGGGTGACGCCGAGACGGCGCATGGGAAAGATATCCTTTTTCATCCGCGGCACAATCCCCATGACCGGAATAGCGGTAATGCGCTCGACCGACTGCCTGATGATCGATTCATGCCTGGGGGTGGCGATCTGGTTCAGTATCACGCCGCCGATCCGCAGACGGTGGTCCAGTTCCCGGCAGCCCAGGACCATGGCCGCCACCGTTCTCGTGGTCTTGCTGCAGTTGACCACCAGCAGGACCGGCAGATCAAGCTGAATGGCCAGCTCGGCCGTGGAAAAGCCGCCCTCGGCGTTCACCCCGTCGTAGATCCCCCGGTTCCCCTCGATGATTGCGAAATCGGCGCCCGCGCAATGCCGCTGAAACGAGTCCGCAATAGCCTCCGGGCTCATGAGATAAGGATCAAGGTTATAACAGGGCCGGCCGGCGGCTCTGGTCAGCCAGCCCGCGTCAATATAATCGGGCCCCTTCTTGAACGGTACCACCTGCCGGGCCGACCCGCGCAGTGCGGCCACCAGGCCCACCGCCACCACCGACTTGCCGGAGCCGCCGCTCAGGCCGGCGACCACGATGCTTTTCACGCCAGCACTCATCTGTCCTCCTTTGCTTCTTCTCCCCTATCGTGGCGTACCCTGCCGCATTCGGCCCACACCTGGTGATAGAGATCATTCATCCGCCGTTCAAGCCGGAGCCGGTATTCCTCAATGCCTTCGGCCTGCAATTTCGGCGGCACATGCATCGGCTCACCGTAGCGCATGATAATCCGGCAGAAGGGCATGGGCAGAACCGTCCGGTCCCAACTGCGGAAGGCCTTGTAGCGATCGGCCGCCCAGACCATGGGCATGATAGACGCTCCGGTTCTCGAGGCCAGGAAAATGGTGCCCGGCTGCACCCGGCGGGCCGGGCCCTGTGAACCGTCGGCCACAATGCCGACATTATGACCGTCACGCATGCATTGGAGCAACCTCTTCAAGGCCCGGACGCCCTGATGGTTGGACGAACCGCGAACAGTGCCGACAGCAAGCAGACCGGCGATACGGGCAATATACTCTCCATCCCTGCTGGCACTTACCAGGACCACCGCAGGATAACGCCGCACACGCACATGGTGAAATATATAGAGAATCGAATAATGCCAGAACGGCACGACTATCGCCCCCTGTTTCCGGGCAGCTTCGAAATGCTGCTCCCCGCGCAGGGTACAGCGGCAGGTGGAAAACCATAACCTGGTCACCCACACATAGAGGCGCGGCAGAATTGCCAGAGAGGCCTTGTAAAAAAAATCAGCCAAGGTTCCGCCCCGGTTTGTCCGGATCGTGGTGCCGGGCCATAGCCACACTCTTCACGGCCTGAGCCCGACCCGGTGGCTGCAGCGGACAAAAAATACAAAAACAGTATGCAGCACCGCTTGCAGGTGCCGTTACGACCAGACTTCTTTTGTTGTATTTCATATTGTCGTTTTTATCACGCGACCGGGTATATGCTTCACGACCGCCTGACATGCTGAACCTCAGATCGGCGGGGCGATAGTCACGACGATCCGCATATCGGTTGCGGCCTTGACCCCGTGCGGTTCGCTGATGTCGACGACCAGCATGTCGCCTGTCCGGGCCGGGATCGAGACATCATTATCGCCGAGGAAAGCCCCCTCGCCTTCGATAACCAGGATGCTTAGCTGGCCTTCAATGTCATGGGAATGAACAGGGAACAGCATGCCGGCCTGCAGGTTGAAGTTGATGATCTTGAAAAATTCCGACTCATGAACGACAAAACTTTTCATGCCCAGGGGGTTGAACTCCCTCATCTTGTCTAATTCAATTTTTTTCATATCCGATTTCCCTTGTTTTGGTTTTATGCCGTTAAAAAAAACAGTATTATTCTCTCGACTGCTCACGGAGCGCCGCCCAGGCCTCATTATTCGAACCGAGAAGCAGGGCGAGCCGGCTGGTGTTCTCGTTGCTTGCCAGGATAATTTTGATAGTCATGGTCAGCGGGACGGATAAAAGCATGCCGACCGGCCCCAGGACCCACCCCCAAAAGGCCATGGAAACAAAAATAACCAGGGGTGACAGGCCGATCCCGGAGCCCATGATTTTTGGTTCCACAATATTGCCGATGACCATGTTGATCATCAGGTAGCAGGCCGCGGTTGCGGCTGCCGCGCCGGTCCCGATCTGGACGAGAGCGAGCAAGACTGCCGGTACGGCCGCAATAATGGAGCCGATGGTAGGAATAAAATTAAGAAGGAAGGCCACCAGGCCCCACATCACGGCAAAGTCAACGCCGATAATTTTCAGGGCCACGGTGACCAGCACCCCGGTTATGAGACTGGTCATGGTTTTAAGGACCATGTACCGGTTAACGCCTTTGGTGATTTTGGCATACTCTTCCAGGTCTGCATCGCGCTTGCCGGCCATGGCCCGCAGCTTGTCCGGAAAACCGGCCGCTTCAAACAGGATGAAGACAAAGGTCAGGGTAACCATAAAGGTATTGGTCAGCAAACCGCCCATGGTATTGAGAGTGTTGGCGACCATGTTCATGATCTTTCCCGGGTTGAACTGGTCAATGAGGGTCTGATCGGTTACCTTGATCCCATGAGTTCCCAGCCAGACAATGACTCCTGCAAGCATGGCTTGCAGGCGTGACCGATACAGCGGCAGACTTTTTGAAAAATCGGTGATTGAGGACCCGACCAGAGTGGCCACTCCGGTTTCGAGAATGATCAGAACCGCAACCAGGATAATGATCGAGAGAAACGGCGGAATCCCTTTCGTCCGCAACCAGTACAGCGGCGGTGCGCAGATAACGGCCAGGAATACGGCCAAAAGCAAGGGGATAATGAGCGATTTTGCCGCCATGATCCCGGCAACAATCACCACCAGCGCTGCAAGATTGATGAGCATGGCTTGGGTCCGTTCCTCTAGGTTATGCCCATCCGGCAATGGTTTTTCCGGAGCCTCGGAGTCTCCCGCCGGCCTGAGCCCGAACAAAAAACCTCGTTTCCGGACCGACACCGGGCGGGCGGAATGTATCGGCCGGCTATCATTTTATCATGCCGCCGGCCGGCGGTCAAATCCATCATGCTCCGGTTGGCCCGGAACTCCTTATGCGCCTCTCATAACGGGCGTCCGGGGACGGCGGCGGTCGTCTGCCGATTTTCCCCTTGCATTCTTTTTGTTGTCCTGTTTTTGTACTCTTTGCCGGAGGCTATTCGTAGAAACCGACAGCTTTGCTTTTCTACCGCACTGTTACTCTTGACGTTCAGGTCTTTTATATACCTGTTCCTGACTGACAATGCTGTCAAAAAAACCGATAATTCGGGAGACTGATATTATGAGGAATCATGGACGAACCCTCGCCTTGCTGTTGCCGGCTTGTTTTCTGCTGGCCGCCTGCGGCAGTCACGATCAAATGATGTATAAAGGTGTGAACTATCCGCCTACCAACCAGGTGCGGGCGGCGTTTCAGGCAAGCCAGGCCCCGTCTTCATGCCGGGTCTTTGCCCAGGCGCTCATGATCACTCCCGCCGAATTCTCGGGTAAGGATATCGACCAGGCCGTTTCCAAAGAAGCGGAGGCCCGGGGCGCGAATATGGTGCTGATCGGCCGGAGCCGCCGGAGCAAAGAAGGCGACACCCTGACGTTCCACTATTACGGGCCCAGGCAGGCCTATCCGATCAGCAGCTGGCTAGGCTGGCAGTATGGTTACGAGGAGTGGGAACAGCAGGGTAAATGGGTCGATTTTGGCTACAATCAATGGAACAACAATACCATACGATACGATTATCCCATTGTCATGCATGTGGCCTTTCTTCGCTGCCAATAACCTGGCCTGACCTGTCCCGGTGCCAGGCAAGACAACCCGCCGGGATCAAATATGTGAGGCGGCCTGATCGCCCGAAGATGGAGTGCAGCTGGATAGTTACCTTACCAGACCGCGCGCAGCCCCTTGACCTTGCGGATCCGGTCGATTTTCCGTTCCAGTTCCACCCGCCACCGGGCGTGAATCCGGGCGGCGGAAGGCGCAATCAGTTCGGGCAGTCCGTAAACCAGGCGGTCGGCGGCCCGGCTGGCCTCGATGACCGCCTCGATGGAACGGGCGCCGAACTTGTACTTTGCCAGGAGAAGCCGGAGCAGCAGGCCTGATGTCTTGCGGGCCGCCGACTTCCAGTGGGTCTGCATCTGGTGGGCAATGATAAAGGCCCGCTTGAGCAGGATGCGGCGCAGTTCTTCAAGCTCGGCCGGCGAGACCGCATCCCGCAGCAGGGCATCGTCGATCTCGATTCCGTCAATATCCAGCACCACCCGGAGCCGGCTCATGAAATCGGGAATCTTGAGCGTTTGAATCATCCGCGCTTCCCGGGGGTCGTCATAGCGCAACAAATCCTCCATACCTTCATAGCTGGCCTTAACTCCGCCGGCAAAGACAAAAATGGCCCGGCCGATATGGTACGGAATGCCGTGGACATAGGTAACGCCGTCCTGCATGGCCGGAAGGAAATAACGCAGATAGCCGAATTCATGCTGATCATAGCGGCAGTCGAACTCGTCCCAGAAGGCGATGGGTATCTTGCCTTGGGCCACCGACGCCCGGATCGGATCGATGGCCGAGTTGATCTCGTCCGGTTCGGCAAACTGGGTCAGGTTGAATTCAAAAAAGCTAAAGGGATTGCCCTCGAATTTCCGGGAAATAACATTGGCCACCTGCTTGACCGCAAAGGACTTCCCGGAACCAGGCGGGCCGAACACCCCGATACACAGGGGCCTGAGGACGTTTTTCCGGGAAACGTACGAGTCCATGACGTTATGCAGGGTAATGACAGGATCGATCTCCGCCGGGTCCGTGGAGCGCAGGTGGCCGATCTGGAAGACGGGTAAGGGATCGAACCCCTTGCCCCGGTTGACTTCTTCCTTCAGATAATGCAACACCGAGACGATGACGTCTGCGCAGCCGTGGTTGCCGGAGCCGGTTTTTTCCTCGTGCCCGGAACAGAAAAAGGTGCGCAGGGCTCTTTTCTTTTCACTGTTCCACACCTGGCTGGCCACCATGGCCAGGGTCGCGTCAAAATCCGAAGACCAGGCGGGCAGCTCGATAAAAGTGGGGTCCGGCACGTTGTCGATAAAGGAGCAGGGCGAACCGTCGGGATAGGTGGGGGAAAAATCAAGGCGGGGAAATTCCAGGCCGTCGTTGAAGTAATATCCGTGCTCGTAGAGTACCTGCCAGTTCAGGAGCACCCGTTTCGAAAAATCAAAAAAGAAGTTGCGGCAGAACTTGAACCCTCCCAGGCGCATGGTATTCATGGCCAGCATGGAGGTGACCAGGGTGTCGTAACAGGGCACAGATCCCTTGTGCCGGGCTGAACTTTTTTCCGGGAGACAGCCCTTGCGGTAACGGAAAAAAGTGCCGCCCGGGCCGACATAGAGCAGACCGTGGGGAAACATTTCCACGATGATATGACAGCGGAACCGGCGGCCGTGTTCGTCCCAGAGCCCGACCTCCTCCGTGCGCAGGGCCCGGAGGCACATGGCCACAATGGTTTCCCAGCTGACCGATGCATCCATCTCCATGCGGGTGGTTTCCAGGTCGGCGAGGCGGCAGAACAGGGTGAAGTTTTCACCCAGCTTGTCGGCCCATTGCTGCCAGTGCGCCACGGAGATGCCCATGGCAATACACCAGAGGCCCGGATTCAGTTTGACAATGTCGTCACAGACCTGCGGCGGCCCCCCGGAGTCGTCGATCAACAGCATGCCGTTGTTATTGCTGATGGTCCGGGGATCGTTGTCGGCAATGACAAAGGGCGCCGCCGTGCTGCCCCGTCCCTCGGCCGGCAGGATCTGTTTGACCATGAACCAGCCGTGCTTGTTTTTTTGTCTTGCCGACCCCTTGTGCTTGCGGAAGATTTGATAGACCTGCTTTTCCTGGCCATAGGTCAGGGTGTGCAGCCGGGGCGTGAGTTCGGAGTCGGCAAGGTAGGAGGCCAGCCAGGTCAGGCACTGTTCCAGCCGGCCGCCTTCAATCGATATCCGGCCGGCCAGCAGGTCGATGTCGTCACCGGGATTGTAGCCGTAGGCGGGCAGGCTGCCCTCGTCAAGGAGGCTTACCGTCTTGACGGGCATATTGTAAATGGTCACGTTGGAGCCGAGAAACAAAATTTTCGGGCTCTGCTTATCCATGGCGCGCTCCTTGCTTTGTCACGGTTTCAGGTTACAAGCCGACGCTGCGGCTCAGCTTCCTCCCTCGAACATCAGGGCCGCCCACTCGTCCTCGTATTCGCTGCGAACCAGGCGCATGCCCTGTTCCCCATACACCCGGCCGATGTTTTTTTCCTGGGGGCCGCCCAGGATACCGGCCAGGACAACCCGGCCGCCCGGCGCCAGCAGACGCTTCAATTCCGGCGCCATGCCGACCAGGACATCATGAACAATGTTGGCGCAGACCAGGTCGTATCTCCCCGGGACAGCGGCCAGAGCGGTGGCGGCGACACCGATGTTCCAGTCAAGCCGGTTGGCCATCACGTTGTGCCGGGCCGCAGCCACCGCCTCCGGATCATTGTCAATGGCCATGATCCAGTCCGCCCCGAAGACCGCCGTCGCCATGGCAAGGATGGCGGTCCCGGTCCCCACATCGAGCACGGTTTCAGGCCGGTCCCGGTCACTTTCCTGAAAACAGGCGGCAATAAGCGACAGGGCCAGTTTTGTTGAAGCATGCTGTCCCGTGCCGAACGCCCGGCCCGGATCCATCTCCAGGACCCGCTGCCCCCGGCCGGGGTTATAATTTTCCCAGGACGGCTTGATCACCAGGCCCGGGACAATCTCGAAAGGGGTAAAAAACCGCTGCCAGCTTGTCGACCAGTCCTGGTCGTCGATGATTTCCGTTGTCGGCCGGGGCGGGATGAGGGTGTAGAGGGCGAACAGTTTTTCCAGTTCGTCCATGAGGTGATCCGGCACGGCCGCGGCCGGTTCGCCCGGTCTGTCGACGTCAATGGCAAAAAAACCGCTGATTTCCCTGGTCTTTGTCGCCGAAACAGGTTTTATGTCCACGCCGACTCCGCTCAAGACCCCGATCAGGTCCGAGACCGGCTCAACAATTTGTTCCGGGCAGGCAACCGTTACTTTAAGCCATTGCCGCCCCGGTTTTATCTCCTTCATCACCACCTCGTTGAATTTACAACGGTTATATGCTAATAATTGTCAGTGTCCATCTGGAAATGGTCTTTTTGCCCGATCTCCCGGAGTCTCGCGAGTTCGCTTACCTCGTTATGCTTAAAATTTTATCCTCGGGATATCAACCATATGCCCGTGGTAATTTTTTTTGCCGACCGCTGAGTAGCCCGCCGGCCGCTTACCTGGTCCCGAACAAAAAACCTCGTTCTCGGACGGACACCTGTCATTGAAAACAAGCAATCATTCAGATCCGATCCATCTTCCGGAGTTTGATATTGAAATGAAACATACGGTCCGGTTTCAGCCGGATAATATAACCGTTACCGTAGACAAGGGCGAGAATTTACTGAGCGTTGCCGCCGGGGCCGGTGTTTATATTCATGCCTTTTGCGGCGGTGACGGCGTTTGCGGCAAATGCAAGGTCCGCATTGACAAGGGCGAGGTCAGCTCGGGCAAGGCCAACCTGCGGCAGGAAGACTGGGACCAGGGCCTGAGGCTGGCCTGCCAGACCACCGTGGTCTCCGACCTGGTGGTGACCGTGCCGGAAAAAATCACGGCAGGCGGCAAGGCGCTGAAGCGTAAACCCAAAACCACCCGCACCATTTCCGCCCGTTCCCTGGAGACGTTGACCGGCCGCTGGAACGTGGACCCGCCGGTGACCAAGCTCTACCTGGAACTCGATCCCCCGACGCTGGAGGATAATATTTCCGACATGCAGCGGGTCATGCGCGGCCTGAAGACGGCCATGCCGGACAGCATGGAACCATCTTACGATCACCCGGAACTAATCAAGGTCCTGCCCGCGGTCCTGCGCGAATCGGATTGGAAAATCACCTTGCTTCTCCTGCACGGACGGAGACAGGAAGAGCCGGACCGGATCATCGACGTGGAGGCCGGTGATACCACGGCCCGTCTTTACGGGCTGGCCGTGGATATTGGCACCACTACCTGTAGCGGCGTGCTCATTGACTTGAACAGCGGCAAGGTTATCGCCGAAGCCTCGGCCTATAACGCCCAGATCAGGTATGGCGAGGACGTTATTTCCCGGATCATTTATGCCGGCAGGCCCGGCGGCCTCAGGACGCTGCAGAACAAGGTGGTTGCCACGATCAACGCCATTATAGAAGACATTTGCCGGACCATGATTATCAGCCCGGCCGATATCAGCTATATCATGGCCTCCGGCAACACGGTAATGTCACACCTGCTGCTCGGCCTGGATCCGAAGTATATCCGCGAATCACCTTACGTGCCCAGTGTCAGCCAGTTCCCGCTGACCAAGGCGGCCGGACTCGGCATCCAGGCCCACCCCAGCGTCCGTCTCTTTCTCTATCCCTGTATTTCCTCCTACGTGGGCGGCGATATTGTTGCCGGTGTCCACGCCGGCCAGATAGCCAAGTCCGAGCTGGTGACCCTGTTTATTGACATCGGCACCAACGGCGAGATTGTCGTGGGCAACAAGGACTGGATGGTGTCCGCGGCCTGTTCCGCCGGGCCGGCCTTTGAGGGGGGCGGCATCAAGTACGGCATGCGGGCCGCCAACGGGGCGATCGAAAACTTTTACATTCACCCGGAAACCTACGACCCCATGCTGATCACCATCGGCCGGATCAAGCCCAGCGGCATCTGCGGGTCGGGCCTGATCTCGGTTGTCGCCGAGCTGCTGGACTCCGGAGTGATCGATCAGCAGGGCAAGTTCAATCGCAACCTTGAGCAGCCCCGGATCCGCGATGGCCGCGACGGCTGGGAGTATGTCCTGGCCTGGAGCCAAGACTCCCTGATCGGCGAGGACATCGTGATCACCGAGGTGGACATCGACAACATGATGCGGGCCAAGGGGGCGATGTATGCCGGCTACCAGACCCTGCTGGAATCGGTAGGTCTCGCCTTCGCCGACCTGGAGCGGGTGATCCTGGCCGGAAATTTCGGCGCTTTCCTCGACCTGGAACAGGCCATTCGCATCGGCCTGCTCCCCGATATGGACCGGGAGCAGTTTTATTACCTCGGCAACGGCTCTTTGCTCGGCTGTCAGATCAGTCTCTCCGATGTCAGGCGCTTTCGTGAACGGGTCCAGGTGCGGCAGCTCATTACCAACATGGAGCTTTCCGAAAATCCCGAGTTCATGAGCCACTATATGGCCGCCCTTTTTCTGCCGCACACCGACATGAGCCTTTTCCCCAGCGTCCGGGACCGGTTATCGGAGAGGAGTTGAATCCTGCGCTATCTGGGTGACGATGGAAAACCTGCAACCTGAACCGGTGAGGTCAGCATGGAATTCCCGGACGCCCCGGCTGTTCGCCCAAACGTTGTGACTGGAGGAGAATGCATGACCGGAGCAACCGATATAAAAAACTACGATATCCAGTTGCTGGCCGCCCTGGCCCGCAAGTACATCTGGTGGAAGACGCCGCAGGAGGCAACACGGAAGCCGGCACGTATTATCGCCCAGGTCATGGATATCGGCGACTACGATGACGTGCAACGTCTTGTTGCCATGGTGGGCGAAAAGAGGCTGCGCCGGGTCATTATCAACGCGGAAGCCGGGCAGTTCTCCGAACGTTCCTGGCATTACTGGCACTATCGTCTCGGCCTGGCCGAGGATCAGGCGGCGGCCAGAGCCCTGTACGGCCCCGCTTTTCAGCCAAGCGAGGGGCTCAAGGCCCTGGTGTTTTTCGAAGGCAGCAATCTCTTCACATTGTCGGAACAAAATAAAAAAACTCTCATTTCGGCTACCTCGCAGTACGCGAACTACCCCGGATCGTGATCGTGTCCCATACTCTTAGCCCAACTTTTTGTGATTCATTCCCAAACTCCTCTGTAACGCAGGTTTTTCGTTGGCCCAAGAAACTTAAATAACGGAATATCAATAAAATACGCTTTTCTGGCAACTTGTAGTGCGTAGAATAGAGCGCTAATGAAAAGTATACCCCCAGAACTTACCCAAGGCGGGACACCCGCAACCCAATTAGCAGATGACATGAGCCACCCCTTTTGTTAGCAAGATG
>VAPK010004049.1_pt1 | contig 11617 bp, 10 predicted proteins | sample 3395031 | NCBI WGS metagenome assembly VAPK01 (sample SAMN08290443, study PRJNA428436) | hydrothermal vent metagenome | isolation source: Deep-sea hydrothermal vent chimney 1 | place: Pacific Ocean: Juan De Fuca Ridge
ACAGTTTTCAATATTAAATTGTTGTTGTAGAACAAACTTTCCAGTTTGTTCCTGGCTAAATGTAGAGAAAACTTGGAAAAACGTAAGAAAATTAAATATTTCAAGACATTGAAAGATGAACCGACTATTCACAGAACTCTGCGAGGAAAGTCGGTTCTACAATTTTTAGTATTAAAAAAAATTAACCGGAAAAATATTTTTTATCATCGTTATAAATCATTATTTTATTTGATTTTAATTTTGCCCTCGAATTGCTGTGCATGGACTACACTAATTCAATTTGGTGTTTTCTTTCATCAAGCTCCACATATTCATATTTACTTTAACTTATTGTTGTTGATGTTTAACGGATATTATTGAATAATATACATAATTCAAATTGGTTTGCAGATTTTATCGTCTATATCTTCTCCCGTCAAAGCCCGACAGGCTTTTAAGAGAAGACAGAGGTGAGTTTTTAATTAAATCAAAAGCAATGATGGGTGTAAGATTAAAATCATTAGCCAACTTTTGAATAATAGCATTTTTAGCGTTTTGGGATTCCAAGCGCTTAATACCGTAGGAATCACGATTTGGTAACTTGACCATAGTTAATTCTCCTTTTTTTTAGGTGTGAGTTAAGAACTCCTATGGTCATATGGACTAAACTTTAAATAAAACTTCATTATTGCTAACCCGCGAAACTTGCCTGTCAGCTAATATTTTCGGCTGTGGACAAGTCGTGGGTCAATATAAAAATTCTTAGAAAAAAGTTGCGTGTTTCATCATTACTAAATTTTTGCTGAATATTTTTTAAGAGTCTTAAGAACCTTACTTTTTTTCGCATTCGGATTTTGAAAACAATTGACTTTTCAAGTTAATTCAAATATATTTACAAGCTCTATAAAAATATGTTGGTGGTTGGAGGAAAAACCGTGAAACAAGAAAAAATAACAAGATTCATTAAGACAGAAGATGCAAACCATAAATGGTATGTGATTGATGCAAAAGAACAAGTGCTTGGACGTTTGGCTACTAAAATAGCTTCCGTTATACGCGGAAAACACAAACCGATTTTTACCCCGAATATGGATACCGGTGATTTTGTAATAGTTATTAATGCAGATCAGATTAGAATGACCGGAAAACGTGAATCGCAAAAAGAATATTTTTCTCATTCAGGATATCCGGGTGGTGTTAGAATTAGAACTTTTGCCGAACTAAAGGAAAAACATCCTGAAGTTATTATTGAAAAAGCTGTTAAGGGAATGCTTCCGAAAAACAGACTCGGCAGAAAATTATTTAAAAAATTAAAAGTGTACGCAGGCGAAAAACATCCGCATGCAGCACAGCAACCTGAAATTTTAAGTCTATAGGAAGAGGTATAAATGACTGATAAAATTTTTGTCGGCAGAAGAAAAAATGCAGTTGCCAGAGTTTATTTGCGCAGTGGAAAAGGAACTGTAACAGTTAACGGAAGAGAAATAGAAAATTATTTTCCGCTTAAAGAGCACAGAATTGACGTGCTACTTCCTTTCAATATTACCGAAACCGAAGGTAGTTATGATGTTTTTGCTAATGTTAACGGTGGTGGTGTAACAGGGCAGGCAGAAGCAATTCGACTTGGCATTTCAAGAGCACTGCTTGATATCAATGCTGATTTTAGACCGACTTTGAAAGCTCATGATTTATTAAGAAGAGATCCGAGAATGGTTGAACGTAAAAAATACGGACAGCCGAAAGCAAGAAAAAAATTCCAATTTTCAAAAAGATAATTTATTTTCAGCGAATCATTGGTTCGCTGTTAAATTATATAGTATTGAATTTAGATTATTTTGTATTTTTTCAGGATAATTAAATAATTAACAAGTTAATTTATTAATACATACTTTCGGATTTGTCTCCTGTGTCCCGTAACAAATATGGGGATGAAAGACAAAGTTGAAGAAAGTAGAAGCTAAACAGGAGTAAATATTATGGCAAAGATTGAATTATTGCAACTTATCGAAACCGGAGCACATTTCGGTCACCTTACCCGTCGTTGGAATCCTAAAATGAAAAAATATATTTTCATGGAAAAGAACGGGATTCATATCATTGATTTAAAGAAAACACAATTGGCATTGGATAGTGCTTTAAAAGCGTTTACTAATATTGTTTCTCAAGGAAGAAGTGTTCTTTTTGTCGGTACTAAAAAACAAGCTAAAAGTGTAATTTCCTCTGAAGCAAAACGCTGTGAGATGAACTGGGTTAGTGAAAGATGGCTTGGCGGAATGCTAACTAACTTTGCAACTATTCGAAAAAGTATTAAGAGATTACAAAGCATTGACAAAATGGAAAGCGACGGTACTTTTGAAAAAATTACTAAAAAGGAACGTCTTCAACTAACACGTGAAAAAGACAAACTTAGAAAAGTTCTTGACGGTGTTGAGTTTATGAATAAAATGCCGGGAGCAATGTTTATTGTTGATATCAAAAAGGAATTCATTGCTGTTAATGAAGCTCATAGATTGAATATCCCTATCTTTGCTATTGTTGATACAAATTGCGACCCTGACCAAGTTGATTATGTTATCCCTGCAAACGATGATGCAGTTAGAACAATTGAATTGATAACAAAAACTATGGCAGATGCCGTTATTGAAGGCTCAGCAAAAGCGAAAGAATTAAAAGCCGAAGAAATGGCTCTGAGAGAAAAGCAAAAGAAAGAACACGAAAAAGAAGAAAGTTCAGAACAAAAGCATAGAAAACCAAGAGTAAGACGAGTAAAATTTGATCAAAAGGGTGATAAGAAATCTATTCAGCCGGTTAAACCTGAAGTTACTCAAGATAAAGAAAAATCCATTGAAGAAAAACCCGAAGTAAATTCGGATGCTTCAAATAAAAATGAAGAAAAAATAGAAACACCAAAAGTTGAAGTTGTAAAGGACGCGGTTGAAGAAAAACCAACTGAAGTTGCGGAAGAAAAAAAAGAAGTTGAAAAAAATAAGGATGAATAAAAATGGCAATTAGTGCAGCTCAAGTAAAAGAACTAAGAGATAAAACAGGCGCCGGAATGATGGATTGTAAAAAAGCCCTCACCGAAGCTGATGGTAATTATGAAAAAGCAATTGAAATATTAAGAAAAAAAGGTGCTTCTGTTGCTGCTAAAAGAGCGGAACGTACAGCGAGCGAAGGCATAATTCTTACCAAAATAGTTGACAATAATTTAGGCTATATTGTTGAAGTTAATTGTGAAACAGATTTTGTGGCAAAGAGTGATGATTTTATAAAATTTGCTAACTTTGTTTTGGACGCTATCGTTTCTTCAAACCCTGCGAGTGTTGAAGAACTTTTAAAATTAGATTATGACGGTAAGAATGTTAGTGAAGAGTTAACCGGTATAATTGGTAAAATTGGTGAGAAAATTGAAATATCACGTTTCGCAATTGTAAATTCCGAATCCGGCATTTTAGTTGATTATATTCACCACGGATCAAAACTGGGTGTAATGTTAGTTGCTGAAAATGTGAGTGATGACAGTAAAGAAGTATTGAAACCATTGCTAAAAGATTTTGCAATGCAGATAGCTGCAATGAGACCTCTTTTTCTAACCCGTGAAGAAGTTCCGGTAGAGGCAATTAATAAGGAACTAGAAATCTACAAAGAAATTGCACTTAAAGAAGGTAAACCTGAAAAAATTATCGAACGAATAGCCGAAGGTAAACTTAACAAATATTATGAAGAAGTTTGTTTGGTTGAGCAGTCTTTTGTTAAAGACAATTCAAAAAAAATTGTCGATTTGATAAATGAATTCAATAAGCAGAATTCAAGCGAAATTAAACTGACGCGATTTTTACGATATCATTTAAGTGATGAAAAAAAATAAATTATTTTGAAGGTCTTATTTTTAATAAGACCTTTTTTTTTATTAATTTTGGAATACTATGGAAGAGAAAAATATCAAATTTAAAAGAATTTTATTAAAACTAAGTGGTGAATCTTTAACCGGTAATAAAGGTGTCGGTATTGATCCGGCAATGCTTAATTTTTTTGCTGATGAAGTTAAAAAAATCCATGATATCGGTATTGAAGTTGGAATCGTAATCGGTGGTGGAAATATTTATCGAGGATTAAATGCCGGTGATCAGGGAATTGACAGAGTAACAGGTGATCAGATGGGAATGTTAGCCACAATGATAAATGCTCTTGCGTTGCAAAATGCTTTGGAAAAAATCGGTGTATTTACACGATTAACGAGTGCTATTAAAATGGAAGAAATTGCAGAGCCTTACATTCGGCGCCGGGCTATTCGCCATTTGGAAAAAGGGCGTGTAGTAATTTTTGGTGCGGGTACAGGGCAGCCGTATTTCAGCACAGATACAGCAGCATCTTTAAGAGCTGTTGAAATTAATGCCGATGCCATTGTTAAAGGAACACGAGTTGACGGTGTGTTTGATGCTGATCCTGAAAAAAATCCTAATGCCACTTTGTTCAACGAAATATCATATTTTGATGTTATGCAGAAAAATTTAAGAGTGATGGATTTGACTGCCATAAGTTTGTGCAAAGAAAATAATTTACCAATTATTGTTTTTAATATGAACGTTAAAGAAAATTTAATGAAGTTAGTCAGAGGCGATAATGTTGGAACTTCTGTCGGTGATTATTAATATTAAAACTTAAAAAAGATATATTTATTGAATTAAACTAAGGCTTATTATGGAAAATCAATTTATCAATGATGCAAAGGATAGGATGGATAAGTCTATCACTGCATTTGCGCATGAAATTGCAAAAGTCAGAACAGGAAAGGCTACAACCGGATTGTTGGATTCTGTTAGAGTGGAATACTATGGAAATTTAAGTCCGTTAAATCAAATTGCAAATATTACTGTTTTGGATGCACATACTTTATCAATAACACCATGGGAAAAATCTATGGTAACAGAAATTGATAGAGCCATAATGAAAGCGGATTTAGGATTAAATCCACTAAGTGACGGTACAAACATCAAGGTTCCTATTCCGGTTTTAACCGAAGAAAGAAGGAAAGACTTGGTGAAATTAGTAAAGAAATACGGAGAAGATGCAAAAATTGCTATTCGCAACGTGCGGCGAGATGCAAATGATCATTTAAAACGCCAAGAAAAAAACAAAGACTTAACTGAAGATTTGAGACACGATGCAGAAGCTGAAGTACAAAAATTAACCGACCAACATATCAGTAAAATTGAAGACATGCTTAAATTGAAGGAAGCGGAAATACTTGCTATTTAAGTTTTAATAATTTCGTTGAACAAAATAGTTATTCATAATAATTGAAAATAACTCACCATATTTTTAATAAATTGTTCAATTATTGAAAAAATTAAACCATCAAATTGATGGTTTTTTTTGTTTAAATAAAATGGAAAACTGTACTAATTTCAGCATTAATTCTATTTAGAGATATATTATAAAAAAAATATTTTTTTTATTAAAACTATTCTTTATAAGTTTTGTGTATCTAAATATCCTATTATAGTGATATTCAAAATTATAATGTTAAAATATTTTAAGGAAGCGGAAAAATGGCTGTCACAAGAGAAGATTCTCTAAACTATCATAGTGAAGGCAGACCTGGCAAAATTGAAGTTGTTGCCACAAAACCTTGTTTTACTGCACATGAACTCGGAATGGCTTATACGCCCGGAGTTGCAGAACCCTGCAGAGAAATTGAAAAAAACAAAGACGATGTATATAAATACACCGCCAAGGGAAATTTGGTCGGAGTTGTATCAAACGGTACCGCAGTTTTAGGACTTGGTAATATAGGACCTGAAGCAGGAAAACCGGTTATGGAAGGGAAAGGCGTTTTGTTCAAAAGGTTTGCTGATATTGATGTATTTGATATTGAGCTTAATACTCTTGAACCTAAAGAAGTAATTAGAACCGTTCAATTGTTGGAACCGACTTTCGGTGGAATAAATTTGGAGGATATTAAAGCTCCTGAATGTTTTGAAATTGAAGAAGAATTGAAAAAGACAATGAATATTCCTGTATTTCACGATGATCAGCATGGAACCGCAATTATTTCTTGTGCTGCATTAATTAATGCTTCTGAGATAATTGACAAAAAATTAGAAGATATGAAAATTGTAGTTGTCGGTGCCGGTGCAGCCGGAATTGCGTGCAGCAAGCTTTATGTTAAAGCGGGAATTAAAATTGAAAATATTTCGATGTTTGATTCAAAAGGACATATTAACACAAGTAGAACCGATATAAATAAATACAAAAAAGAATTTGCTCAAGAGATTAAGTTTGCTTCGCTTGATGAGGCTATGAAAGGGGCTGATGCATTTTTAGGATTTTCAAAAGGCGGATTGGTTTCCAAAGATATGGTTAAATCAATGGCTCCAAATCCAATAGTATTTGCTATGGCAAATCCTGATCCTGAAATTACTTATGAAGATGCAGTAAGTGTAAGAGAAGATGTAATTATGGCGACAGGTCGAAGCGACTACCCTAACCAAGTTAACAATGTTTTGGGTTTCCCATTTATTTTTAGAGGTGCTCTTGATGTTCATGCTTCAGGCATTAACGAAGAAATGAAACTTGCAGCCGTAAAAGCATTGGCTAGTTTAGCAAAAGAGGAAGTTCCCGAAGTTGTCATTAATGCTTATGGCGGGCAAGAATTTTCGTTTGGAAGAGAATATATTATTCCAAAACCGTTTGATCCTCGCGTACTTTGGAAAGTGGCTCCTGCCGTTGCCAAAGCTGCAATGGATTCAGGAGTTGCTCGTAAACCGATTGAAGATTGGGATAAATATATTCAAACGCTCCAAGAACGATTAGGATTCTCAAATCAAATAGTTAGAATAATATTCCAAAAAGCTCAAAAGAATCCTAAAAGAATTGTTTACCCCGAAGGGGAAATGGAAAAAATTATCAGAGCTGCTCACGTTGTTTCCACCTCAAATATCGGACACCCTATTTTACTTGGTAGAGGAAGTATTATTAAGGGCAAAATCAATGAATATGGTTATGACGAGAGTGAATTTGAGATTATTAATCCATCTGATTCTGATAAATGCGGTGTTTATGCTGAAGAATATTATAACATACGTCAGCGTAAAGGTGTTGCCCTTTCGGAAGCGAAGGAAAAAATGCACAGCGGGAATTATTTCGGTGCAATGCTGGTAAGAATGGGTGATGCAGATACACTTATCGGCGGAGTTGGATATCGATATTCCAGAACTATAAAACCTGCTCTTGAATGTGTCGGTATGATGAAAGGCAAAAAAGTTGTTGCTGCACTTCATGTTGTTATTATAAATAGAAGAGCTCTTTTCTTTGCCGATACTTCGGTAAATATTCGTCCGGATGCTGAAACTCTTGCGGAAATTGCTATCAGTTCTGCTGATCTTGTTAAGGGTTTTGATATTGAACCAAAAATCGCAATGCTGTCGTTTAGTAATTTTGGAAGTGTCAGCAGCGAGTTGGTAAGTAAAGTTCAAAGGGCTGTGCAAATAGTAAAGGAAAAACGTCCTGATCTTAAGATTGACGGCGATATGCAAGTGGATGTTGCTCTTGATGCGGACTTGGCAAAGAACGAATTTCCATTCTCCCGAATTCAAGGCGATGCTAATACTCTTATTTTCCCAACTTTAAGTTCGGCAAACACCGGTTATAAGCTTCTTGAAAATTTGGCAGGCGATACTGTAATTGGTCCAATTTTGATGGGAATGGCAAAACCAATACATGTTTTGCAGAGAACTTCAACTGTTGATGATATTGTTAATATGAGTGCGATTGCTGTAGTAGAATCTAAATAATCCGGGTCAAAATCAATATTCATATTAGATATATATTAGGATATTAAAAGGCTGCTTAAATTTTGAGTAGCCTTTTTTATACACAAAACCGGTTTATTCTACAACAAATTTTTAAATTTGTATTATTTTTGACTCTTTATAGCTGATAGGAAATTGTTAATAAGTTACTACAAAGGTTTGACAAAATAAAAATGCGGGTTAAAAGTTTTAACCCGCATAATCAAAATAAAATATTAGAAACAATAGTTATTCTCTTCAATTAATTTATCGGCAACTTCACGGCGAAGTTTTGTCGTATTTACAGGCTCAAACTTTGTAAATCGTTTTAATCCGAGCATGAGCATTTTAAGTTCGTCGCCATCTGTAAATGCAGCAACGGCATGTTTGCCATAAATATTTACTTTTTCTAATGAATCACTCACAAAAATTTTAGTCATCATTTCAAAATATTTTGCGGCACTTTCATCTTTTGCAGCAGCCAGTTTCTGAGTTCTTAAAATCATTGTCTCAGCCACAAATACTTGAGTTGCCATATCTGTTATGTTCATAATAATTTCCTGCTCTTCACCGAGTTTCTGCATAAACTTTTGCACCGCAGAGCCGGCTACCATTAGAACAGCTTTTTTTGCTTTTTTAACAGCTTCCATTTCCTTTGCAAGCAAGCCTTCAGGAGCATCGTCGAATGAAGGAATCGACATTAATTCTTTTTGAATTTCCATTGCCGGTCCCATCAAATCAAGTCTTCCTTTCATTGATCTTTTGATAAGCATATCAACAACGAGCAGGCGATTTATTTCGTTAGTGCCTTCAAAAAGTCTGTTTATTCTTGCATCACGGTAACCTCGTGCAGCAGGATATTCTTCGGAATAACCGTAACCACCGTGAACCTGAACAACTTCGTCAACAACATAATCCAGCATTTCAGAACCGAATACTTTCATCATTGAAGATTCAATTGCATACTCTTCGGCAGCTTTAATCAATGATTCACTGTAACTGGATCCGGCAGCTTCTAATCCTTGGGCTTTATCGTTTATCAGACCGCTTGTTCGCATCACGGCAGATTCCGAAGCAAAAATACCTACAGCCATTTCAGCAAGTTTATATTTAATAGCGCCGAAACTTGAAATATATCTGTTAAATTGTTTACGCTCATTTGCATATTGAACACCGATTGTTAAAAACCGTTTGGCACCGCCGGTAACCATAGCACCGAGTTTGAATCGTCCGACGTTCAAAACATTAAAAGCAATGTAATGACCTTTACCTATTTCGCCAAGAATATTTTCCCTTGGGACTTTTACATTGTCCAAAAACAATGCACGAGTAGATGAGCCTTTTATTCCAATTTTATTTTCTTCGTTTCCGCTTGTAAATCCTTCGGAATCGGTTGGAATAATAAAACAAGTAAACTTATCTCCGTCAACTTGTGCAAATGTAATGAGTATATCGGCAAATCCGCCGTTTGTAATCCACATTTTTTGTCCGTTAAGTGTATAATAGCTTCCATCCTCTGATAAAATTGCAGTTGTTTTTGCAGAAAGAGCATCGGAACCTGAAGTCGGTTCAGTTAAACAATAAGCGGACTTCATTTCACCGGAAGCAAATTTTGGAAGATATTTTTTCTTTTGTTCTTCGTTGCCATAATACAAAATCGGTAAAGTCCCAATCCCGGTATGAGCAGCAAAAGAAACACCAAACGAATAACTTGTTCCCATTGCTTCTGCGAGAAAAGTATTCGTATCAAAATTTTCGCCAAGCCCGTCATATTCTTCCGGTAATGCTGCTCCGAGTAAACCGAGTTCTCCTGCTTTTTCCAATAAACTTACCGTTAAGCCCGGTTCTTGTTTATCAATAGCGTCCAATTTCGGCCAAATTTCTTTTTCAACAAATTCTTTTGCCGTATCTACCATCATTTTTTGGTCTTCCGTTATATCTTCCGGAGTAAATAAATCTTTCGGGTCGGTTTCTTTGGTAAGAAATTCACCGCCTCTCAATAGTTCATTATTTTCTTCTGACATTTTAATTCACCTATAATTTAATTTGTTTGTTTATAATTCATTTTTAACAGTCATTCCCGCACCCCGCCATAGCGGATTTAGCGGGAATCAAAAACACTGAAAGAGATTCCCGATTAAAGCATTCGGGAATGACAGTGGTTATTTATTCTGCAACTACTTAATAAAAATGATATTATTTTTAATTTAATAATTCATAAATACCGGCAACACCTTGGCCACCTCCAACACAAGCCGTAACCATTCCATATTTTTTATTTCGCCGCTTCAATTCATTAAGAACCTGAACGGTTAATTTAGCGCCCGTGCAACCAAGCGGATGTCCAAGTGCAATAGCGCCGCCGTTTACATTAAGGACTTCCGGATTTAATCCAAGTGTTCTAATTACTGCGAGTGATTGTGATGCAAAAGCTTCGTTAAGCTCAATTAAATCCAAATCCTCTAATTTCATTCCTGCCTTTTTAAGTGCCCTTGGAATTGCTGCAATTGGACCTGTTCCCATCAAAGAGGGATCAACACCCTCAAGCGCATACGAAACCATTCTTGCAATTGGAGTAAGATTTAATTCTTTAACCATTTCTTCGGACATTACAAGAACAAATGCGGCGCCGTCAGAAGTCTGCGATGAATTTCCTGCCGTAACAGAACCGCCGGCAGCAAAAACCGGTTTAAGACGCGCAAGTGCTTCAATGCTTGTTCCTCTACGCGGTCCTTCGTCTGTATCAACAACAAACCGGCGGGTTTTCCGTTTTCCGTTTTCAACATAAACCTGTTCAACTTCGATAGGGACAATTTGATCTTTAAAATAACCGTTATCAATAGCATTCAACGCTTTCATGTGTGAATTGTAAGAAAATTCATCTTGGTCTTCACGCGATATTTTATATTTTTCAACAACTTTTTCAGCGGTAAGTCCCATTCCCATATAGTATCCGGGATTTTCTTTTGAAGTGGTGTAATTCGGTGCAAGTTTCCATCCCGTCATTGGAATCATACTCATTGATTCCGCACCGCCGGCAACGACGCAATCCATCATACCTGATTGAATGCGTGCTACTGCTGTTGCAATAGTGTCAATGCCCGATGCACAAAATCGGTTTACAGTTGAACCGGGAACTCTTAACGGCAGACTTTCCAGAGCAATCATTCTTCCAATTTGTAATCCTTGTTCTGCTTCAGGGAATGCGTTTCCAACAATTAAATCATCAATCCTTTCAGGATCTAATTGCGGAACTGATTTTATTAGATGTTTTACGACATCCGCAGCGAGATCGTCAGTTCTATAAAAGCGAAAACCTCCCTTTTTAGCTTTAGTTACTGCTGTTCGATATCCTGCTACAATATATGCTTCTCTCATAATTTTACTTTTAATTTTATTAAAATTTTATTATTTATTGTTAATTGTTGTTGCTAATTACGCAACGGCTTTCCGGTTGTTAAAATGCTCTGAATTCTTTCCAAAGTTTTTCTTTCGCCAATAAGACTTAAGAAAGCTTCTCTTTCAAGATCGAGCAAATACTGTTCTGAAACAAAACTCCCTTCCGAAAGGTCTCCGCCGGACATAACATAAGCCAATTTTTCAACTATCTTTTTGTCATGTTCAGAAATATATCTTGCTTCATTAAAGGAAAATGCACCGAGCAGCATTGGTGCCATACCGGCTCTACCCAATACTTTAACATTTTGTCTTGCTATTGGTTTTGTATAACCACGTTCGGCAAGATCAATAACAGATTTTTTTGCTTGCGAAATTAACCTATGCTGATTTATCACAATGTTATCTCTACCTTTTTTAAAGTAATTTAGGTCAAATGCTTCTTGTGC
>VAPK010400874.1_pt1 | contig 11614 bp, 9 predicted proteins | sample 3395031 | NCBI WGS metagenome assembly VAPK01 (sample SAMN08290443, study PRJNA428436) | hydrothermal vent metagenome | isolation source: Deep-sea hydrothermal vent chimney 1 | place: Pacific Ocean: Juan De Fuca Ridge
ATGAGTTTATGAGTTTATGAGTTTATGAGTTTATGAGTTTATGAGTTTATGAGTTTATGAGTTTATGAGTTTATGAGTTTATGAGTTTATGAGTTTATGAGAAATTAAATATTTTCTAGAAAACACAAAACAATCTTCGGGCAATTTTCTAGGTTTTCCTTTTTTCGTACCTTGAGGATTCTAAATACTTGAATTCATCTCGACTTATCAATTTTCAAAAAACCTAGATGCGTTCTCGATCAAACCTATTAAGATGAAAAGAAGAAAATTCATTAAAAAATCAGCCGCCGCTTCTACAGTATTTTCAATCGTGCCCAGTTTTGTTTTGGGTAAAGGGCATGTGCCCCCAAGCGATACCTTATATATAGCTGCTTTTGGTGCGGGTGGCCAAGGGGGTAGTGATATACGGGGCATGGCCGAGACCAAAAAGGTAAAGTTCGTAACCCTCTGTGATGTCGATGATCGTAGGGCTGCCGATACGTATGGAAAATACCCAAAAGCAAAAAAATATAAAGATTTCAGAAAGGTCTACGATAAGCATCTCAATGAAATTGACGCCATTATTGTCGCAACCCCCGATCATATGCACGCCTCGATAGCATTGCCTTTTATGCGTGCAAAAAAGCATGCCTATGTTGAAAAACCCTTGACTCATAATATCAATGAGGCAAGATTGATGACAAAAGTAGCCCGAGAAAATGGTATCATCACCCAAATGGGCAATCAAGGTGCTTCAAGTGATGGCAGCCGGGAGGCCAAAGAATGGATACAATCAGGCGTCATAGGTGAAGTTTATAAAGTAGATTGCTGGACCAATCGCCCCGTATGGCCTCAAGGGGTTCCGCTACCTACAGAAAAACAAGCAGTACCCAAAGGCCTTAATTGGGATCTTTGGTTGGGTGTAGCGGCAATGAGAGATTACAACAAAGCATATCTACCCTTTAAATGGCGTGGATTTTGGGATTTCGGCACTGGGGCCCTGGGCGATATGGGCTGCCATATTATGGAAACACCCTTTGGCGTTTTAGATTTGGGCTACCCAACTGAAGCGGAAGCGAGTTGTACCACCAATTGGGTCGGTGATTTTGTTGAGGCCGATTATAGTGCCTCATGCCCTGCATCATCAATAGTACGCTTAAAATTCAACACTCCTGAACACGGTGATATTGCCTTAAATTGGTATGATGGCGGCATCATGCCCGATCTACCAGACGAACTGAAAGATGGGGAAACCATGGGTGGTTCAGGTGGAGGCACCATTTTTTACGGCACCAAGGGCATAATGATCTGTGATGTATATTCTACCAATGCTAGATTATTGCCTTCGAAAATGATGAACTTGATCCATAAACCAAAGCCCTATTTAAAAAGAATTGTGGGAAGTACCGAAGGGCATCGAAGAAATTTTGTTGAAAGCTGCCTAAATGGTACCGAGGCATCTTCTGATTTTAAGCGGTCAGGTCCTTTGACCGAAGCTGTTCTTATGGGAAATTTGGCCATAAAAGCATTTCAGTATAAAGAATTTAAGGAAGGTAAAAAATCAGGAGATTGGGACCCCTACACCTACCCTGGAAGACGCAAGATTCTTTGGGACGGGGCAAACATGAAAGTGACCAATTACGAGAAGGCCAATGAATGGGTCAAGGGCACATATCGTAAAGGCTGGGAACTTTCTTGATTGCATAAAAATTAACTATTGAAAACCCTTGATCTACATACGTTAGATCAAGGGTTTTAATTTGTTTTCAATTTTCTAATGCATATTGTGGGTTTATGCGCTATTTTTCTAAAAAGAGTATCCGGCGGAAATCTGAAAGACGTTGTTCTTGTTGGCGAAATCAATATTAGGGTCATTGTTGATATCGGTCACCCCTTTATTGTAGCGTAGACTAAAAAAGATATTATCGTTCAATTTATAGGATGCACCAATGGCAATCGATACATCAATACTGGAATAGTCTGACTTGTCAGGGGCATTGGTAGAAATAAGATATCCGACGACGACACCCGCTTCGGCACTTAAACCCTTGATGATGTAATACTTTCCTAAAACGGGAAGATTTACATAATCCAACTTTAGATTGTTGATGTTGCCAAAGTTCCATTTACTGCCTTGTGAAGAGTATAATAATTCTGGCTGTACGGCAAATTTTTCTGAAATGGGCACTACGGCCATTCCACCAATATGAAAGCTCACCTTTGAGCCAAGAGCTCCTAAACCAAGGTTGTTACCACTTAAAGAGGCCACATTAACGCCTCCTTTGACTCCGAAATCAAAATCTTGGGCAGATATGGTGACAAATGCAAAACATAGCAGTACTGTAGTAAATAATTGTTTTTTCATAATTCAAAAGTTTAAATTTTATAGTTACACCTGTTAATACCAAAGTGTGCAAAAGGTTAACATGGGTATGAAAAAAACATCAATATGGAGGAATACGTCAGTAGAAGAATATTATGTTCGACTATAAACTAAAAAATTGTTGAAACGGGAAGTATGGTACTAAGGGTGCATAACTTGCTTAACGACAAAGAAGCCTTTGTTCAGAACAAGCTTATTTGCCCATTTTTATACTGCCCGTGAAGTTTTGAATTCAATTTTGGAAATGTTTTGTCCTTAAAATAAGTATGTCTTGCCATACGGGCCAAATCATGGATCTGAGTTGCAATTTTACCTTCGCCACGGATCCGTGTTCCGTATCGGCTATCGTTTAAAGAACCCCCGTGGCAGGCCTCAATAAGATGCAGTACCTTATCTGCCCTATTGGGAAGCGTTTTTTTGATCCAATCTGTAAAAATCTGACCAATGGCCCCATTGAGCCGAACGATGGTGAAAGCGAAAGATAAAGCTCCATTATCAGAAACCGCTTTGGCCAAGTTCATGATCTCATGGCTATTGATTCCTGGAATGATCGGTGCGAGCATGGCATTGACAGGTATATTGTTTTCCGATAGAATACGAATAGTCTCCAAACGTTTTTTAATGGTCGTTGTTCGCGGTTCTAAAATACGCCTCGTTTCCTCTGACAAAGAAGTGACCGAAATGTTTACACCCACCAATTGATTTTTTGCGAGCTCCTTTAACAAATCCAAATCTCGTAAGATCAATGCATTTTTTGTGATGATGCCCACAGGATGTCGGTACTTTATAAAAATTTTCAGACATGCTCTGGTTATCTTGAATTTTTTCTCGGCAGGTTGGTAGCAGTCCGTATTTCCAGAGAGGATTATAGTCTTGGCCTTCCAGTTTTTGTTTTTCAGTTTGGCTTCCAACAGCTTTGGCCCATCTTTTTTGATGAGTATCTTTCGTTCAAAATCCAATCCAGCACTATAGCCCCAAAACTCGTGCGTATTTCTAGCGTAACAATAAACACAACCATGTTCGCAACCTTGATAGGGATTCATAGAAAATGACATACCGATATCAGGGCTCTTAACTTTGTTTACAATGGTCTTTGGAAATACGGGAATATATCGGGTCTTGTTATTGTCTGCATTTTCGCCTTCGATTCGACAAAATTCCAAAAAATCATCTCGGGTTTCATAAATATGTTCGAAGAATCTATTGTGCATATTTTGTTGTGCCCCACGCCCTTTGATGTAATTTTTTTGATTCAATTTATGGATATATTCCAAAAATAAGGAATATATCCTATTTTTATATCTAAATACTTGTTTTTAACCCTTTTCTAGGTAAAGAAAAGTATCGAAAACCAGAAGAAAAACAATAAAGGACTCTTTAAACCTATCTTAAAGATCTGTTAGTTCGAAATGTTTCCTACTTTCACCCTTACAAGCTGCTTTTTACTTCCCCTTTTTGCATAGAATAAAAGGTTGTTGGTAGCTTTATCGATCAAGGGTCGAGAAACCATAATAGGTAAGCGCACTTCTTTATCGTCGATCAGTTTTTTGTACGCTAGGTTTCCGTCTGGATTAATTTTGATTACGAACATATTTGGGTTTTTACTGTACCCTTGTTTAAAAAGAATACGTTCTTTACTGATTTTATGGGGGTTTTCCCCTGAATTGATAAAGAAATACATATCGTCTCCTTCTCCGTAGGCAGTATAAGAGGCATAGGCGGCATCACCTTGCGTAACCTCTGTTTTATTTATGTTTCTGGCCCATTCCATCTCGCCAGCAGCGTTAAGTTTTGCGCAAACAATATCATTATAATGGTAGCGCTCTACTTTTTTGCTGCCACCCACGCCAATGTCATTGCCTTGGGTCACGAAATACTCTTCAGCACTGAAGATAATGTCCTTTTTCGGTGTAATATGAACATCTTTAAAAATTAGGTTTTTTATTTCGGCATCGATTTCCCTACCGAACTTATCCATCATAAATTGCTTTGAAAACGGATTGTATTTTTTAGACCGAACCGCTAACGTACTCGGGTCGAGTTTAAAATATACCAGCCCATTGTACCTATTATCTTTTCTATCTGCATAAAAACCAACGGTAATCAGTTCATTATCTGTCAAAACCGGCTTTAACGATTCAGGAAAACGCCCAGCCTCGCTAAATTCTTGTGTCTGATGGCCACTATCGGTGACCCGAACCAATTCATATTGATACCGTCGTTCTTTGGCATCAAAACGACGCTTCTTAAAAAAGGCCTTTCCCATAAGGTATACGGTTTGTAGGTCTTTTGATACTTCTATATTTTCAAAGGCGTAGTTTTTTTCTTGAATTTGCTCAGTGAAGTCGTAATTGATATGCTGTTTTAAATCGGTACCGAACAAGTATATATGGTATTTTCGGTCATTGCCCTCACGATGGTAAACGGTAATCACAAAAGCCGATTTTTCTTTATTAAAGTGCACGGCAGTTGAAAAACCACCACCGAATTTTCGACTATATTTGCTGACCGCCAGAGGGTTTACAACTTCTTTGGAGGGAATGCTAAGTAGAACCTTTTCTGTAAAATCAAAATTACCGAGCGCACTCTGGTGCACTACATACTGATACGCTTCTTCTTTTTTATTATACAGCAATTCCAACAAATAGAGTTGGCCATTCTTCACAAAACTATCTACCATATACTGCCCTGCATACTTATTGTTGTAATCTTCAACGAGGTTCAGCTCGGCATCGTACAACTCTACAAAATGACCTTTTGGCCGTAAAGGCATACCTCCATAGTAGGTGCGCACAAGAACTGTTTGACCATTCTCTGAGCCACTGATACTAAGCACTGTAGAGTATTTATACCTATCGGAATATTTTTTTCCTAAATTATAATCGACAAAAATTTCCTGTGCCTTTACAGAAACTAAGGCAACAAGAAAAAACAACATATAAAGGCCTTTTCGAACGGTCATAAGAAGGTTTTGATCGGGTGCTATTTTCCTGGAAAATCGGCCTTCCGCTTTTCTAAAAAGGCAGTTGTACCTTCTTTGAAATCAGCTGTACCAAAACAGGTGCCAAAAGCTTTGATTTCGGCCACATACCCATTACTGTCTTTCTTAAAACCTGCATTTACCGCTTTTATTGCATGGCCAATGGCCACAGATGAATTATTCGATATTCTGCCCGCGATCTTTTCACATAGAGGCAACAATTCTTCTTGGGCGACAACATGGTTTACCAAACCGTAAGCCAATGCTTTTTCAGCATCGATCATACTTGCCGTCATAATCAATTCCATAGCCCTGCCCTTGCCTACCAATTGTGGCAAACGCTGGGTGCCCCCGTAGCCGGGTATCACCCCAAGAGAAACCTCGGGCAGTCCCATTTTGGCATTGTCGCTCGCTACTCGAAAATGGCAAGCCATGGCAAGTTCAAGCCCACCGCCCAAGGCAAAGCCATTGACTGCCGCAATAATCGGCGTTGATAGGCTTTCAATAAAATCAAACAATTTCTTTTGCCCGTTCTTTGCCAAACTCCTGCCCTCTTTCTCTGAAAAGTCGGCGAATTCAGAAATATCGGCTCCTGCAACAAACGCTTTTTCACCGCTTCCAGTAAGAATGATGACCTTGATGCCTTTCTTAGTATCCAAGGCTTTGAAAGCCTTGTGCAGTTCTTGAATGGTTTCAAGGTTCAAAGCATTTAACTTGTTGGGCCTATTTATGGTAACCTTTCCCAAATATCCCACTGTATCTACTACAATAGTATTGTAATTCATGTTTTTCTGTCTTTTTTAGTTATATATTTCTTTGGGAAATCTGACCGTGAACACAGTACCCTTGCCAGTTTGCGAAGTAAAGTCGATACTTCCCTTATAGGTCTCCACAATATTTTTCACCATACCAAGACCGAGACCCATACCACTTGATTTAGTTGTGAACTTGGGTTCAAAAATCTTATCTCTAAACCCATCTTCTATTCCTACTCCATTATCGGCAACGGTAAATTTTACAAAATCACCTTCTGATACAACCGACACCAGAATACGGGGCAATTCTACATCGGGTACGGCCTGAATCGCATTTTTCACCAAATTGGTCACCACGCGAATAAGCTGGGTGCGATCCAATTTTGCGATGATTTCTTCTTCGTCTGAAATAAAATGGATGTAGTCTTCGGTAAAGATATCAAGTGCCAACTTTACGATTTTTACTACGTTGAGGGTTTCATTCTGCTGAGCGGGCATCTCGGCAAAATTTGAAAAAGCCGAAGCAATATTGCTCATCGTATCGATCTGTTGGATCAATGTTTTAGAATATTCGGCAACCTTGGCATCAATATCTGAATCTTTAGGATCGAATTTACGCTCAAAACTCTGTACACTCAACCGCATAGGGGTTAAGGGATTCTTGATTTCATGGGCGACTTGTTTGGCCATTTCGCGCCAAGCCTGTTCTCTTTCGCCTTTGGCCAATTTCGCGGCACTCACCTCAAGCTCATCGATCATGGCGTTGTACGAATCTACGAGCTTTCCGATTTCAGAACTGGGGTCTTCTATGAATATCTTCTTGTTGCGTTTGGTCAGGTCGGTCTTGTGCATCATATCAGAAACGGTCTGCAAAGAGCGTGTTACATACTTTGAAATAAAATAGGCCAACGCAATGGCAATCAATAGCATTAAAAAATACACCCAGCCCAAACGTATCAAAAACTCTCTCAACTCCATATCGTTAAAAGAGTTGTCCTCATGGTAGGGCAGGTTCAATATACCTATCGGTTTAAATTTATTGTCCGTGATGTATGTATACGAGGCTTGGTATTTGTCTCCTGCGGCAGAATTCTTATCTACATAACGCCTAGTGGCACTTGCCGCTAAATTGTTCAATACTTCTGCATCTAAACAATTCGAATCGGTATCGATCTCAAATTTTGGCCTAGAGCTTTTTATCAACTGCCCTTCGAGATCGTAAATATTGAACGCAGCAGATAAAACGTCTGCTATCTGATAGATCTCATCTTTGAAGATCAGTCCCAAGTTTTCGGTCGTTCGGGGATAGGTCGTTTTTTTAAGAACATAGCTTACGCTCTCTTTGACCTGCTCTTCCTTTCGGTCCAAACGATTATCATGGTAATCTTTAGACTGTTCACGAGATTGGTAAATCGTCACCCCCGCAATCAATACCGAGGCGATCAACACCAAGAGAATCATGCTGATAAAAATGCGCGATCTAAGGGATAATTTTTTAAACAAGAGATCTTAATTTAAGAATAAAGATAACAAACATTACGCCAGAGTGATCTATTCTAATAGATTTGCTTAGGGTTTTGTTTATGCTTCAGGATTCTTATCTCGAATACGCTTGTAAAGCCGTATGCCCAGCATCAGCAGAACACCTAGAACTAGTATTCCGACGACGCCAAAAATCCAATTTACAGTGCTTTTTAGTATGACCAAGAACACTATGGCAAAAAGAATAATGGTCGCCCCTTCGTTCCAGATACGCATGAATTTTGAGGTGTATTTTATTTCGTCACGTTGTAATTGCTTGAAAATTTGATGGCTTTTCAGATGGTAAATAAACAATAAGAAGACGAACCCTAATTTCACGTGCATCCAAGGTTGTTGTAACCAAGATGGCATCAACACCAACAACCAAACGGCAAATAAGGTGCACAAAATGGCAGATGGCCAAGTGATGATATACCATAGTCTTTTGGTCATCAATTTGAATTCTTTGGTCAATATTTCTTTTTCAGGTGATGGTCGAAACGATGCCTCAATATGGTTGATAAACAAACGTGGAACATAAAACAGCCCAGCGAACCAAGTGACCACAAAAATTAGATGTAACGATTTTATGTAGTTGTAGTAGTCTGGCATTACGGTTTTTTGGTGGGGTTTTGATGGGTATTGAAGATGGAAAGAACGTGAATTACATTTTCGTCTATCTCGTAAACAACAGAATACGGAAATCCCTTAATGGGAATCTCATATTTGGCAATTCGTTTTTCTTCAAAAGCGTAGGCATAATAAATAAGGTAATCTAACGTTTCCGCCACCTTCGCATAAAACTTTTCTGCCACCTTCAAAGATTTAGATTCATAATAGGAAAGCGCATCTATCAAATCTTCTTTTGCCCTTGATTCAAGAAAAATCTTAAACACCATATTTCTTCCTAAGGTTTTTCCTCACCTGCTCCCAAGGAATCAATATCGCTTTACCATCCTTTATATCTTTACTTCTTCTATCTACTTCCCTCCATTGTTCTTTGGTTAATTTTGATTCAATCTTGGTATAGATTTCTTCATCTTCCCTTACTGCTTGTATCTCCACTTCAACATCAAGAGCTTTTGAGACTTTTTTTAATATTTTGGGGTCATCACAGTCAATCAAACGTTCTACAAGTATTTTTTTTAAATCTTCCATAGTCAAAAGTAATCAATCCTCTACAAACAAATACTTCAATTTCAAGTTGTTGAAAGCCGAATTGAATTCCTCTATTTCCTTATTGACCAAGGTGTTGAAAACCTTCAATTGTTTATCGATCTGCCCCGTAAGTTCATTTTTTACGGCAACATCCTGTTCTGTAGGCGGAAAATCGTCTATGGCCACTAAACTGTTCAAATGACCTAATTTATTGTTTAACCTGACAGGAAAATTCAGTGGATCTTGATTACTTCGGTTTTTGGTTTGGTACAAGGCCTTTTCGACCTCACCGAATTTTTCTTTCATTTTTTTGGCCTTTTCCACCAAATCTTTGGTCTGCACATTGTCTTTGTACTGTTTGGCAAACGTATCTAGCTGAGCGTTTATCTTTCCTATGTTTTTGATGGACTGATGCGCTTTTTCAATCGTGGCATTTATATCGGTTATAAAATCGAACTGCTTTTGCATATCGGCCACTGACACTTCGGCCCTCGGATCAGGAATGATATTAAACGTCTGCGAAACGGAGTTTCCATTGACATCTAAAAATACCTTGTACGGCCCAGGTACGGCTTTGGCTCCCTTTAAACTAGCCCACCAGAGAATCATGCCTTCTAACTTTTTTGCACCCTTTCCTCTTGTATCCCAAACATGGGTATTGCCTCCCTTTTTAATTTCAAGTTTTTTGTCTTTTTCTTTGGACGCCCTACTGAAAGACGCCAAAGTATCGCCCGTCATTGAAGTATACGCTATACTGATACTGTCTTTCTCGCTCAAATTCTTTAGATAAAAATGGGTGACCACCCCGTTCGGATGATTTTGTCCTTCGGTCTTTGACGGTTCTTTGCTAACACTACCCTTTGTTCGGTACGCATCTTTGGGCTTGTACAAAATGGAAGTCCTGCTTTTTTTACTGTTATCCATTTGATGCAGTACGGTCAGATCATCTATAATCCATAAACTACGCCCTTGGGTGGCAACGATCAAGTTATTGTCTTTTATGGTCAGGTCGGTTATCGGAACAATGGGGAGATTAAGTTGAAACGGACTCCAATTTTGGCCATCATCAAAAGAAATATACATTCCCGTTTCCGTTCCTGCATACAACAAGCCCTTCCTTTTCGGGTCTTCGCGAACAACCCTTGTGAAATGCTCATTGTTTATACCGTTCGTTATTTTTGACCATGTCTTACCATAATCGGTCGTCTTGTAAAGATAGGGGCGAAAGTCACCTAGCTTGTAGCGTGTCGCTGCCACATAACAAGTACCTTCATCAAAAGCAGAGGGCTCTATACTATTTATCATGCTCCATTCGGGCATACCGCTTGGTGTTACGTTTTCCCAACTTTGACCACCGTCTTTGGTTATATGAACCAGACCGTCATCACTGCCCACCCATAACAAACCTTCTTTCAACGGACTCTCATTGGCCGCAAAAATGGTGCAATAGTATTCTACTCCCGTATTATCTTGTGTGATCGGACCACCACTTGAAACCAATTTTTCCGGATCGTTTCGCGTGAGATCATCGCTCAGTAATTTCCAGCTTTGTCCTTCATTTTCAGAGAGATGTACATGATTTGAAAACGTGTATAATTTTTTAGGGTTGTGCTTGCTGAAAATTATAGGAAAATTCCATTGAAAACGATATTTCATTCCTTCCGCGCCATGGCCCATTGGGTTGTCGGGCCAAACATTTATTCCTCTAACTGTTCCTGTTTTGTGGTTTACTCGGGTTAAAAATCCATCGTAACTGCCCCCGTAAACAATATCATTGTTCAAAGGATCTACTGCAATATGTGCCGATTCGCCCCCTGCGGTTTCCTCCCAATCATCTTCACCAATGCTACCACCATCACTTCGATGTTTCACTCGAATGGTAGAATTGTCTTGCTGAGCCACATAAATTCGATACGGAAACGAATTGTCAGTGGTAACCCGATAATACTGTGCAGTCGGCTGGTTGTAGTACGTACTCCAAGTTGCACCACCATCATAAGAAATTTGTGCGCCCCCATCGTCGCCCATGATCATTCGTTGCGAATTTTCAGGAGATATCCAAAGATCATGATGGTCACCATGCGGGGCATTAAAAGTGTTGAACGATTTGCCGCCGTCAGTTGATTTGTGATAACGCACATTCAGTACGTACACAATATCTTCATCTTCTGTATCTGCATAAATTCGGGTATAGTACCATGCTCTTTGCCGTAATTTACGTTCTTCGTTTACCCGTGTCCATTTCTTACCTCCGTCATCGCTACGATAGAGTCCGCCTTTTTCTTTATTCTCAACTATGGCCCACACCCGTTCTGAATTCTTAGGTGATACCGTTACGCCAATTATTCCTAAGGTGTCTTTCGGGAAACCCTCGTTTTTTGAGATTTCCATCCATGTTTCTCCACTATCGGTACTCTTCCACAAGGCAGAACCATCGCCACCACTACTTAAACTGTAGGGTGTGCGTTTTGCCCTCCAAGTAGAAGCGTATAAAATTCGAGGATTGTTCGGATCCATAACTAAATCGACAGCACCCGCTTGATCGTTTACGAACAAGGTTTTTTTCCAGTTTTTACCACCATCGATACTTTTATAGACCCCACGATCTTGGGTCGGTTTATAGATATTGCCCAATACAGCGGCATAAACGATATCTGAATTTGTGGGATGTATTCTAACTCGCGGAACATGGCGACTGTTTTTCAATCCAGCGGATGTCCAAGTTTTTCCTGCGTTTTCGGTTTTCCAAATTCCGTAACCTGAAGATACATTGCCTCGAAGTGTTTTTTCTCCCCCACCAACATAAATTACATTGGGGTCGCTTTTTGCAACTTCTAC
>VAPK010201515.1_pt1 | contig 11608 bp, 10 predicted proteins | sample 3395031 | NCBI WGS metagenome assembly VAPK01 (sample SAMN08290443, study PRJNA428436) | hydrothermal vent metagenome | isolation source: Deep-sea hydrothermal vent chimney 1 | place: Pacific Ocean: Juan De Fuca Ridge
ACCGAATCCGGCTTTCGACTGATTTTCCGATTAAATTTGCCATATTTCTGTAACACAGATTAATAATCTGTGTTACAGAAATTTTGACTCTGAATCGCTGGGCTTTGTGATTAAGCTTTATTTTTATGGGAAATTAATACCAAGTAAAGCAAAACAAAAAGAACAAAGAAACTGATTATAATTTGGAAATACCAAAAACGAAATTATTTGATGTTTCCTCAAGATAGTACAATTGAAGCATTAACCGACATTCTGTCAAATTCGACGCGTGGTTTATTGGTGCATAACGAGCTTGGGGACTGGCTTGCCGGAATGAACAGAGGTTACTCCGGTGATTCCAAAATGTTCTTTACAAACATCTATAACGTACCAAGAAGTATGAAGTGAGTAAAATAATTAAAGGTTCTACATACCTACATAGACCTTATTTAAGCGCACTTGGTGCTTCAACAATTAGCTGGTTAATAGAAAATAGTACCGAGTCTGACCTTACTTCCGGATTCTTCGCAAGGTTTATATATGCAATACGCAACAAACCAACGAAGGAATATTTGGCATTGCTCGAATTAAAAAACCTTACTGCACGTACGGAAAACAATTTTAATGCGGCGGAAATTTACGAAAGGTTATCACAACTTGAACCTATTGAAATAGAAATTACAAAAGAAGCGGAATCCTATCATATAAACTATGACAAGGAGGCTTTTAAGGAATTACTTAAATCCGAAAATGAGAACGAGCTGTCCTTTAAATCAAGGCTGCTTATCTACTCTCTTAAGTTTGCAATGATTATCTGCCTAACTCATAACCGGATTGTGATTGAGCTGGATGATATCAAGGACAGTATAGCTTTGACCGATTATTACAAAAGGAATGTTGAATTATTATTGAGCAAAGAGCTTACACAAACAGAGTTTACACAGATAGAGGACAAGGTATTGAGATTACTAAATCGCAATGAGCAAGAAACTATCAAACGGAGTATGCTCTTGAACCTTACCAAACCGAAAGCTAAACAGCTGGATGAAGTTGTATTGAACATAACCGAAAAAGATTTAATTGCTGAAGGAACACAGCTAAGCAGTAATGGGAAAGCAAAATCTAAAGTTTATAAATTATTAAACAGTTAAAGGTTAAATAATCAATTCTAACTTTAAGGAGATTTTTCTTAAAGTCAAAACCGATAAATGTTTTGTTTTCAGCTTATATTCTTAATATATATATTTAATATTAAGAAGAGGGTGAGAGCAAAAAAATAAGAAAGTATGTTTATACGCTATAATCGAACAATATAAAAAAAGGTACTTTATAGGTTTTTTAATTCAGAATCTGTAAGAGACGCAGGAAACGTAAAATTTTTGAAGTATATATAGTACGTTTCGTTAAGTTATTGTAAAATACTAACATACAGCGAAATTAAAGACGGATAAACAAAATAAAAACATTCCAATTATGCGGAAATTTTATCAAGCGAAAAAAACAATGGCAAATTTATTTGTTTAAAAAATTAAGTATTCAGTATCTTTGTAAAAAATAAAGTTACAGTTTACGGAAAATAAAAAATTTTTTGAGAAAGCTGATAAGGTTTTAAGGGCGTAAACTCCCTAACTTTTCCTTGTTGGCTTTTCTCATTTTAAATAGTTCTTTGCGTATTTTCTTTATGTAGTGTTTTTAATAAGACTTATTTATCTTAAGTACATACAAAAGTACATACCAAAATGCTATTAATCAGAGGGTTTTTAAAAATCTTTAAAAATAAAAAGCCCGATTTCATTACAAAATCGAGCTTTTCCGGTACACCCTGCCGGGTTCGAACCGGCGACCTGCTGATTAAGAGTCAGATGCTCTACCAACTGAGCTAAGGATGCACCGCAAATATATTACTATTAGTTTTTTTTTCAAAAGATTATTTTTCAAAAATGGAATTTTATTCGCTTTTTTTCTGCATCACAAGATATTGCCACGGTTTCAATTTTAGCTCAAACAAGTTAAATAGTTTAACTTGTTTATCTGTAAATATTTCAATGTAATTTCCGCATATATTTTTATTGTCAATTTTTACGTGTGTTTCCTTTTCCGATAAATTAAAAATAGAAATGATTTTATTGTCTCCTTTTTCTCTTGAAAAAACCAGAACATTTTTAGGATTATCAGTCTTAATAAATTTAATTTTACCTCCGTTTAATCCATTCCATAAAGCGACATTCTCACTTTTAAATTTGTAAAGCTGAGAGTATAAGGAAAACAATTTCCCCTTTTTTATCTCAATTGTATCTTTGCCGAAAAAACTTAGTCTCTTGTTCAAACCGTATTCCTGCCCGGAATAGAGCAGCGGCATTCCCGGCAGCAGAAAGGTTAAGACAGAAAAACATTCTGCGCCGTTTCCCAATCTTTCATAAACCGTACCGTTCCAAGTGTTTTCATCGTGGTTTGTTGTAAAGGTCATTCTATAATCGTTTGAAGAATATTCCCTTTTTTCATTGGCATAGTAATCAATAATATCGAAGGCATCTTTTCTTCCCTTTGCAATTCTATTCATCAAATCTTTAAGCTGCCAATTATATGTCATGTCAAAAGCATGCACTTGCAATTCCGGTTCGCTTGCTTCGGCGAGCATAAAAACGGGTTTGATTTTATTTAATTCTTTACGTGCATAATTCCAAAATTCAGTTGGAACCATCGCCGCCACATCACAGCGAAAACCGTCAATATCTGCTTCGGTCAACCAATATTTCATTGCATCAACCATATATTTCCACAGTAATTTATTGTTGTAATTTAAATCAATAACATCACTCCAATCCGCAACCGGTGGAACAAAATTGCAGTCTTCGTTTATTGTATAAAATTCGGGATGCTCCTTTACCCAAACATTATCCCAAGCAGTGTGATTTGCAACCCAATCAATTATAATGTGCATTCCCTTTTTATGGATTTCTTTTACGAGCAATTTGAAATCTTTTAAACTGCCGAATTCAGGATTAACTTTTTTATAATTTTTCACAGAATAGTAACTACCCAATTTCCCTTTTCTATTTTTAATACCGATTGGGTTTATCGGCATTAGCCAAAGTATGCCGACACCAAGTTCTTTTAGTTGAGGCAAGTGTTTTTCAAATGCACTAAAAGTTCCTTTGGGAGTGTATTGCCTAATATTTACTTCATAAATGCCAACGTTTTTTGACCATGCGGGGTGCACAACTGTTGATTGTTGGGCTGATACAAAACTTGAAACTGTAAATATCAGCACGAAAAGAAATGATGGATTTTTTTTCAATATAATCATAGTTTTTCCTAAATTTTTATGAATTAAATTTACAAATTTTGTATATTATTTTCGATTAAGAATATAATAAATAAAAAATAAGGTATAAAACGGTTGATGATTCAAGATGGGCAATTGCTGCTCCATAAATTATTTATGGAATAGAGGAAAGTCCGAACTCCGCAGAACAAGGTGCCGGGTAACACCCGGGGACTAAATTGGCGCAAGCCATTAGTTACGGCAAGTGCCGCAGAAAATATACTTTCCGGCTTATGCCGGATAAAGGTGAAAAGGCAGGGTAAGAGCCTACCGCTTTTGTAGTAATGCAGAAGGTTCCAATTTGGAAGTTCTGACTTTGTCAGAATCAAGGTAAACCCCACCTGGAGCAAGATCACGTAGAAAGCTTCTCTACTTTAGGGACAAAGTTGTTCGCTTTGACAAACTTTCGGGTAGGTTGCTAAAGCCGGTTAGTAATAGTCGGCGTAGATAAATAATTGCCTTTCGGCTCCGCTTTGTCGGATGCAGGAATACAAAATTCGGCTTATAGTCTTGAATTATCGACTGATTTTAAAATTCGTAATATGCAGAAAAAGCGTTGGAAAATCCTCGAGTCCCCCGATGAAAAGGCAATTCTTGCACTTGCCGACAGTTTAACCATTTCAAGCGTTCTCGCGAAGCTGTTAATACAGAGAAACATCACTACTTTTTTTGAAGCAAAAACTTTTTTCCGCCCATCAATTGAAGACATACACGACCCGTATTTGATGGACGGTATGGAAAAAGCTGCGCTGCGTGTAATTGAATCGGTTACTAACAACGAACGGATTTGTGTTTACGGCGATTACGATGTTGACGGCACTTGTTCGGCATCTTTGCTTTATATGTTTTTGAAGGAATTGGGTGCAAATGTTGAAGTTTATATTCCCAACAGATTGGATGAAGGTTACGGAATATCAGTTGAAAGCATTGATTTATTTAGAGAAAGGAATATAAATCTTTTAATTTCTGTCGATTGCGGAATTACTGCCGTTAGGGAAGTTGAATATGCGAGCCAATTCAATATTGATACAATTATTTGCGATCATCATCAACCAAAAGAAAAAATACCGGATGCGTATGCTGTACTTGATCCGATTAAACCGGGATGCAGTTATCCCTTCAAATATCTCTCGGGTGCGGGGGTTGCTTTCAAACTTGCAAGAGCTGTTGCCGATAGAATAGGACGTTCGGAAGATGTTTTTCAATATCTCGATCTTGTTGCACTTGCGGCTGCAGCAGATATTGTTCCGCTGTTTGACGAAAACCGTATTTTGGTTAAACGTGGAATTGAACTGATAAATTCAAATCCTCGACCGGGAATAAGAGCTTTAATAAAAATAGCAAGAATGGAACCTGGAAATTTATCAGCAGGTAGAATTGTTTTTACTCTTGCACCAAGAATAAATGCTGTAGGACGAATGGGCGATGCTATGCGGGCGGTTGATTTGTTTACTGCCAAAACAAAAGTAGAAGCGGAAAGAACGGCAGCAATTTTGGAGAAAGAAAATATAGCTCGCCGTAAAATTGATGAAATGACATTTTCTCATGCCATTGAGCTGCTTCACGAAAAAGTTGATATTGATAATGACATGGGAATTGTTCTGCACAATGAAAGTTGGCATCCGGGAGTAATTGGAATTGTGGCTTCGCGAATGGTTGAAAAATATCACCGACCTGCAGTTATGCTGACAACTATTGACGGTGTTGCAAAAGGCTCTGCCCGAAGTATTCCGGGTTTCGATATTTATTCTTCAATTGAAGCATGTAAGGATTTACTGATTCAATTTGGCGGACACAAAGCTGCGGCAGGATTAGCTTTGAAAATTGAAAACGTAGATATATTTAGAAAGCGATTTAACGAATCATTAAAAGAAAGATTAAACAGTGAGCTTATACTTCCCGAAATAAAAATAAATGCGGAAATAAGTTTTTCTGAAATAACTCCTAAATTTATAAGAATATTGGATCAGTTTTCTCCATACGGTCCCGGAAATATGCGACCTGTGTTTTTATCACGAAGTGTTAGTCTCTCGGCACCACCGAGAATTGTCGGTAAAAATCACATGATCGCAACACTCCGTCAAAACGGCAACGATAAAGTTTTCGATTCTATTGGGTTTAATCTAGGAGAATTTGTTAATTTAATTGATTACAAAAATAGTTTATTGGACATTGTTTACACAATTGAGCAAATTTCGAGGGGAGGAAAAATTTTTCCGCAGTTTCGCTTAAAAGATATCAGAGTTTTAGAAAATTAATAAATAAAAAATAAGGGAATTCCAATGTCGGGTCATTCAAAATGGGCAACTATTAAAAGAAAAAAAGCAGCAATCGATGCTAAAAGAGGAAAGGCATTTACTAAACTTATTAAAGAAATTACAATAGGTGCAAGGGAAGGTGGAGGTGATATAAACGGAAATCCGAGATTGCGGCTTGCAGTAGATAACGCTAAATCTGCAAATATGCCTATGGATACTATTGAAAGAGCAATTAAAAAAGCCACCGGTGAATTGGACAACGTTCAATATGTTGAACTTAATTACGAAGGTTACGGTCCCGGCGGAGTGGCATTATACATTGAATGCGTTACTGATAACAAAAACAGAACTGTGGCAGAAGTTCGGCATATTTTAAGTAAACACGGCGGAACCCTTGGTGAAACAGGTTCGGTTGCTTGGATGTTCGATAGAAAAGGTGTTATTACATTACCTACACAAGGTAAAACCGAAGATGAAATTTTTGAAATCATTCTTGAGGCAGGCGCCGATGATTTACAAACCGAAGAAGATTTTTTTGAAGTAACAACATCAATGGAAAATTTTGAACAAGTGAGAAAAGCATTGGAGTCGGTTGGTGTTAAAGCGGAAAATGCTTCTCTTCAATGGATTGCCAAAAATATGGTGGAAGTTACAGGAGAAAATGCTGAAAAACTTGAAAAGCTTATTGATGCTATTGAAGATAATGATGATGTTCAAAATGTATTTACAAATGCCGATTTTACCGATTTGTAGTTAAGACCAACTAACTTAATCATTATAAATATTATTATTTAAATCATAAATGTTAAATAACAAATGAAAATACTCGGCGTTGACCCGGGGACAATAATTACCGGGTTTGGTATTGTTGAATATAACAACAGTCAATTAGTAAGAATAAAATCCGGTGTAATAGTTCCCGATAAAACACAGAATATGGCAATTCGACTGAGTACTATTTATGATGAATTAGATAAATTGATTAAAATATATAAACCGGATGAGTTTTCCATTGAAACGGCTTTTTATGGAAAGAATATCCAATCGGCAATGAAAATAGGTTACGCACGCGGAGTGTCTTTGTTGGCTGCCGTTCACAATAACTTGCCTTATGGCGAGTATTCTCCGAGAGAAGTTAAAAAAGCTATTGTAGGTAAAGGCGGCGCATCTAAAGAACAAGTTCAATTTATGATTAGAAAGTTAATGTTAATTAACGACGAGAAAATGAAATTTGATGAAAGCGATGGACTTGCAATTGCAGCCTGCCACGCATTTAAGTCAACTTCGCCGACTTTTAAAACAGGTAATTGGAAAAACTTTATTAAGGAAAATCCGGACAGAATAATTGGATAATATTGGAATAAACATTTAATAACTTACTTTATAAGCAATAAAATGATTGGCTATTTAACAGGAAAAATAATTTCGAAAAAACCCACACAAGTTTTACTTGATGTTCATGGTGTTGGGTATGTAATAAATATTTCATTAACAACATTTGAAAAACTTCCCGAAGAAAAATCAAAAATTTCATTGCTGACATATTTGAATGTTCAAGAAAATGCACTAACACTATATGGCTTTTCTGCGTTGGCTGAGAAAGAAATGTTTACATTGCTAATCAGTATCAGCGGCATCGGACCTAAATTGGCGCAGGGTATTCTCTCGGGAATTCAAATTAGTGAACTGCGTGAAGCAATAAAATCGGCAAATGCTTCCCGTATGATTGCTGTTCCCGGTGTTGGCAAAAAAACCGCCGAACGTTTAATTATTGAACTACGTGATAAAGTAGATGCAATAACGGAGAGCATTGACTCTGATTCACAAGCCCCATATAGTGTGCGAAGTGATGCTGTTGCAGCGTTAACGAGTCTTGGCTACAATGCAAAAACTGCTGAAAGTGCTGTTCGCAAAGCGTTGTCGGTAAATTCGTCCGCTTCGATTGAGGATGTTGTAAAAAATGCTCTTTCGGTTCTAAATAATTAAATTTATTGTTGGACTTGGGAAAGTAAGTTTATAAGTTTTATATCATCAATTTTCTTAAAATAAACTTTTGAAATTATGACCGATAAAAACAAAAAATCCTTGCATCCTCTTTGGGGAGATTTCTATTCAAAATATTTTAAAAGTACAGAGGAATCAATTGTTGAAATGCTTGGCAATATTCCAATGCTGCAAACCTTAAAAAAACGAGAGCTAAAGATTATTTCAAAATATGCTTACGAAAGATCATTTGAAATAGGAGAGCTTATTTTTGAAACCGGGCAACCGGGAGCGGCAATGTTCATAATTAAAGAAGGTGAAATAAAGATTGTAAGAAAAATTGATTCCGGTGATTATGTTGATCTTGCTATTCTAAAAAACGGAGAATTTTTCGGCGAGCTTGCTCTACTTGATAATTCACCTCGTTCCGCTACTGCTTTGGTAAGTCGCCCTACAACAACAATTGCAATATTTCGCGAAGATTTAAATAACCTTCTCGAATCGCATCCCGAGCTTGGCGGAAAAATAATGAAACGACTTGCTATTATTACCGGCTTACGACTTAAAGCAACAAATGGTCAATTGCTTGAAAAAGAAAATGAAATTCAAAAGCTAAAGGATAAACTAAATGAAAGATCCTGAACGAATTACAAGATCCCGAATTTTTTATTTTTTTCTTTTCGTGTTTCTCCTGCTTCTGTTTGGATATTTATTTATTGCCTTGCGTGCATTGATGCTCCCGATTCTTATGGGTACCCTTGCAGCATACATTTCAAAACCGGGAGTAAATTATTTAAGGCGGCTGGGAATTCCAAAATCGGCAGCCATAATTATTTTACTTGGTGTTTTCGGGTTTTTAATTTTTGTGATTGGGCAGCGAATAGCTTCTGTAATACCTACCGAGAAGCAAACTCTTGAATTGCGGGTTCAGATACAATACAAGTTAAATCAAAGCTTTTTGGCATTTCTTGGGAAAAAAAATTTTAATACTAAGGGAAATATAATTGATGAAATTGTAGGCGATGAATTGCTTCCGCCAATGGAAAGCATAAATTTGTTTTTAATGCTTGATTCTAAAGAAGAGGATGAATTCCTTTCATTGATAGACAGCTCACAAGTTGCAAAAAGAATTATTTATTTTTACAAAGAAAACAAAAAAATTCCGTTCAAACAAAATGTTCTTATTGCAAGCAAGAACGATGAAGATACATCGATTATTCCGTTAACGCCTACTTTTAAGTCAAACTCAAAAATTGCTCTTTTCTTTAATGCCATTTCAAAATGGATAATTATGCCGTTTGTTTTCATTTTTGTTTTAATAGACGAAGGGGAAATTAAAAAATTTTTAATAAATATAATTCCCAATCGATATTTTGAAATGACTTTTACTACAATTGCCAAAGTTGATGACGCAATTGGAAATTATTTGCGTGGAACGTTACTACAATCATCGCTTGTTGGAATTGTAATTTTTATCGGTTTGGTGATTGTCGGGTTTAAATTGCAGGCTGCCATATTAATTGGAATAATCGCGGGAATTTCAAATGCCATTCCTTTTTTGGGACCTATTATTGGTCTTGGTGCAGGTGTTATTTATGCAATGATTGTTGAAGGTATAAATCCGTTAATTCCATTTATGCCTGATAATCCAATTGTTGGCGTTTTAATAGTTGTCTTTGCAGCTCAACTATTGGATAACTCGATTTTCCAGCCTCTCGTCCTGGGCAAAGCGGTAAATCTGCATCCGTTAGTTGTTGTAATTGGTGTAACCGGCGGATCGATAATAGCAGGCTTTTGGGGAATGCTTCTTGCAATTCCCACAATAGCGGTTTTCAAGGTTATAATTTCTACCGTTTATAAACAGGCAAAAGAATATTTTATTATTTATTAAATTATTTTTTGAACATTTATAATTGTAATTTGAGTTATTTTATCAATAAATTTTTACCCATTTGGAGGAAATATGAAAAATCAAAATTTTCAAAAACTTGATATCAAGTCGTTAATTATCGGAATGCTTACCGTTCTTTTGGCTTTTTCATTTTTCGGCAACAGTAAAAGTCCGATGGAGGAAAATACAATTAAAGCAAAAACAATTATTATTACAGACGATAACGGTAACGGCGCGATCGAGTTATCAGCAAGTAATAGCGGCGGTGTTATAAAAGTATTTAATTCCGCAGGGAAAATAACCGGAGCTTTGGGAACTAATGAAAGTGGAAACGGACAATTTCTCATCCTTGACAAAAATGAAAAACCAATGGCTTTTGTTGGTACGGCGAAGGATAATACCGGATTGGTTAGAACTTTTTATAAAGGAAAAAAAATATCTACTGAACTAGGAAAAGGATTTTTATACACATTTAACACCAAATCAAAAGTAACCGGATATTTTGGAACAAGTGGCAGTAACAATGGAATAATGAAAACATTTGACCAAAATGGAAGTCAGGATAGTTTCATTGGTAATTCGTATATGAGGTTTTATAATGACGCAGGACAAGTAACTTGCTACTTAGGAACTGCCGAAGACGAGGGCGGAATGATTACTTTAACAGACAAAAGCGGAAAATCAATTTTTTCAAAATAAAAGCAGGAATAAGTTGTTTTTTTTGATTGCTGCTTTGTTTTCTTTACCAACGTTATTTCAAAAATACTATACGAGCAAACTGGAAAGTTTGCTCTACAAAACGCACTTATTGATTCCGGCTAAATAAATACCGGAATAACAATATTTTTAATAATCATTCTCCTGTGTCTCTTTATTGAATCATGGTTGTTTTATAAACTAAAATTCAAAACCCCTGTATTATTAAAAATTTTTTACCGAAAATATTTTCTAACCATACGAAACCATAATTTTGTATATTACTAAGTTTTATTTCACTTAAAATTGTAACAATATTAATTAGAATGTTTTGATTGTAATTTATGCCAATTAAGAAAAAAATATTACTGCTCGGTTCCACAGGATCAATCGGGACCAATACATTGGATGTGTTAAGACGTTTTCCGGAAATATTTTCTGTTGCCGTTTTAACTGCAAATAATAATGTTCACCTGCTTGCAAAACAAATACGGGAATTTAATCCCGAAGCTGTTGTTGTTGGTTCAAAAGAAAAAGCAGATGCTCTAAGTAATTTGATTGATTTTACCGGAAAAATTTTAATCGGGGAAACAGGATTAATTGACGTTACACGCAGCTTTGATTATGATATCCTAGTTTCTGCTTTAGTTGGATTTGCAGGACTAGAACCAACAATAGAGGGAATAAAACGAGGCAAGCGAATTGCTTTGGCAAACAAAGAAACTCTCGTTGTAGCCGGAGAGATTATTACTTCGCTTACAAAAAAATATTCTGCCGAACTTATTCCCGTTGACTCGGAGCACAGTGCAATTTTTCAATGTCTCGTTGGCGAACAAAATTCTGAAGTTGATAAACTTATCATAACTGCATCAGGCGGACCGTTTTTAAATATGTCCGTTGAAAAACTTGCAAATGTTTCAGTTGAACAGGCACTAAATCATCCAAACTGGAAAATGGGAAATAAAGTTACAATCGATTCCGCAACCATGATGAACAAAGGCTTGGAAGTTATGGAGGCTTACTGGCTTTTCGGGTTTGATGTTGAACAAATTGATGTGGTAATTCAACCTCAATCAATCATTCATTCGTTTGTGCAATTTGTTGACGGTTCTATAAAAGCTCAGATTGGTACTCCGGATATGCGTCTTCCAATTCAGTATGCGCTGTCTTATCCGGAACGATTTAACAATTCCTTTGTCCAAACTAATTTCCCGAAAATTAAGCAGCTCACTTTTTTTGAGCCCGATATGCAAAAATACAAATGTCTTGAATTGGCTTTTGATTCCATTAAGGTTGGTGGAATTTCTCCTTGTATATTAAATGCGGCAAATGAAATTGCAGTCGCAAAATTTTTAAATAAAGAAATTTCGTTCATTCAAATCCCTGATTTGATTGAAACCGCGTTAAATAAAATTGAAAACCACGCATCACCAAATTTGGATACAATTTTTGAGTGTGATGCGGCAACAAGAAAGT
>VAPK010747224.1_pt1 | contig 11607 bp, 6 predicted proteins | sample 3395031 | NCBI WGS metagenome assembly VAPK01 (sample SAMN08290443, study PRJNA428436) | hydrothermal vent metagenome | isolation source: Deep-sea hydrothermal vent chimney 1 | place: Pacific Ocean: Juan De Fuca Ridge
GGGGTCGGACTCATGCATTATCTGGTATATTGCTTCAAAAATATCTTCAGTGCTACGGTTAGAAAAATAATCTCCATCGGTTCCATAGGCTGGTCTGTGCTCTTCGGAACATAATGTAATCGGTTTGCTGTCTAAATACTGATATGCATTCTGATTGTTTAATATTTCATTCATGATATATGCAGAGGCTCCACCCGGAACATCTTCATCAATAACCATTAAACGATTTGTCTTTTGTACACTTTTTACAATGTCATGAGAAATGTCTAAAGGCATTAAACTTTGTATATCAATAACTTCACAGCTAATATCAAATTGTCTTAACTGAATAGAAGCTTCTTCTACCAGTTTTAAAGTTGCACCATAGGAAACAAGTGTAATATCATCGCCTTCTAAAATAGTTTCTACTACTCCGACAGGAGTTTTAAAATTTCCAAAATTCTCAGGTTGTTTTTCTTTTAAACGATAGCCGTTAAGATTTTCAATAATTAGTGCAGGATCATCACTTTCCATCATCGTATTGAAAAACCCTGCTGCTTTTGTCATATTTCTTGGAACCAAAATACAGATTCCTCTTAAAAAAGTATTGATACCACTCATGGGAGAACCAGAATGCCATATACCTTCAAGCCTGTGACCCCGTGAACGAATAATAAGTGGTGCCTTTTGTCTGCCAGCACTTCTGTAATGTAAAGATGCAAGATCGTCGCTTAAGGTTTGCAGAGCGAATAAAATATAGTCGAGATACTGAATTTCACAAATAGGTTTCAAACCTCGCATAGCCATGCCAATTCCCTGGCCAACAATGGTTGCTTCTCTAATACCGGTATCACTAACTCTTATTTCTCCAAATTTTTGCTGCATTCCTTCCAACCCCTGATTTACATCCCCAATAAAACCAATGTCTTCACCAAAAATGACAGATTCAGGATATTTATTAAAAATAGCTTCGAAATTATCTCTTAGAATAGTTCGGGCATCTACTAACTTATGTTCTTTATTGTAGGTTGGTTTAACTTCCTTTATTTTGATGGCAGCTTTTTTAGACTGGCTGTATAAATGCGAACTATATCTTTTTTGATATATAGCTTTGTAATTTTCAATCCAGTTTTGCAGTGCTGTTTTTGCTGCAAAATCCTCTTCTGTCAGATATCTTAATATTTTTCGTGGATAAACTAAATTAGTTCTTGCCTGAATTTCATCATCGGCAAGAAACTCTTTAATTATCTTATTGATAAAAACAGCATTTTTAGAATTTTTTGAAGCCTCTTTTAAAATAGAGAGCAATTCTTTTCCGGCTTTTTTTATCGGATTTTTAAAATTATTCCACGCACCTCTCTTAGCTAATTTTACTTCATTTTTTGCTTCTTTCTCAATAATTACCAGCTCTGCTTCATTCTTTACAAATTGATAGATATTTCCTTCGCCGTCTTTAATTTTGTAATTGAGAATCCATTCTCGCATTTTTGTATTACAATCGATACTTTTTTCATAAGAAAGACGATCTTCATTCTTGTATCTTTCATGAGACCCAGAAGAGGAATGACCAAGGGGTTGCATCAGATCGGTAACATGAATAATTACCGGAACATGTTCTTCTCGTGCTATTTTACCTGCTTTTTCATAAATATCGATCAAAGATGGGTAATCATATCCCCTGACCTTAAATATTTCGAATCCTTTTTTGTTGTTATTGCGTTGAAATCCTTTTAATATCTCAGAAATGCTTTCTTTGGTTGTATGGTATTTTGCAGGTACAGATATACCATATTCATCATCCCAGATACTAATTACCATTGGCACCTGTAAAACACCGGCAGCATTGATGGTTTCCCAAAACAAACCTTCACTGGTACTGGCATTTCCAATGGTACCCCATGCAACTTCATTTCCGTTATTTGAAAAGGTTTTAAAATCTTTTATTTCATCCAAAAGACGATACATTTTAGAGGCCTGCGCCAGACCAAGCAATCGCGGCATCTGACCTGCAGTACATGAAATATCAGCACTTGAATTTTTTTGTTCCATTAAATTTTTCCAGGTACCATCTTCATTTAATGAATGAGTCGCAAAATGATTGTTCATTTGTCTTCCACTGGATTCAGGAGCATTTTTAATATCTGTATCTCCGTATAAATTGGCAAAAAACTGTTGAGGAGTTAATGCCTCAATTGCCATCATAAAAGTTTGATCTCTATAATAGCCTGATCGCCAGTCTCCCATTTTAAAAGCTTTGGCCATTGCAAGCTGAGGGACTTCTTTGCCGCCACCAAATATTCCAAATTTTGCCTTTCCGGTGAGAGCTTCTCTTCTTCCTAAAATACTACATTCCCTACTTACCAAAGCGGTTTTATAATCATTTAATACTTCTTTTTTAAATTGCTTAAATGACAGGGAACTGGTTGTATCTATGGCTTTTTCAATCATATTTAATTCGTGTTTGGAAGTTTTGCGAATATACGAATTTTCAGGCAAGTTTTATTTTGTTTAACTATATGAAAGTTAGGAAAGTATTATTTTGGATAATTCAAAATATTGATGATTAATCAAAAATATATGTTATTTTTAAATTATTATTAATTATCACTATCAATAAAAGCCTCTTCTTATGAAATTATAAATTTTTGAAGGATTTAGCGTGAATACAAATCTAATTTTAGAGGCGTAATTTGGTAAGCTGGGTTCAAAGCCAATACTGGATTGAATTGGGAAATAAAACTCTAAGAAATTATGGATGAAATTTAATCGAATTCCACTGTCATACCTGAAAAGAGTACTTTCATTGTGATTTTTTATCAAACCAGCATCTGCATATAATTCTATCCATCGCCAGATTCCAATACTTGCATTGGTAGTTAAGATCCACTGGTTTGAGAACTGATTTTCAAAGGTTGTTTTAAAACCTCCTTCGGCAATTATTATTTGCTGACTAAATAGCCCTGACTCTTCCGATCTACCTAAATAATTAAGGTCAAACATATAATCGTTTGGTCTGTCTAAAGCGTAGCTAAAAAAATCTGATTCTGTATTGTTGAATATAAAAGTTCCAAAAAACATACGAAAATCAAGTTGCCTGAATCTATCTGTCAATTTTCGATAACGAAAATCTAAAGATAGTTTACTGAAATCCTGTCCGTATTGAAAATCAGCAAAATACCTTAGGTCTTTTATGATTTCAGGTTTGAAATAGCTATATCGAATATTGAAAACATTGTACTTATACTCCTCAGGATTCAAAACAACATCAGGTAATTCTTTATCAACAATTACATAGCGTGCCATGAATGATTTACCACCAACATCTCGAAGACTTTTTCTCTTGAAATCAACCTGAAAAAAAGGAGTTATTTTATTAAAAGTTAAATCATTGTCATAATGAGATTGAGATGCCGCAATACCTGCCCTATATTTATAAATGATGGAGTTTTCAGGTAAATGCTGAAATGCAAATGCTGCGGATCCGGTAATGCTCTTGCTTTTAAAACCATATTTGGGAGTTGCTTTAAATAGCCACTTTTTCTTAATAGCTGCCTGGTTATATAATTCAGGACCTAAAATAAGGCCATCATAAAAATTATATTCAAAATAAAGATTGTAAAATAACTGGTTGTAATACGGGTCTTCAACGTCTTTAAAGAAGGATAGTTTTAATGGTCGGTTAAGTAGTTTATTATCAATTCTTTTCCAGTTGTTTCGTAAATTTAGTTCAGGATAAGAAAATCCGTAATTCAAGGCCAGACTATTAATATCTTTTGTTGGTACTGTGATGATTTTTACAGAATCGATTCCATCTATCCATTTTTTGAAAATAACATTCTTTTTGTTGATTCCTGATAAAGTGATGGGGGCAGAGAAATTTCTTAGATTTTTTATGGTTACCTGAACGGAATCATTTTGTTTTACCACTTTGTCAATGGTATAATCTATTTTTTTATTTGTTTTGATATAGTCATTGAAAAACCAATCCAGATTTTTATCTGTTTTTGATTGTAATATTTTAATAAAGTCATTACTTGAACTGTTGGTTTTCTTAACCTGGCTCAAATCATAAAATTGATTTAAACTTCTTTTTATAATGCTGTCATTTAAGTATTTATCAAGATATTGTAATCCTAATCCGGCTTTGTATTTATTTGCTAGTTTTCTATTAAAATTAGACAGAGAATCTGATCTTGTTGAAAGAGACTGGTCAATATTCTTTCTTGCTGAAAACTGGTAAACAAAGGGGTATTTTTGATTAAAATCAAGTTTGGATATGGTGTAACTTCTTATGCCCCATATTTTAGAGATATCACCAATAGCTTTAACTTCCGGATAAAACTCTTCTACATATTTGATCATTAAGTAGATTTGAATACCATCTGTTATCCATGCATCTTCCCTTTTATTGGTAATAATGGTGTTTTCTATAAATCTATTGGTCAATGCTTTGAACATCTTTATATCCCATTCAAATACATCCGAAAAAGGTGTTAAGAATTTGGGTAACTGACTAAATCCATAAACCGGATTTTTTAAATAAGTAGTTTTATTGATCAATAATTTTTGATGAGGATATTTTCCTAAATAAGTTTCAATAAAATCTATTTGTCTTTTTAAAACATCGGTTTTGATATTTTCGGTTAAATTTATACTTTTCAGATTTGAAATTATTTCAATTTCATCTGATTTGTATATCGAAAAATTATTGGTAAGCTGTATGTTTATTTCCAGATCAATCCTGTTTTGATCTTTCAGCTCATACAAAACAAAATCATCCTTTAATTCAACATTGCCAGGAAGATCGGAATTTAAAGTATATCCATACGGAATTTTAAATTTGATATGATAATCAGATGGATCCATATAAATATCATCCATATCTAAATTGCTCATTGTATGCCATTTACCATTGTAAACGGCCGGACTTAAATACCAGTATCTTAAATTGTATTTGTCGTAGTTGTATCCATAATTAGTAAATTTATCAATAGGTATTTTTACGGTGTAAGAGGTAGAAATAATTACTGAATCTTTAGGTTTTAATGTTTTAGAAAGCGTTATTTTAACTATGTCTTTGGCATTTTTTAGATTTTCAAATACTGCAATACGGCCATCACACTGCATGCTATCAATTTTTGAAAAACCTCTTTTTTCCAGTTTGGCAAAATACAGACTTTTATCATAATTCTCAATCAATCGATTTGATAAAGGAGTATACCGGTCTTTGTATGCATTTGCCCAGTTGAGTAAATAAATAGTATCTAAGTTTGTCTCAGAATTGTTGTAATAAATAATTTTTTGATCAATTTCAAGCTGATGTTTTTCTACAGATAATTGCGCATCAATATAAATACGGTTCGTTTGGGTAAAACCAATGAAGGAGTTTAAAAAAACAAGTACAAATATAATTTTTTTTTTCAGCAATTTTGAATCTGAGTTATAAATTTAGAAATTAGGTCTAAGTCTGTTCTTATTGTAAAACTTATCAATGATCTGAATGACTTCATCAGCTGTATCCACAACAGAAAATAATTCAAGATCTTTCGGACTAACATTTTTATGCTTTTCAATCAAAGTATTTTTGATCCAGTCAATTATGCCATTCCAGAATTCAACTCCCACTAAAATAATAGGAAATTTTCCTATTTTTTTGGTTTGAATTAGAGTTATTGCTTCAAACAATTCATCAAGAGTACCAAATCCTCCAGGCATGGCTACAAATCCCTGAGCATATTTTACAAACATTACTTTTCTAACAAAAAAGTAGTCAAACACTAAATTTTTATCATGGTCAATATAAGGATTGTCATGCTGTTCAAAAGGTAATTCGATATTTAAACCTACAGAAACTCCTGCTCCTCGTCTTGCACCTTTATTTCCGGCTTCCATAATTCCTGGGCCTCCGCCAGTTATTACGCCATAACCATTTTGCGTAAGCTGGAATGCAATTTCTTCTGCTAGTTTATAATATTTACCTTCCAGTTTTGTTCTTGCAGATCCAAATACGCTAACGCAAGGGCCTATTCGGCTTAACTTCTCATAGCCATCAACAAATTCGCTCATGATCTTAAAAATAGCCCATGAATCATTTGTTTTAATTTCGTTCCAGGTTTTTTGTTTTAGTTTCTCTCTTATTTTTTTATCTTCAAATGGAGTCATAATGCTTATAGTTTTATTCTGATCTAGTTTTTGGATAAATTTAATTCTTTTTTTAAAAATTGAGCGGTATAGCTGTTTTTGTTTTTGATTATTTCTTCAGGGCTTCCGGTACAAAGAATCTTTCCTCCTTTGCCGCCTCCTTCTTTTCCTATGTCAATAATATGATCACAAAGTTTGATCACATCCATATTGTGCTCAATAATTAATACTGTATTTCCTTTATCTGTTAATTTATTTAGTACTTTCATCAGGATATTGATATCTTCAAAATGAAGACCTGTAGTGGGTTCATCTAGTATATAAAATGTATTTCCGGTATCTCTTTTAGAGAGTTCGGCTGCTAATTTTATGCGTTGGGCTTCACCACCGGAAAGAGTAGTAGATTGCTGACCGAGAGTGATATATCCTAATCCAACATCTTGAATTGTTTTTAATTTGATATAAATTTTAGGAATATGTTTAAAGAATAGAACCGCTTCATCTATGGTCATATTCAGTACATCAGAAATGGATTTGCCTTTGTACCTTATTTCCAGAGTTTCCCGGGTAAACCTTTTTCCTTGGCAGGTTTCGCATTCCACTTCTACATCCGGTAAAAAATTCATTTCAATTACTCTTACTCCACCACCTCTGCAGGTTTCGCATCTTCCATCTTTTACATTAAAAGAAAAACGTCCGGGTTTGTAACCTCTGATTAATGCTTCAGGAGTTTTAGCAAATAAGCTACGTATTTCACTAAAGGCACCTGTGTATGTCGCTGGATTTGAGCGCGGTGTTCGCCCAATAGCAGTCTGGTTGATGTCAATTACCTTATCAATAAATTCCAAACCTTTGATAGAATTATACGGAAGTGGTTTTTTTACCGCCTTATAAATATGTGCATTCAAAATTGGGTACAGTGTTTCGTTGATCAGAGTAGATTTTCCACTTCCCGAAACACCTGTCACTCCAATAAGTTTTCCTAAGGGAACTTTTAGGGTAACATTTTTTAAGTTGTTACCGGTGGCACCTTTCAATATGATAAAATTCCCGTTTCCTTTTCTTCTTTTTTTAGGAATTTCAAAAAACTTCGTGCCATTTAAATAATCTGCCGTCAGTGTTTTTCCTTCTAATAATTCAGCAGGAGTACCTTTACTAATGATCTCACCACCGTGTTTCCCCGCTTCTGGTCCAATATCAATCACATAATCAGAAGTGATCATCATATCTTTGTCGTGTTCAACAACCAGTACCGAATTGCCAAGATCACGAAGTTTTTTAAGTGACTCGATTAGTTTAATATTATCTCTTTGGTGAAGACCTATACTGGGTTCATCTAAAATATAAAGAACTCCAACCAATTGAGATCCAATTTGTGTAGCAAGTCTGATACGCTGTGCTTCACCGCCTGAAAGTGTTTTAGACCCCCTCTCTAAGGATAGATAATTTAATCCGACATCCAATAAAAAACCAATTCTGGTTTTGATTTCTTTTAGGATTTCTTCTCCGATTTTCATTTGCCTTTCGGATAGTTTTTTAGAAACCTGATCAAACCAGATTGCCAAATGAGAAATATCCATTGCAGAAAGGTCAGCAATGGATTGCCCATCTATTTTAAAATGTAGTGCTTCCTTTTTCAATCTACCACCATTACAAACCGGACAATCAATTTCATCCATAAAACCTTTTGCCCATCGTTTGATGGAACTAGACTGACTTTCATGATACTGATTGAAAATAAAATTATTTACTCCTTCAAAATCAATGGTATAACTTCTTTTAACACCTAGCTCTTTGGAGTTGACCTCTAATTTTTCATTTCCACCATTTAAAATGATTTCAAGTGCTTTTTTCGGAATTTTATGTATTGGATCGGATAATGAAAAGGAATACTTTTCGGCAATATGATTTAGTTGTTTGAATATCCAGGAGTTTTTTTGCTCACCGATAGGAGTAAGACCTCCATTTTTTATAGATTTTTTGGTATCAGGAATTACTTTGTCTATATTGATCTCATGTACCGTTCCCAATCCGTTGCAGTGATCGCAAGCACCTTTTGGTGAATTGAAAGAAAATGAATTTGGTTCAGGTTTAGGGTAGGAAATACCGGTGCTCGGACACATTAAATTCCGACTGAAATATCTGGGTTTCTCCTGCTGGTCATCTGATTCAACATCGATTACCATCAAAGTATCTTCGCCATGGTACATGGCTGTTTTAATACTTTCACTTAACCTTTTATTTGATTTATCATTTATAATAAGTCGATCTATAACAATCTCAATATCATGCGTTTTGTATCTGTCCAGTTGCATTCCTCTCTCGATTTCCTTGATCTTACCATCAATTCGAACCCGAACGAAACCCTGTTTTAAAATGTGGTTGAACAACTCTCTATAATGACCTTTTCTTGATTTAATTACAGGTGCTAACAGGATGGTTTTTTTATGGAGATAATCTTTTGTGATAAGTTCATGAATTTGTTCATCATTGTAACTTACCATTTTATCACCACTGTTGTAGGAATAGGCATCCCCAATACGGGCAAATAAAAGTCTTAAAAAGTCATAAATTTCTGTAATGGTTCCAACGGTAGACCTCGGACTTTTACTGGTGGTTTTTTGCTCAATAGCAATTACCGGTGACAAACCATCAATTTTGTCTACATCAGGTCTTTCTAAACCACCAAGAAATTGTCTTGCATAAGCCGAAAAAGTTTCAATATATCTTCTCTGCCCTTCTGCATAAATTGTATCAAATGCCAGTGATGATTTTCCACTTCCGCTTAAACCAGTAATTACAACCAGTTTTTCACGTGGAATTTTCACGTCAATATTTTTTAAATTATGAACTCTTGCTCCTAATACTTCAATATATTCTTGTTTTTTGTGCATAAATAATTTGGGAAAACTGCAAATTTAAATAAATGCTTTCACATTTAAATTATGGATGCATTCTAAATTTAATTTTCATAAATTGCAAATGAATTTAGATAAATGGTTTTTTCTTTTTTTAATACCACTTATTTAAATAAAATTTAGTTGCTTAAGCAGCGTAGTTAGCATGGACAAATAAACAATAAAATATGAGTTTTATTCATTCTATTCGGCATTTTTTTGAATTAAGAGGTTTTGAAGTATCTTCAAGATTTGCCGATAAACTTGGGATCAGTGCAACAAATGTTCGATTGTTTTTTATTTATATTTCTTTTGTTACCGTTGGTTTATCTTTTGGAATTTATCTAACGCTGGCTTTTTTGTTACGGTTAAAAGATATGATCTATACAAAAAGGAGTTCTGTTTTTGATCTATAGAATAGATGAAACCAGTGAAATTTGATTCATTTTAAAAACTAAGTGAAGTGGCACAGAAAAACGTTAGATCAAGAATATATATTGCAATAGCATTACTTCTGGTAATCATTGCTATTGGAACTCTGGGTTTTATATTTATATCAGGTTACAGTTTTATAAATGCTATTTATATGACTATCATCACGGTAACTACGGTTGGTTTTAAGGAAGTAGAACCATTGGATACAGAATCAAAAGTGTTCACTATTTTTTTAATTCTTACAAGTATTTCTATTTATGGATATTTTATTTCGGTTTTAACAGAATATATTTCAAATTATAAACTTTTCGAGGAACTTAAATTTAAAAAAGTGCAAAAACAGATTGGTAAATTAAAAGACCACACAATAGTTTGTGGATTTGGCAGAAACGGCAGGCAGGCAGTTGCAACATTAAAAAGCTATAATAAGAAGGTGGTGGTTTTAGAGAACTCAACTGAATTGATCAATGATATTGAGTTACATGAAGATATTCTGTTTGTAAAAGGAGATGCAACCAGTGATGAGGCTTTATTAAAAGCAGGAATTGAAAATGCATCCAGTTTGATTACAACCTTACCGTCCGATGCAAATAATTTGTATGTAGTACTGTCGGCCAGGCAGTTAAACAAAGATGCTATTTTGATTAGCAGAGCATCCAATGAATCTTCTTACAGTAAATTAAAAATCGCTGGAGCGGATAATGTGATTATGCCCGATAATTCAGGAGGTCAACATATGGCAGCTTTGGTTGTTACACCTGATATTATTGAATTTATAGACAGATTATCTATTGAAGGTGAAAGCACCAATAATATTGAAGAAATTGTTATTGAATCATTACCAGAAGAATACAAAGGAAAATCTATTTTAGATCTGGATCTTCGAAGAAAGACAGGTTGTACAGTAATTGGATATAAAACTCCTGAAAAGGAATATATTATAAATCCTGATGCTATGATGGAGTTATTACCAAACTCTAAATTATTTGTTATCGGAAAACCAGGGCAAATTCAAAAACTCCATGAATTATTTTAATTGTTAATTAAATGAATAAGATTCTAATTACCGGTTCAAATGGACTGCTGGGGCAAAATTTAGTTAAAAAATTACAAAAAAAATACTCCTATAATATATACGGTGTTTCCAGAGGAGAAAATCGAATTAAAAACAATAAGAATTTTACTTATTTCGATGTTGATTTAACAGATAAAGAAGAGATAGGCAAGCTCATCAGTAAAGTGAAACCACAATTTATTATTAATACTGCAGCAATGACAAATGTGGATACATGTGAATTAAATAAAAAAGATTGTAACAGAATTAATATAAATGCAGTAAAATACTTGGTTGACTTATGTAAAGAGAATGATATTCACTTAATTCATTTATCAACCGATTTTATTTTTGATGGAGAAAAAGGGTATTATAAAGAAAGTGATAAACCAAATCCGGTCAATTATTACGGCTTATCAAAGTTAAGATCAGAAAAAGTTATCCAGAACTCAAATATAAAAAATACTATTTTAAGAACCATATTGGTTTTTGGGCTTACCGCCGAATTGAAAAATAATATTGTTTTATGGGTTAAGAACAATATAGAAAATAAGCAGCAAATTAATGTGGTAACAGATCAGTTAAGAATGCCAACCTTTGTTGATGATTTGGTATATGCCTGTTTGTATGCGATAGAGAATGGAATAGAAGGAGTTTTTAATGTATCTAGTAATACCTTGATGAGTATTTATGATATGGCAACTGAAATAGCCAATTGCTTCCATTTAGATAAATCTTTTATCAATCCGATACCCACCTCGCTTTTAAAACAGCCTGCTAAAAGACCCTTAAAGACAGGTTTTGACTTGAAAAAATCTTTTTCTCAATTAAATTTACCATCTCATTCTTTTTCTGAAAATTTACAAGTTTTTAAAAATCAGCTATCTAGATATGAGCAAAATTTAGATTGAAAAAAAGTGTACTTTTTTTGTAAAAATAATTTCAAAAATATTTTGTAGTATTAACTTTTATCTTACATTTGCAGTCCCAAAAATAACGGGATAGTTCATTAGCATATTACCTAAAAGTATTGGTCGAATTTTTTTCAAAAAAGATTTGGTTATAATAAAAAAAGGTATTAATTTTGCACCCGCTTTGAGA
>VAPK010052909.1_pt1 | contig 11606 bp, 12 predicted proteins | sample 3395031 | NCBI WGS metagenome assembly VAPK01 (sample SAMN08290443, study PRJNA428436) | hydrothermal vent metagenome | isolation source: Deep-sea hydrothermal vent chimney 1 | place: Pacific Ocean: Juan De Fuca Ridge
GATCCATCGTTCGTTGATATTAATGGATTCCCGCCTGCGCGGGAATGACGGTGTGATGAAGATTCAGGGTGTTTACGAGTCCATCAACAATGGAGAGAAAAGACGCTCAACGCCAACCTACAATGGGTTGCGGGCATCACCCGCTTTAGAATCTTCCTTTCCTTAGGTTCCTGACGTATACATTGACATCTTCAACCATATCGTAGTCTTTCCACATTCCGAATAATTCATTTTCTTCTTTTTTATTCTTAAGCTCCCGATAAGGAACAAGCTTCGCACACGGCTTACCGCGAAAGGTGATAACTACTTCTTCACCTCTGGCCACTGAATCTATGAGTTCTTTTGAGTGGAATCTCAGATCTTTTGCTGTAGCTTTCATGAAACCTCCCACGAGTTAAGTTTATATCTCATAATATAAACTTTAGCCTTTTGTGAGTCAAATGAAATCATCCTGATCTCCCGCCTGTCTCTGAATCAAGCTGCGGGTTTCGGCCTGGAAGGTCAGCCCATGACGGAGCACGGCAGGTGAATAATAGCACACTTTCCAAGCGTAGGACACTGTCAACACTCCTTGTACAGGGAACCCTGTCCGGTGAAGGTCACTTTTTTCAGAGGTGGTCGTTGACTTATACAATGAGGGTTTTGTTTTCATGGGCATTTTCCGTTTTAGCCCTTGTAGCCGTATATTGCCTTGGATCTCCCGGTGGGGGAAATGTCCCTGGTTATATTCTCGAAGTATTCGGCCAGGTAGGGGATTTCGTCCTGTGCAAACTTCCGGTTGTGTTTAGATCCCATGCCGGCAAGGCGTATATTATACAGGAAGCGGATGAAGGGGGTCCGGGGTTCGCAATGCTCCATCATGATGAAACGCCCGCCTGTTATCAAGACCCTCCTGGCCTCGGCCAAGGCGGCGTCCTTGGTGCGTGGTTTTAGTTCGTACATGGCATGTGAACACGTTACCACGTGAAAAGTCGATGAATTGAAGGGCAGGGCGGCTACGTCCGCCTGGACAAAAAAGAGTGTCGCCTGGTCTTGTGACCGACTGTATTTGGCAGCGGCCCTTTTTAACATGCCAAGGGAAAAATCTGCCCCGATAACAGTGGATTTCGGTCCCAGCATCCCGGCTGCCGCCAGTGATACCGCTCCCGTACCAGTACAGATATCAAGCAGCCTGTCGCCGGTCTTTACTCCGCTTTTTTCCAACAGGAACCTGCGTAGATATGCATTCTTATCCTTGCTGTGGAGGGCGATTATTCTGTCGTAAAAATGGGAGAATAAATCGTAATATCCACGGCGCCACCGTCTTAACTCCGGTACGCGGGAATGTTTATTCATTTTATCGTCCAGGGGCGGCGGTCTGCCCTCAGGCTATTTGCAGCCATAAGTCCGGTTGCCTCATGGGCCGGCATCCGAAAGAGCATCTGCTATTTTCTTCTTATCGTGACGACTACCGCCCCGCGTAAATCCCCGAGGTTATAACCGGTGGCGTGGTCATCGGGATATAATCTCGCCAGGGCTCTCTTTACCCCCGGTTTCATGCTTGCCCTGTGGCCGTGGCAAGCGAGGCAAACACCCTTGTTGATGGTTATGGGCCGGTAAAATTTAAAGGACCGGCGACCGGACCTCTGGAGAACATAATCAGGCAGAACGGCTCCGGCATCTTTTAACAGGTGAAGAGCCCGTAATATCTTGGCTTCGTCCTTCAGCGGAGCATCGAGTGGATTTCGGTACCGCAACGAGATCCGTTTGACCCTGACCGCTGCCGGCAGCGCACGGTTAACCTGGGCGGTCAGTTCCTGCGCCTTGGCCGCGCAGAATCTCAGAGCCCCGGCCGGGCCGCTTTTCCGCAGGTGTATTTTCATCCGGCTGCCAAGTGTCCGCACCAGTTTTTTGGTCGCCATCCGGCCGATCATGATGATTTCCTGTTTTCCACTCGGGCCTTGAGGCCCGGTTTCATTGGCGAATACCTGGGTACCGATCAATGCCGTAATCAATAGCAGGCCCGGTATGAGCAGTCGATTCTTTTTCAAAGCTTTTTCCCCGTGCAGTAAATAAGTTAATGATTAGAAATGCCTGCTGAACATATTGATAAATAATCGAGAACCCGGGGCTATCTCCCGGCTTTCACAAACTCCTCAACCGTAACCCCCGCCTGCCTTGTGGCACTGCGCAGTGGTGCCGATTGCCAACTCCTTGTGTCTGGGTATCACACACCCTTTATTGCCGCGTCGCATGACCACGTGGCTGCCCTTGTGCCTGGCCTCATAAAATCCCAGTTTTTTTGAAGAGCCTGATTGCCTCGTCCCCGGAGATCCTCGGTAACTCAGGCATGGGCCTCGACCTCGAAGGTCGTCAGAATCGGACGATATGTTTGCTGTACCGGAAACTCTTCCAGGTACACCTCCGTGGCCTCCTTAAGGTTCAACAGTGCCTCTTCAAATGTCTCACCCTGGCTGGCAGTGCCGACCTCTGGGCACTCGGCAACATACAGGCCGCCTTCTTTATGGACAACAGCTATAAATGTGTTTGTCATTCCACCACCTCAACGAGAAAAATTGAGACTGATTTACTTTTAAGGCCGGTTTTTTTAGCCGGCCTCTTACAGATGATAAATGATAAGAAGTCGCTTTTCAGGTCAGCTTGCAAACAGCTATTGTTTGGGCCAATTTCCCTGTATAGTCAGGTAGGTTGGTGTTGAGTGATTAGCAGCCCCGGGGCTGTCGGGTTCCCAACCGGAGAAATTCCGGATAGCGAAATGTTCAATTATCTTGCAACCACCTGTAATCACTTGCTGTCATGATGATTTTCATGCCAAAATTTGTGCAGTCCATAATAACAATTACAAAGCAGCAAGTTGAAAGTCAATGGTTTTCGCCGGATATAGCCGGCAGCCGGCAGGGGGAGGGATCTGCGGGCCTTGGCCGGCTTGTTTTTTTGCTTGACGGGGAGGCCTGGACTATTTACAATCTGAATATATGCTCAACTGCTAATTTGTATGTCGGAATAAAAACATGCCGGAAAACAATGCGGAGACCTGCCATTGCCGGGTCATCCATGAAGAGCGGGTGGAAAAGGCGAAAACAACGGCCCTGGCGGAACGGGAGACCGGGGACGTGGCCCAGCTTTTCAAGGCCATGGCCGACCCCACCCGGCTCAAGATCCTCCGGGCCCTGGAACAGGGCGAGATGTGCGTCTGCGACCTGGCCGCCTATCTCGGGGTGAGCGAGTCGGCGGTCAGTCACCAGCTGCGGCTGCTGCGGCAGCTCCACCTGGTGGCCAACCGGCGGGACGGCGCGGTCCTCTATTACCGGCTTGACGATCACCATGTCAGTGAGCTGGTCAACCTGGCCTTGACCCATTTGAGGGAGTGATGCAACAGATTTTTTCTTTTATTATCGAGGTATTTTCCGCGTCCTGGGCTTTGTTCCGTGACGCTTCGGTCTATATTCTCTTCGGGATCGCCGTCGGCGGCCTGCTCAGGATGTTTCTTTCCACCGAATACGTAGTCAGGCACCTGGGCAGCGGGCGCTACCGTTCGGTGTTCAAGGCGGCCCTGTTCGGGATTCCCATCCCCTTGTGTTCCTGCGGCGTACTGCCGGCCGCGGCCTCGCTCAAGAAGCAGGGGGCCAACAACGGCGCCACCACCGCCTTCCTGATCTCCACCCCGGAGTCCGGAGTGGACTCCATTGCCATAACCTATGCCCTGCTCGATCCGATCATGACCGTGGCCCGGCCGGTGGCCGCCTTTTGTTCCGCCTTTGCCGCCGGGCTCATGGAAAATTTCTTCAACCCGCCCAAGCCCGGGCTGGTTGTGCGCGGCGCCGCCTCCTGTCCGGTGGATAACTGCTGTGACGGGATCGACTGTGACCCTGCCGAGCATCGCCGGCACCACAATCTTTTCGAAAAAATCCGGGCCGGACTCTTCTACGCGGTGGGCGACCTCTGGGGGGACCTGGCCGGTTGGTTCTTTGTCGGCATCCTGCTGGCCGGGCTGATCACCACCCTGGTGCCGGACAACCTGATCAGCGGCTATCTCGGCGGCGGCCTGCCCTCCATGCTGCTCATGCTGGCAGTGGGCATTCCCCTTTACATCTGCGCCACCGCTTCGACCCCGATCGCCGCGGCCCTGATCCTGAAGGGGGTGAGTCCGGGGACGGCCTTGGTCTTTCTCCTGGTCGGCCCGGCCACCAACATGGCCTCGATCTCGGTGCTTACCGGTCTTTTGGGCAAACGGGCCACCGCCAGGTACCTGGCGGCCATCGCCACGGTCAGCGTGCTCTGCGGCCTGGCCCTGGACGCGGTTTATGGCGCGCTCGGCGTTTCGGCCGGCGCCGTGATCGGCAAGGCGGCCCAGGTTATACCCCAGCCGGTGGAACTCGGCGCCGCCTTCTTCCTGCTCGCCATCTCGATCAAGCCGATCCTGCTTATCCTGCGGCGTCAGGCCCGGCCCCATGGCGGCCACCATGGCCATGACGAAGGCGCCTGCGGTTGTTCCTCCGGGTCCTGCGCCGCGAAACCGGTTGTCCCTTTTCCCAAGTAGAGAGCGCGTCGCCGGCAATGATCCCCGGAACCTCCCAGCCGTTCAAACTTTCCAGGATCGGCCCGGCCATTATTGCGGCCATTATTGCGGCCAGTGTGCTCCTGCTGGCACTGCTCGCGGTCATCACCCTGCGGAACCAGGACCGGGAAGAGCGGCTGATGGAGAAATTTCTCATCCAGGAGGGGTTGCGACTGGCATGATCACGGCAGCATGTCCGGCGCTTACGGTCGGTGGCAGTGCCGGGCCGGGCGCCTGGCGGTGCAGCTGGTAAGCGGGCGGCGAATAAAAATGGCTGGGACCAGTTAATAAAAAGAAATCATGTCTTCAGGCTGGCCGGTACAGGCGAGCACGTTGTCCCATATCCGCCCGTGGGGGTCGATTTGTTTTCTTTTGCAGGAGGCCAGGGGGATGGGGACATGGATGAACTGGGTATGGCTGTGACCGATAATCATGTTGGTCCTGCCCGTCATGGCGGCATGGACGGCATTATATCCCAGAATCAGGCAGAGCGAGGAATCATAGGCATTGGCCGGCATCGAGCGGATGGTATAGCTCGGGTCTATGTATTTGAGCGTAACTTCCGTCTGCTCGGCGGCAAAAAATTCATTGATTTTCCGCTTCAGGAAAAGACCGATATCGCCCAGGCGCGGATTGCCCGAGGCGTCGGTCCCCAGGTCCTGCGGCAACAGATTCTGCCCGGCCCCTTCGCCGACAACGATGACCGCGTAACCGCGGCGCCGGATCCTTTTTCTCAGGGCGAAAAGAAAACCCTCCAGGGAAAAATCAACTTCCGGTATCAGGCAGAAGTTGACCACGTTGTTGGCCAGGGTGGCCGAGGCGGCGATAAAGCCCGATTGCCGGCCCATGAGCTTGACCAGCCCGATGCCGTTTTCCGCGCCGGTGGCCTCCACGTACGCGGTGTAGGTGGAGGCGGTCGAGGCCTCTACCGCCGTTATGTAACCAAAGGACATGTCGATAAAGGAGATATCGTTGTCAATGGTCTTGGGTACGCCCACCACGTTGATTTCAAGACCCCGGCGTTTGATTTCGTCGTGGATGGCGGCGGCGCCGCGCATGGTGCCGTCGCCACCGATGGTAAACAGGGTGGAGATATGCATCTGTTCCAGGGTGTCGACCATGGAGCTGACATCCTGGGGGCCTCGTGACGAACCTAGAATCGTGCCGCCCTGATGGTGGACATCCTTGACCATCTGCGGCGTCAGGAGAAAGGGGGCGTGACTGCGCTGGGGTGACAGTCCGCCATAGCCATAGCGAAAACCCCAGATGGTCTGCACGCCGTAATGGTAGTGCAGGCTCATAACGATGGCCCGGATGACATCGTTGATGCCGGGGCAGAGACCGCCGCAGGTCACGATGCCGCAAGTGATTTCCGCCGGGTCGAAATAAATCTTCTCCCTCGGGCCGGCCATTTCGAAACACGGGATTTCCCCGCAAACCTTGATATATGACTCTAATTTTTTATAGCGGGACGTAAACAGGATTTTTTCATCGTCACCTATAAAACAACAGGACTGCCGCATGGGTGAGTCAACCCGGCATTCGCCCAGCTTTTCAATAATCAGATCGGCTTGTTTCATGTCAACTCCTTGATGTCCATATCCAGGGGGGAGCCCCGGTTTTTTCGTCAGGCCCTGCGCCTTGGTTATTTTATAGATACTCTGGATTCCCGCCGCTGCGGGAATGACAATAAAAAAGTCAACAATTCGTCATCCCCGCGCAGGCGGAGATCCAGTTCGTCAAGCTGATTTGGTATAGATGCACTTTGTATAATTATCCCGCAACCATTCAGAAGTAAATGAGATTATATTTGCCGGCGGGATGGCCGGCGATAAAAAAAGCCAAAAAACGTTTTGCCGCTTTGTTGCCGCCGTCAGCCGGGTCCGGGGCGTCAGGGAGTGTGGATAAACTCAACAATTACAGTGTCGCCGTTGACATGACCGGCAGTTTCAGGGATAATCCAAGGTATCGGTTCATCAGGGGATGACGGATTTTTTTGCGCTACCCCGTTATAAGCGGTTTTGAATAAGGAAGAGGGGAGGTTTGGGATGAAGGTTGTAGCGTTTAACGGCAGTGCCAGAAAGGATGGGAATACCTCGATGCTTATCAATTACGTCTTTGAGGAGCTGGAAAAAGAGGGCATTGAAACGGAACAGGTCCAGCTTGCCGGAGAGCATCCTCACGGCTGCATAGCCTGTTACAAGTGTTTCAAGAATAAAAACAGGCGTTGCGCCGTTGAAAGCGACTGCATCAACGAATGTATCGAAAAAATGCTGGCCGCAGACGGTATTATCCTGGCCTCTCCCACCTATTTTGCCAACCTCAGCACGGAAATCAAGGCGCTTATCGATCGTTCCGGCATGACCTCCCGGGCCAACTGCGATATGCTGCAAAGAAAGGTGGGTGCGGCCGTCGTTGCCCAGCGGCGGGGCGGCGCCGTTCATGTCTTTGATTCCATCAATCATTTTTTCACAATCGGCCAGATGATAATTGTCGGTTCCAATTACTGGAACTTTGCCAACGGCCGGGATAAAGGCGAGGTCGCCGACGATGCGGAAGGGGTCGAGACCATGCGCACCCTGGGCAGAAACATGGCCTGGTTGCTGAAAAAGATAAGGGGTTGAGCAGGCAAACGGTACCTGGCCGCCGCCCAGGTAGTTTTTAATAGTGTATCCTCTTTTCATACTGTAATGTTATCTTGTAGCGAGCCGATTATTTTTAGAAAAAAACAGGTAGATGTCACGCGCTGAAACTGAAAATATCATTCTGCAAAAAATTGAGGGCCTGCAACAACTCAAGGATGTAGACTCGATTCTTGAGACCGTGCTGCTGGAGGCCAGGAAACTGGCCCGTGCCGATGCCGGCACCATATTCCTGGCCAGCCGCTCCAGCCTGACTTTCGGTTATGTACAGACCGGCGCCGATTCTCTCCATAACGATGCCATCTCCTCCCTTTATATGCACTATACCGTGCCGATCGACAAGAGCTCAATCGTCGGCTATACCGCGACAACCGGGCAGCAGGTTATCATTGATGACGCGAACCGATTGTCTCCCGACCTGCCATTTTCGTTCAACTCGTTTTTTGACAGGAAAACCGGGTACCGGACCCAATCCGTTTTCACCCTGCCGCTGAAGATCCAGGGGGGCAGGCTGGTCGGGGTCATGCAGCTCATCAATGCAATGGATCAGGATGGCCGGGCGACCAGCTTTTCCTCCGAGATCCGGTCATATATCTCTTTTTTCGCCAACTATGCCGCATCGGCGATTGAACGCGGCCAGTGGAGTCGCGAACTCATCCTGCGCATGATCAAGATGGCGGAGTTGCGTGACCCCGGCGAGACCACGGCCCATGTCCACCGGGTGAGTGCGATCTCGGTGGAAATCTATAATAAATGGGCCGGCAACAAAAATCTGGAACCCCAGGAAATCAAACGGTTCAAGGATCTTCTCCGGCCGGCGGCAATGTTGCACGACGTCGGCAAGGTGGGCATCCCCGATGAAATATTAAAAAAACCGGGCTGCTTGACCGCGGACGAGTTTGAATTGATCAAGCTGCACACGGCCTACGGCGCCAATCTTTTTGAAAACACCGGCTCCGACCTGGACCGGATGGGGATGGAGATCGCCCTTAACCATCATGAGAAATGGGATGGTACCGGCTATCCCGGCTATCCTTCCGGCTGCGTCGTCCTCCATGATCAAAATAAAAGACCTAAAAAGGGGAAAGAGATTCCTTTGGCCGCCAGGATCGTGGCCCTGGCTGATGTCTTTGATGCCCTGGCAAATAAAAGAACCTACAAGAAGGCCTGGCCCCGGGAGGAAATCTACGCCATTTTCCGCGAAGAATCGGGGAAACACTTTGATCCCGAGCTGGTCGAAATTCTTCTCCAGATCACCGACGTGGTCGAGGCGATCCAGTTGCGTTACCAGGACAGTTGGCAGAGTTCGAAAATACGGATCCCGGCGGCAACGTCTTTCAGAAATCCCAATTTTGTCCAGGAACAACAGCTGGCCTGCGGCTGCCCCCAGGACATTTTTAAGGAAATCAAGCTGATCATATCACTGGTGACTGAAGATTTTAACTTTGATTTTCTTGAACTGACTTTCGTGAATGTGATTAAAATTTTTTCCGGCGAATATCCCGGCTACCAGGTAAGCAACACCTTTTATCACAACCTGAATCACACCATGGCCATCGCCCTGGCCGTGGTTCGTCTCATCCACGGCCTGTTCATTGAGGGTACCCGGTTCTCCCCCGGGGTGATCGAGAACGGCGTGCTGGCAGCGTGGTTTCATGATATCGGTCTGATTCAGGAAAAATCGGACCGGGAAGGCACCGGCGCCAAATATACCAAGCAGCACGAAAAACGTTCGATCCAGTTTTTGCTGGAATACATGCAGTCCCAGGGCAGAGACGTCAAAGACAGCAGACGTTGCGCCCAGATGATTGAGTGTACCAGGCTGGCCGCTTCGCCGCAGGATCTTTCTTTCGAATCCGACGAGGTTCGGATGATGGGCTATATTCTGGGTACTGCCGATATCGCGGCCCAGATGGCCGACCGGGGCTACCTGGAGCGCCTGCCTCTCCTCTTTGAAGAGCTGCGGGAGGGCGGGGTCGCGGAGTATGAATCCACCGTTGAGATTTATCATAAAACCGTTGATTTTTTCCAGACGGTTATCCGCAAAAGGCTTTTTCATGAATTTGACGGGATAATTGAAGCGATGCGTTTTCATTTTAAGGAACGGTGGAATGTTGACAGAAATCTCTATATCGTGGCGATTGAAAATAATATTAATTATATTCAAAAGCTGAACGAGAAATGCCCGGACGATATCAAATGCTACCAGCGGTATTTGCGGCGGCAGATCAATTATTAATCTGAATCGGAGGCCGACGGCAACGTTTCAGCTTCTGCAGGGCAGGGGAGAAAACGTAAAACCTTGCTGCGGGGAAGGAGGGAATTTACATGCTGGTGATCTGCGAAGACTGCGCAAAAAAATATAATATCGATGAATCGAAAATACAGGGGAAGCGCGCCCGTTTTATCTGCAAGGAATGCGGTCATATCATTATCGTCGACAAGCCGGAGACCTCGGGAACTCCTGTGTCATCTTCGGGAACGGCGACCGGCGGCTCAACAATAGATCTTTTCAAGGAAATGCAGGGGGCGACTAACCCGTATGTCCGTGAGAAAAAATCGGAACCTTCAGCAGCCACGGCATCCCGACAGACTCGGGAGGAGCCGGAGCCGGAGCCTTCAGAACCTTCAGCGGCCACCGCCCCTCAACAAATCCGGGAGGAGCAAAAACCGCCGCCGGAGCAGGAACAGGCACCGGAGCGGGAACCGCCGCCGAATCAGAATGCCGGGGGAAAAGAAAAAGACGGCGGCCTGCCCGTCAGCATGCACTTCGTTTTTGCCCTGTTTTACACCATAATCAGCACCATCGGGGTCCTGGTCTATCTTGGCAGTTTCGCGAACGTGCTGAACCTTGATTTGCCAAACGTTATCGTCACGTCACTCTCACTGGTTGGCGTGGTCGCCGTTGTCGGTATCGTGATTTTTCTTTTTCTTTCCCGGCTTATCGCGCAACCGCTGGGTGAATTGACAGACGCCGCCAACCGGATCAACGACGGCGGGCTTGATTTCCCGATTATTTCCGGAGGACCCAGGGAGGTGCGTGAACTGGCCACCGCCCTCGAGAGAGTGCGTATCTCCTGCCGAAGGTAACCTGAATCCGTGACGGCTTGAGGTGCTATTCCGTGCGATGCGTGGAATTTATTGTATTATATGTCCAATAAACGCATTCCCCGGTCTTCAGCGCGCCGCCCTGCGGGGCGCCCGATAACGGCGCATCTGCGGCGTTGGCAACTCGTTGATATCACACCAGGATAATCAACATCGTTGCCGTCTTGCATCTGCACCGTTCTCGAACGCTCACGGATTCAGGGGTAAAAAACTCAGCCGCCGGGCGCCGGCGGACCGGCCCGCAGCTTGCCGGCCAGTTGCCCGCAGGCCGCCGAAATGTCTTCGCCCCGGCTCTGGCGGATAAAAACAGTATAGCCGCGCTGCCGGAGAATCTGCTGAAACCGCAGAATCCGGTCCCGGCCCGGGCTCCTGAACTCCCGATTTTGTGTTGTATTCATGGCCAGCAAGTTGATCTTGCAGGGCACCTCCCGCAGCAGGTCCGCCAGCCTTCCCGCCGCCTCGTCCGAATCGTTGATTCCTTCCAGCAGGGTGTACTCGAACATGATCCGCTGCCTTTTTTTCTTGGGGAAATCCCGGCAGGCGGCAATCAAGACGGCCAACGGATATTTTTTATTGACCGGCATGAGCCGGCTGCGGGTGAGATCATCCGCGGCATGCAGGGACACCGCCAGGTTGACATCTGTTTTTCTTCCGAGTTCGAGCATCTGCGGCACCAGGCCGCAGGTGGAGATCGTAATCCTGCGGTTGGAGAAGTCGAGTCCGCGCTGCTCGGTCAGGATCGACAGGGCCGCCAGCAGATTGTCAAGGTTGGCCAGGGGTTCGCCCATGCCCATAAAAACAAGGTTGGTCAGGCGCCCCTGTTTTTCCGCCGCCATCCAGTCCCGGACTCCACAGACCTGGTTGACGATTTCCGCCGGCCGCAGGTTACGGCTGAAGCCCATAGTCCCGGTCAGGCAGAAAGAACAGCCCATGGCGCAGCCGACCTGCGAGGAAACACACAGGGTGTTGCGGTCTTCCTCCGGGATCAGCACCGATTCGATGACCAGGGAATCTTCTAGGCGGAAGCCGAATTTGACCGCCCCGTCACGGGATCTCTCTATAACGGGCTCGGTAAACCGGCTCATGCGGGCATGCTTGGCCATGGTGGCTCGGAAATCCTTTGCCAGGTCGGTCATCCGGGCAAAATCGACAATGCCGGGCCGATAGATCCAGGCCAGGATCTGGCGGCCTCTGAACGCCGGCTGCCCCAGGGATTCGACGAAATCGACAAGCTGGTCCTGCGTCAGGTCTTTCAGGTCGGTCAGGGATTGATCGTTCATGGCTGGTTATGGAGAAAA
>VAPK010787927.1_pt1 | contig 11605 bp, 11 predicted proteins | sample 3395031 | NCBI WGS metagenome assembly VAPK01 (sample SAMN08290443, study PRJNA428436) | hydrothermal vent metagenome | isolation source: Deep-sea hydrothermal vent chimney 1 | place: Pacific Ocean: Juan De Fuca Ridge
AACCTGGTCTCTTAAAAGATGGTTGAAAAAGTCGGAAGGAAGTACCAGTTTGTGGATTGCCAGCGTGGCGCGTTTGTAGAGGGTGCAGAAAATCTGGTTCAGTCCATAGTCAAGGTTAAAAGAGAGTACGCCGCTGATAATATCGCTCTCTTTGAGTTTGAGATATTGTGAAACAACTCTTGCGCCGTCGATGAGATTGCGGTGTGTGATGACAATCCCTTTTGGTAGTCCGGAAGCGGCAAAACTGTAGGTGATGACGGCATTGTCGAAACTTTTGATCTTCGCTTCGTAGTTTTCATTGTAGTATTTGTATATCTCCTCAAAAGAGACACTCTCTTTGTCTATGGATTCGTAGGTGATGACTTTTCCCTGAAAATTGGCTTCCTGAATACTTTCAAGTTTCGATTTGTCGGTGATGATACACTGGATATTGCAGTCATTGACGATATATTCGACCTGTTCGGGTTTGAGAAAACGGGTGATGGGTACAAAGATATACTCTGTTGACAAAAGGGCAAGTATGGCGATCACCTGTTCGATACTTTTATTGGAATAGATACCGATCCGTGTCCCTTTCGGGAGTCCAAGTTCGCTGAAATAGTGGGCGATCTGGTTGACTTTTCTGAGAAGTTCTCCAAATGTGAGACTTCGCTGATCATGTATTAGGGCAACTTTATCGCCGTGTGTCTGGCTGGAGACTTCGAGTAGGTTTCGTATACAGTTGACTGACATGGTTTGCTCCTTTAGCGTAGTGTCCAGATTTCATATGCTTTATCGACAACAAGCACAGGGATTTGTGTATAGCCCAGTATCTTTTTATAGACAAAGTGCATGATGGTCTCTATATCTTCTTCACTGAGGACTTTGGTGATACCGCCGGTAAAGATGATACTTTTAAGCCGTTCAAGCCGCAGGGTGATATATCCCGGATGTTGTGCCGAAACTTTATACAGTACCAGAAAGATCGAAAGCTGCATCAGGATTTTGGTCGCCTGTTCGCTTTTCTCTTCCAGAATATTTTCGGTGACATTGAGGTAGTTGAGCAATTCATAGACAAACTCATTGTTTTTGGCGGCAAAAACCAGACTCTCTCTGGATTTGTAGACGCCTAGTTTTTTAAAGACAAGTCTGTCGTATCCACTATCCAGTACCATATTGTCTGCAACAAGATCTGTACTGTAATGTATATCGGTCGTAGCGCCGCCGATATCCACCAAAATGAACGGATCGACTACTTCGGGAAAGTGTTTGTGTAACTTTTCGAGTGTCCGGTTGACAATATACGGTGTCGAGTAGATTTGATTGGAAGTGACGGCATAAAGCTCTTTGATATCCTCTTTCCCGATAATATCCGCCTGATAGAGGTTTGTCAGGTAGTTTTTGAGATCTTCTTCATGTACATGAAGTTTATCGGTAACGATATTTGGCAGAACCTTTAATCCATCGATATTTTGTTCCAGATATATTGCGCTTTTCCGGCTGCCGGTATAGACAATATTGGAATAGCTAAGCAAAGAGAGGTAGTTGATCAAATCTTCACTGAATATTCCGCCTACATCATCGATTCCTCCCACAATGATTACCACATCGATCAGTTCGGTCGGTACGGGATAGTCTGAGATATTAGGGTAAAGAATTGATTCGATGATATTGATTCCCGAATTGTATGCGATATTGGTGGCGTATTTGAGACTGAATGAGTTGGTCAGCGCGATGATGAGCGTACTCAATCCACCGTTTGCGGAACTGCATATGTAGATATCCTCTTTTGCATAGGGTTCGATGACGTCGCCGCATTTTTCCTTAAGGTCGTCGGCGATGTTTTTATCGAAGTTACGAAAGTATTGACGGATTCCATGATTGTCTTTGATTTTAAAGTAGGTGCTTCCTACATCTATATAGAGTTTACTCATAACATGATCCCGATATCCTGGATTATTTGACTAACCAGTGCGTTTTTGTCTTCTCCGAGCGAGAGTTTACTCTTTTCAAAAGCGAAACTTTGGTCGGAGATGGGAAGGTCTCCTTTGTCATAGATGCGGATATTTCCCTCTTTGTCACGCACGGTGATCACTTTGTTGTTGTTGATGATGTGCGGTGAAAAAGGAATCTCGATATGTCCCTTTTTGATGGCGTTGAAAACTTTTCGCCAGAGTGTATCTGCACTGTCGTTGAAGACTGCTTCCATGATCTCGTCGACCTCTCTTGTGAGATTTTCTTCCTCTTCTGCATCGCCGATTTGGGGCAGGGCGCGGAGGATTCCCAGGGTATATTGTACTTTGGAGACGGCAGAAGCGTTGGACTCTTTTGTAGGGATACCATACGCTTCATCACGGGTTTTGGTGATGATTTTATCTGCCCCTACCAGTCCGGCGAGTACTGTTGCCGTGGTGATGAGTGATTCGGAATGCTCTTTGTTTCTTGGAAATGCACCCATCCACTGATGATAGACAAGGTGGATGTCGGCATCTTCATAACCAAATTTGTCTGCATATTTGCGTGAAAGTTTTTTGATCACGTTTGCCGTAACGATATCCTGCAAGAAAGAGCCGGTTTGTGAAAAACTGACCGAAAATGACTTCACACCCTCTTCAAGAGAGAGGAGCATCTCGATAATCTGGATGACGATGACGATAGCCGGCGGCTGAAGTGTGGCACTGAGCGGTCCGAATGATTCGCGGTTGATCGGTTCGTTAAGTTCGGAGTATTTGGCACACACTTTTTCGACATATTTCCAGTAGATAAAAGCTTTATCAAGCGGAAAGTTTTTGGAGTAGGGGAGCAGGTAGGTGATGGGACCGCCTTCTATCTCAAAGATTCCCGAAGCCAGCGCGATCTCCACCAGAAGTCTGGCATCCGGGGTACCGTGGCGCAGACTGACAGGTGTGTCGAAATGCTCCATCATCTTTCTGGTAGTCCGGTAACCGTGGTTGATGAGCGGATAACCGTTGAGCATATCAACATCATTCTCTTCGGAGAGACGGAGCATTTTCTGTGCTGTGGCATAGTCGTTTAGACGGGTATTGGAGTCGATAGTAAGGGGGAGAATATCCACACCTGCCTCTTTGAACTCTTCATAAAGCTTGTAAACCTTTTCATAAGTAGGAAAACCGCCCCGCGGCTGAACTTGCATTTTGTCGCTGGTTTTGAAGCGGTGGGAGATAAAAAGATTTTTGCTGGCGTTTTTGATAAATGATTCTATCTCTGCAAAGTCAAAATGATCTACATACGGGTTATTGACAATCGCTTCACGTTCACGTTGTAACAGGCTCATGAAACACTCTCTTTCAGATAAGCTTCAAGCCTGTCCAGTCCTTCGTTCAGATCAACCTGGTGAAATACCAGATCAAAGCCGTATGCCTGATATTTTCGGATCATCTCATCCGGATCGACTTCCCCCACGGCGAGATTGCCTCCGATGACAAAAACCACATCTTTGAGTTTGTATTTGCTTTTGAGAAAAGGAAGATCCCTTGACCACCCTTCCGCTTCTCCGTTTAAAGAGGAGATTAGCACCACATCCGCATCTGTTTCAATCGCTGCATCGATAAACTCCTCAAGGTACGTGTTTACTCCAAGGTTAAAGACCCTGAAACCTCTTTCATTCAAAGAGATATCGATCAGCCTGTTTGCCACTACATGGACATCATTTCCTACGACACCAGTAACTACTTTCATATATCACCTTATATCTATATACCTAATTTTACCGGATATTGGGTTAATTAGTATACAATTACGCAAAAGGAGCTTGATTATGTATAAATTTCATACTGCTGATTTATGTGATGCACATCATGAAAAGGTAGAGGTTGTAAAACCCGGATTGCAATGTTACGGGGGTGCAACTGCCGCTTTTGGACCTATAACGACAATAGCACTCGATGAGGACAACAGCGCACTAGTAAAGCTTTTGCAGACAGAAGGAGAGGGACGCATAGCCGTTGTCGATGCCAAAGGTGCGCTCTGTGCCATCGTAGGTGATACGCTGATGGGATATGCACTGAAAAACAACTGGGCAGGGATAGTTGTCAACGGTTATGTACGTGATATTGACAATACGCGCAATATCGCGGTAGGACTCTGGGCATTGGGAACATATCCACGCAAAAGCCGTAAAAAAGCGACTGCGGTGGAAGGAGAAGAGGTTACTTTTCTGGATGTAACTTTCAAAGAGGGAGATTACCTCTATGCCGACAGTGATGGTATAGTGGTCAGTGCAGAGAAGCTGGTGTAAACACGAAGGCAAGGTTTTAACCTTGCAAAAAATACTACCGTGAAGAGAGTGTTTAAAAGATCAGTTTATATCCTATACCGTATTCGGTTTTCAGGTATTTTGGATTTTTAGAGTCTTTTTCTATTTTGGTTCTGATGTTTTTGATGTGGTAGTCAAGTGTCCGGTGTGAACTGACGGATGAGAGAGCTTCGGTAAGTTTTTCTCTGGTGATCGTTCGGTTTTTATTTTGTAAGAGAATGGAGAATATTTCAAATTCCACTGGTGTAAAATCGATTACCCGATCTTGAAGATAGATTTGATTATCTTTGATATAAAAGAGTTCATGTTGTTTTATATCGGAGGAAGTTGATTTTTTGACTTTTTGTAAATGCACCCAGATTCTTGCTTCAAGTTCAAGCAGGTCGATAGGTTTTACCATATAGTCAGATGCTCCGTAACGAAAAGCTTTGAGTTTGGTATTTGTGTCGCTGAACGCACTGATAACGATAATAGGAATATTGGAAGAATCGGTACTTTTTAAGAGTTCAAAACCGTTAAAATCGGGAAGTGAAAGATCAAGTAAAACAAGATCGAATTTTTGTTGATTCAGATATGAAAGTGCAGTGCTGATTGTATCTGTATGTGTAACATCAAATCCATACTCTTCCAAAAATTCTGTTAGATATTGTGCTGTAGTCATATCATCTTCAATGTAAAGTATTTTAATACAATCAAGCATACAGACCCTTTTGCTAAGATTCCTAAGATTTTAGTGTATATTTACTTAGATTTATACTATATACTTTTACTTCAGTACTGATTTGCGCTGTTTTTTTATGATTAAAAAATCTTTTTTTCATCTACCTCTCCAACTCTAAAATAAAATACTATGCAATCAGTACTGCCCCAATATCAGTAAAACAGGATAAATTTAGATGCAATTAACGGATCTTTTACCATATACTGTAAATTTAAAACTGCTTTATGTGGAAGATGACAGTATAGCGAGAGAATTGACTACTGACTTGTTAAAAGAGTTGTTTCATACTGTGGTGGTCGCTGTTGACGGACGTGACGGGGTAAAAAAATACCATAAACATCAGATTGATCTCATATTGACAGATATTACGATGCCTCATATGGATGGATTTGAAATGATCGAAGAGATTCGAAAAACAGAGGAACATATGCCTCCTGTGATGATGCTCTCAGCCTATACTAACCCCGAATATTTTATTAGAGCAATTGAATCCGGTATGGATGCTTATATTTTAAAACCTTTTAATATGGAGAAATTTTTATCTTCTTTACATAAAGTAGTATCCAAACTCAAAATTCTTGATGAAGCCCGTGAAAGTATCAACCTTTTGAAACAGTATCAAGTTGTCGTAGATAGCAGCTCTATTGTTTCCAAAACAGATGTAAATGGTTTTATTACCTATGTTAACGATGCATTTTGTGATATTTCCGGATATGAACGGGAGGAGCTGATTGGAAAAAATCATAATATTATTCGTCATCCGGCAGAACCTTCTGAATTATTTGAAGATATGTGGGATACCATCAAGGGGGAAAAGCGTACCTGGTGCGGAGTGATTAAAAACCTCAAAAAAGATGGCTCTTCCTATTATGTAAAGGCGACAATAAGTCCGATTCTGGATAAAGATGGCAATGTCATAGAGTATATCGCTCTTCGAGATGATATCAGTGATATTATGAATCAGCAGAGGGAGTTTGACAACAGTTTTGCACTTCTTCAAGAACCTGTTATTATCTATATGAAACTGGAAGATTTTTCTACAGTGGAAGATTTTTACAATACAGAGATGGTGCATCTTATACAGGAAAAAGTAAAAATATTTCTTGAAAATGAGATGCTTGCCGCAGGTGTGCTTTATGGGAAACTTTATCCGCTTCGTTATGGTGAGTATGCTGTGGCATTTGAAAAGAGTGTGCTCCCTTTTGAAATGAGTCACTTTATACGACAACTTAAAATATTTCATGAAAAGATTAAAAATCAGATTGTAATTGTTAAAGATTTACAATATCAGATCTCTTTGCTGATGAGTGTGGCTTATAAACACAACAATATTCTGGAGAGTGCGAGAATAGGTATTAAAAAATTGCATTACATGAAGCAGGATTTTATTATCTCAAATAATTTTGCCCATTTTGAAAAATTGAATGCACAGAAAAATCTTGAAACGATTGCAACCATTAAAAATGCTATTCAAAATGGAGGTATTGTTTCCCATTTTCAGCCTATTATAGAAAATAAAACCCAAAAAATCACACGTTATGAATCTCTTGTGCGACTTGTCAATGAATCGGGTGATATCCTTTTCCCCGGAGAGTTTCTGGATATAGCACGAAAAGGGAAATATTATTATCAGATTACCCAAATTGTGTTGCAAAACTCATTTAAAGCACTTGAAAATAATGATATTAATATCGCAATTAATTTATCGTTAAAAGATATATATTCAAATAGTATTCGAAAAACAATCAACGCTCTTTTAAAAGAGTATGCTGAATATGCAGATAGAATAACATTTGAACTTTTAGAGGATGCAAATGTAAAAAATTTCAAAACTATTGTACATTTTATTGATCAAATCAAAGAGATGGGGGTTAAAATAGCCATAGATGATTTTGGAAGCGGTTATTCAAATTATGAGCGGCTTTTGAGTTACCGTCCTGATATATTAAAAATTGATGGTTCGCTTATCAAAAATCTGGATAAAAACAAATATTCCCGTTCTATTGTCAAAACAATTGTCTCTTTTGCCAAAGATCAAAATATTTTAACTACAGCAGAATTTGTAGAGAATGAGAAGATTTTCAATATTGTAAAAGAACTTGGTATAGATTACTCTCAGGGGTATCTTTTTGGAAAATCCCAGGCACTTTAAAATTTTTAAGATGATGAAAGAGATATATAATGACTAGATTTCGTTTTCTTTTGCTGTTTCTGCCTCTTTTTTTATCGGCTACAGTAGAAGAACAGGCAGATTATAAAAAAGTAATCAAAATGTGTGTTGATCCTAACTGGATGCCATTTGAATATATCAATGCACAGGGAGAATATGAAGGTATTCTTGCAGAGTATGTCAAACTCTTTTCCCATAAACTTGATATCCCTTTTGTGTTGGTAAAAACTACCAGTTATTCTCAGAGCCGTGAGTATCTGAAAGAGGGGCGTTGTGATATTATTGTCGGTGAGCAGGCAACGAAGGAAGTTAAAAAGAGTTATTTTGCTACGAAACCATATTTTGTAACACCAAGAGCATTTGTAACGCATACCGATGCATTACTGGTACATAATTTTTTACAGATTGCTTATTCGGGGAATGTAGGTGTTTTAAAAGAGTCTCCTGCACAGGTATTGCTGCCGAAGCTTTATCCCGGTATTAAGTTAGTGACTGTAAAAAATACAGATACAGGTCTGCAGAAAGTTGCTTCAGGTGAATTGGTTGCTTTTGTCAACACACTTCCTTCTCTTGTCTATTCGATTCAGCAGCAGGGATTGAGTAATGTCAAGATCAGTGGAACACTCTCTTCATCAGTTAAACTTTCGGTATTGGTTAACAAAAGTCATCCGGCTCTTGTCTCTATGCTCAATCATGCAATCGATACAATAACGCAGGAAGAGCAGCAAGCGATTTTAAACAAATGGGTTCAGGTAAAGTATGAACAGGGGATGGATTATAAATTATTGTTAAAACTATCCCTCTTCTTTCTGATTATTTTGATTTTTATTGCAATACGTTATTTTCATATGCGTAAAATGAAGATAAAATTTGAAGAACTTCATAAAATTTTAGAAAGAAAGATGCAATATGAGATAGAAAAAAATCGTCAGCATCAACTTCTAATACTTCAGCAAAATCGTTTGGCACAGAAGGGTGAAATGATCAGTATGATTGCACATCAATGGAGACAACCTCTTAACAGTCTGTCACTACTTCATCAAACTTTTTTCTTAAAATACAAATCAAATATAAGAGATGAAAAAATGGTAGAAGAGTTTAGTGAAAAGTCACAGAAGCTTATTAGCCAAATGTCTAATACCATTGATGATTTTAGAAATTTTTTCCAAAAAGAGAAAGAACAGATTATATTTTCTGTAAGTGATGTAATATCTCATGCAGTTTCTATTGTTAAACCTGTACTAGATCATGAAAATATTATGATTCGTATCCGGGAGGAAAAAGATCTTTTTATCAAAGGCTTTCCAAATGAATTGGGACAAGCGATTATCAATATAATCAATAATGCAAAAGATGCACTTTTACAAAAAGAGAAAAGTAGTACCAAATCTATCTGGATTACACTTCGAAAAGAGTTTGACAAAATCAAAATAACTATCTGCGATAATGGAGGGGGTATACCGGCAGAGATTATCTCACATATCTTTGATCCCTATTTTTCTACCAAATGCGATAAACTTGGTACAGGGTTAGGACTCTATATGTCTCGTATTATTATTGAAGAGCATATGCATGGAAAAATAAATGTTTCCAATAAAAATAACGGTGCTTGTTTCATGATTGAATTGGGTTAAGGAATTTCTAAAAGAGATTTACCTTTTAAGAAGATAAATCTCTTTTAATGTAAAAAAACTTAGTGAGAATGTGTAGGATATTCCTCTGGCGTTTTTGCATATTCTGCACCTGCGCTGGCACATCCCTCACTAACTCCTACAGCTTTAAGCGCATTGTCAAATGCCCAGTAGTGGTTGTAACTGCCTGCTCTTAAGTTTTCAAATACAACTACCAGATCAGTGGCATTAGCTTCCTGTGCTGTTTGGATATATTCGTTGAGGTCATTAATATCGGTTACCTCTACCATGCAGCCTACCTGTAAAGCATCTGTTTGTGACTGTATACCTTTTTCATAAAGTATGTTATATAAGTTTTGGATAGTGTCAATACCATACTGACCGGGTGCAAGAGCTCTAAGTTCCTCTTCTGAATAGTTAACAGTATAGTCAGCCAGGTTGGTGATGTTTATATCATAGCGTTGTACCAATGCTTCAACGCTGGCTTCATGTACTGTTTCACTTCTTGTTGCGATATTATAAAACTGTGTTACAGGATAGACTTCATTGAGTGCCAGATAGATATCTTTTGCCAGTTTCTCTTCGTTCCACATATATGCCAGAGAGTATTTTTGTGCGTCGGTTAGTGTTGCCAGCGGGTATTGTGTTAGATCAACCATCGCTCCAGGTGCTGTGGTTAAACCACCTTGTTGATTTGCTTGACCATTTCCCTGTCCATATGCAGTACCGTTACCTTGTGTATTTGTATTTCCCTGATTTTGAGTTGTATTCGTATCTGGTCTTATTCCATTTTGCCACAGTTGCAGACTGTTTTCAAAATGTGTTTGCGCTTGTAGTGCAGTCACATCAATGACTCCATCATAATTTTCATCTATAGCTTCAGCCAGTGTTGTATTGAGGTTCAGAATTTGTGTATCATCTGTCAAGTTTGTAATATTGATTTCACCTGGTATAGTATTTAATGCATCAATAATATACTGAGGTATGGTAATACCGTTTGCTGGATTGTTATCTTCATCCAATGCCTGAATCAGACGTAACATTGTGGTCTCGACCGTTTGATTTCCATTTGCCAGAGCTTGTGGTGTCACAAGACCGTCTGCCGGTGGTGTGACTTCTCCAAGATCAAGTTTACCGATAGCAAATTTTACACGTTCTTGTGTTTTATATTGAAATTTACCATTACTATCAGTTATACCCTTGATACCAGATGCAGTTTCGTATGCTATACCTGCTACTGGAGAGTCAATGAAATAACCGTTTTGTAACGTTGTGTTGTTCGTTGTAGAGTCGTTGCTGCTGCTTCCTCCTCCACATCCTGTAAAAAGTGTTGCTGCTGCCAATACAGAAAGTGTTCCTATAGTAAGATAGCGTTTCATAATATTCCTCCTGAAATAATATTTATAATGTAATTGTAAGAAAGAACTATTACCTGAATATTAGTATAGTTTTTAATTGGGACTTATTAACTCCTAATTAAGCCAAAAAGATGTATTATTTGAGTAAATTATAAAGATTATAAGAAAGGATAAATAATGACCTTTTTAGATGAAGATATTTACCAGGCAGTAAAATACCACCTCCCGAAAGTCAAAGAGTATGTGCTCTCACACGGAGGAGATATCAAACTGCTGTGTGTTAAAAACGGTACGGTTTATATCGAACTGACAGGAACATGTCACGGCTGTTCAATGAGTCTTATGACAACAAAAATGGTGGTACAGAAACGTCTTCGCGAGCTTATCCATCCGGAACTTAATGTTGTGAATGTAGGCGGTACACCGGAAAATGTACCTCCTGAAGATTGTTACAAACCAGAGGAGGAGATAAAAGAGGAAGATCCTGAAAAACCGGGATTCAAAGCAAAGATTAAAAAGGCGCTTTCGCTTTAATTACTCACATAATACACGAGCATCACTATAAAAAAGAGGTTGGGCTTAAGTGGTTGTGAGATAGAAACTGCAATAATTACACCTATAAATAAACTGAGGCGATGAGATGGACTATCTACTCTATTTTTTTCTGACTGCGCTGCTCTCCACACTCTTTGCAATGGGAGGCGCGGGTGCCGGGATTGCAGTGATTCCCGTACTGCATATGGTAGGGATCGATTTTAATCTCGCCAAAGCGGTCGGGCTTTTTGTCGGTTTCATGACGACACTTACTTCAACCGTAATGAATTTCAGGCGCAAAGTTCTTGATATTCGTTTCGCGCTTCCTCTTGCCGGTACGCTCCTTCTCTTTGCTCCCCTCGGTGCACAACTCTCTCGCTTTACCGACGAGCGGCTTGTAAAGTTGCTTTTTATCCTATTTTTGATTTTCAGTGCGAGTATGATGCTTTTTTTCAAAAAAGAGGCGAAAGCAGAGTTGCAAAAACCGTGGATTCTCGCTCTGCTTGGGACGGGTGTCGGTCTGCTGGCAGGATTGCTGGGAGTGGGCGGCGGCAATATGCTGCTGCCTATTCTCATTTTGCTGGGATTCGAACCCAAAAAAGTTGCTGTTGCCGTCAGTTTCGTCGTGCCTTTTTCCGCCTTTACCTCCTTTTTGAGCTATGCCAGTTTCGTGGAGATGGACTGGATGCTGCTGGGTGTTTGTGCTTTTGGTGCTGTTTTAGGCGGGTATCTGGGGAATTATCTGATGCACTTCAAACTCTCCCAGCAACAGGTCAAAAAGGTGATTGCTGTACTGCTCTATATCCTTGCGCTCAGAATGGGATGGAGTATGTTAGGATAGAATGAATCCCGTATAAAAGATAATCATTAAAGAAAATAGTTTGTCAAATAGGAATATATTTTTTTAATATGTTATAAAATAAAAATTCATACCTG
>VAPK010251872.1_pt1 | contig 11603 bp, 9 predicted proteins | sample 3395031 | NCBI WGS metagenome assembly VAPK01 (sample SAMN08290443, study PRJNA428436) | hydrothermal vent metagenome | isolation source: Deep-sea hydrothermal vent chimney 1 | place: Pacific Ocean: Juan De Fuca Ridge
CAACTTGTAATATAGTGTAAAACAGGGGTAAAAAATAACTACAAAAATGGCAATAAGAGAGATAGATATAACTAAACTAAAAGAAATTGAAAACAAGTTAGAACTAACCATAAAAAAGTTAGAAAAACTACAAGGCAATATCTTAGAAAAGCAAATAATTGATAATTCAGATTTTTTAAGATTAATGCAAATTAGTAATAGCACCGCTAAAAATTGGCGTAAAAAAGGTATCATTGCTTATGCGCAAATAGAAAATAAAATCTATTACAAAATTAAAGACATTCAAATAATGTTAGATAAGCATTACAAATCCTTTAAATATTAATTACATAAAAACCCACCTCAAAAATTGCATTAAAATAAAGTAATACTTAATAGTCAAAACAGGGAACTCTTAATATTTTATTTGCCTTGTGTATATCTTTAAAAAAATTGTACTTTTAATATTTAAAAAAATAGCTATTTATGGCATCAATCAACACCCTAATAAACAACATTTCTAACCAAAATATTAGTTTCTTTTTCGAGAATAAAATAACATCCTTTAAACCTGAAAAAGACGTTTTTATAAATACAGTTAACGAAGAATCACCCTATTCTGACCCAATAAAAATTGGTTTTGCAGCGCTTAAAAACCACGAAGAGTTATTGGTGTTTACCTGCGAGTACAACAAAGAGTTAACCGCCAGAAGTGCCAAAAAACAACAGTTTGAAATAGCTAAAAAAGTATTAAAAGAAGATTTTAAAGATGGGGCTATTTTTATCTTTTACGACGCCCAAGGTAATTTTAGGTTTAGTTTTATACGTAGAAACTATGGCAATAAAACAGCCAAATATTCTAATTGGAAACGCTTCACCTATTACGTAAGTCCATCAGAAACCAATAAAACTTTTAAAGAACGTATTAATAATTGTTCCTTTAACGATTTAGATAGTATTCAAGAAGCATTTTCTGTTGAGAAACTAACTAAAGAATTTTACAATGAATTATTTGCTTGGTATCAATGGGCTTTGTCCGACGATATAGGTGTTACATTTCCCAATAATACCAAAACTTCAGATGATGACCGTGTACAACTTGAAGAGCAGATAATCAGATTAATTACCAGATTACTTTTTGTTTGGTTCATCAAGCAAAAGAAAATTGTTCCAAATAAATTTTTTGATAGCGATGAAATCTCTAAAATCTTAAAAGATTTTAATTATAATGATAGAAACAAGGGGAATTACTACAATGCTATTCTGCAAAACTTATTTTTTGCGACGTTAAACAAAGAAATTAATGAACGAGAGTTTTCAAAAATAAAAAGCCGTGATATAAAAACACGCTATAGATATGAGGAAATGTTTAACCTCTCCGAAAAAGAAATAATAGCGTTATTTAAACCAATTCCTTTTTTAAATGGCGGCTTATTTGAATGTTTAGACAAAGAAGATGTAGATGGTAACAAATATTTCTTAGATGGCTTCAGTAGAAACCCAACAAAATCAGCAAATGGTAATTACAAGCACAGGGCTTTTATTCCTAATTGTGTGTTTTTTGATGATGAAAAAGGTATCATACCATTACTAAAACGGTATAATTTTACAGTAGAAGAAAATGCCCCTAATGAAGTGCAAGTGGCACTTGACCCAGAATTATTAGGTAAAGTTTTTGAAAACTTACTAGGTGCTTTTAATCCAGAAACAAAAGAAACGGCGCGTAAACAATCAGGTTCATTTTATACACCAAGAGAAATTGTAGATTATATGGTAGATGAAAGCCTAATTAATTATCTACAAAATAAGCTTCCAGATATAGAAAAAAGGACTATCCGTAATTTATTTGAATCAGATAAGTTACCTGATGTCTTTACAAATAACAATGATTTATGCAATAAAATAGCCACTAAATTAAAAACAATAAAAATATTAGACCCCGCTTGTGGCTCTGGAGCTTTTCCAATGGGCATCCTCAACAAGATGGTTGAAATTTTAAAAAGATTAGACAATAAAAATACGCAATCTATACACGACTTAAAATTACATCTTATAGAAGAATGTATATATGGCATAGATATACAAACAATAGCTACGCAAATAAGCAAGTTGCGGTTCTTTATAACTTTAGTAGTAGAGCAAAATGAAATAGACCTATCTAAACCCGAGCAAAATTATGGCATACTTACACTGCCTAATTTAGAAACCAAATTTGTATCTGCTAATACACTTATTGGAGTAAAAAAGAAGAAAGAAGGCGAATTTGTAAACACACTGTTTACTAATCCAGAAATTGAAAACACAAAAGAGGAGTTGCATAAAATAAGAAAAGAACATTTTTATGCCAAAACAGCAGGTGCTAAAAAACGGTTAAGAGAAAAAGATACCATACTTAGAAGCAAGCTGACACTTTTGTTAAAAGAAAATAATGAGTTTGCGCCAGAAGATGCTATACAATTTTCTAAATGGAATCCTTACGACCAAAACAGCAGTTCTCCTTTTTTTGATTTAGAATGGATGTTCGGTTTAGATGAAGGCTTTGATATTGTGATTGGAAATCCGCCTTATGTCAACGTTGAAAAAATAGATAAATCTATCAAAAACATAATAAAGAATTTTAAAACTGCGTACCAAAAGTATGATTTGTATGTTCTTTTTTATGAAATAGGGATTAATCTATTAAAAGAAGGTGGTGTCTTAAGTTATATTACTTCCAATAAGTTTCTTTCTCAAGGTTATGGGTTTAAGTTGCGTCAATTTTTCTTAAAATTTAAAATCAACAGAATTATAAATTTTAACTATGATGTGTTTGATGCGGCAACAGTAAGAACTTGCATTTTTGAAATAACTAAATTACCTATTGAAAAAAACGACATTAAAGTTATTGATGTTAATATAGAGGCTGATAAGCATTTATTTGAAAATAAGACTTATAAAAAGGTGAATCAAGATGTATTTAATAAAACTGATAACAATAATTTTAGAATAAATTTAACAAAAGAAAAAATTAAACTATTAGAAAAAATTTCAATTGATACGTTAAGAGTTGATGATATTTGTTCTGTTAATTATGGCTTAAGACCAGTAAGTTTAATTAAAGGGGATGACAAAACTTCTTTTATTAAAGATACTTTTGCTTTTGGGTATAAGAAATATTTTGAAGGGAAAGATACAGGATATTGGAATACGAAAAATCATAGGTATTTAGATTACAAGAAAGAAGAAATTTATAATCCAATGTTTGAAGAATTATTTGAGAAACCCAAGTTAGCGGGTTTATGTACTTTAAGTGAGATTAATAAATTGAGATTTATTTATGATTCGAAAGGATTTTATTGTAACCATTCTCTTGCGATTTTAACATTGTGGAAAGATTTTAAAAATGTAAATTACCAAACTATTAGGAGGTTAATATCAGATACAAAAATTAAAATTTCTGAAAATTATTCATTACACTATTTACAAGGTATTTTAAATTCTAAACTTATTAAATTTTATGTAAATGAGTTGCTTTACGATGGTACGCATTTTTATCCAAACCATATGAAGCAGTTACCTATTAAAATAAAATCAATTCATTTTGATAAAATAGAAAGACTTGTTTTAGAAATTAGAAATGATAACGATAATACAGATTTAGTGTCTGAATTAGACATTATGGTCTACAAACTCTACAACCTCACGTACCAAGAAGTTTTAATTATAGACCCGGCTTTTAGCTTAACCCAAGAAGAATATGATAAGTATAAGGCATAGGTTTTGTAACCTTTTTAGTATATTTAGGTTACATTTATTTTATAAATAGCTTACAAAAACAGCAATGGTAAATAAGAATTGTAATAATGTAACGTTCAGGACAAAATTATGTAACAAAAAGTTATACCTTTGCGTTACAAAAAAATATAAATAGCGTTACAAAATGCCAAGTATAGATGACCACATATTACAAAAAATAGATAAAAAAAAACCAGGGCACATTTTTGTTTTTAATGATTTTAAAGCACTTGGTCATTTGCCAGCCATACGTGTGGCTATGCACCGTTTGGTTAAAAAAGGCGTTTTGCAACGCATTATTCCCGGACTCTTTGTAAAGCCTACAACCAGCAAGCTGTTAAACAAAACCATTAGTCCTAATTTAGATAAGGTCGCTCACGCTATTGCACGCAGAGACAACGCTAAAATAACACCTACGGGTATTTTTGCATTGTATGCATTGGGCTTAAGTACGCAAATACCACTCAACCTTGTGTATTTAACCGATGGAAAGTCAAGAAAAATAAAAGTAGGAAAAGGCAGTATCCTATTTAAAAAAGCAAGTCCTAAAAAATTAGCCTTAAAAGGTAAAATAAGTAAACTGGCTATTTTGGCAATGAGCGAAATAGGCAAAGACCATTTAAAGCCCACAGAGATTGACAAAATTATGAGTGCTTTAAAAGAAGAAGATATAGACAATTTAAAACACGATTTATTGTTAGCACCACAATGGATTGCAGAATTAATCAATAACAATCTTAAAAAATGAGTGCTATACAATTTTATAGACTAAGTAATGAGGATAAAAAACTCATTTTCCAAGACCTTAAAAGTACAACTGGGTTACCTGTTTATGCCATAGAAAAAGACTGGTGGGTTACCCAAACACTTGCCATCATTTTTGAAATGGATATGGCAAAACACTTACTTTTTAAAGGCGGTACCTCATTAAGCAAAGCGTGGCATTTAATCAATCGTTTTTCAGAAGATATAGATTTGGTATTAAACAGAGAGTATTTAGGTTTTGATACAGGGTTAATAAGTAAATCGCAAGTAAAAAAATTAAGACAAAAATCGTTCGAATTTGTAACCACAACATTTTATAAAGCCTTACAAAAGGCATTTATAACAAAGGGGTTTACCAATGTTACCTTTGATTTTGAAAATTTAGGCGATGGCGACCAAGACCCGGTATCTATTTTAATCTATTACCCTGCGGTTACAAAACATTCAGAATATGTATTACCAAGAGTAAAAGTAGAATTAGGAAGTCGTTCTTTAACAGACCCTTTTAGTAATTGCGAAATAGTGTCGTTTGTAGGGAGGCAATTTCCAAAACACCCATTTGCAGATATGCCAATTACCATACCTTGTGTAAACCCAGAACGCACCTTGTTAGAAAAATTGTTTTTACTGCACGAAGAGTTTCAAAAACCACCAAAAAAAATACGTGTAGAACGGTTGAGTAGGCATTTGTACGACATTACTAAAATTTATAATAGTAATCATAAAAATAAAGCCTACAATCAACAACTTATAATGTCTATTATTGAACATAGAGAACGTTTTAATGGTATGCGTGGCGTAAATTATAAAACGTTGTTCCCACCAAACCTAAATCCTATTCCTCCAGAAGAAGTTATAAAAGTTTGGGAAACCGATTATAAAACGATGCAAACCAATATGATTCCGGAAGAAAGCCCCAATTTTAAAGACTTAATAACATCTGTAAAACAAGCAACTCAACAGTACAACGCACTGAAATTTATATAAACAAATGGCAAATAATTTTATAGCAAATAAAAGTCCACAAAAAACATTAAGCGGTCGCTTAAATAGTATCATAAAATTCAGCACAGAATTAAGGTGGCTGGTAGGTTTCTTTTACTTCTCAGGTTGGAAAGAGGTGTATCAAAACTTAAAAAACAATCTGGATATAAAAATTAGGCTCTTGGTAGGTTTACAAGTGGGCAACCATTTACAAAGCATTTTTGAGCACGATGTACAAGAGTTAGATTTAAGTAGCGATGAATACTTTAACGATTTTATGACCTCAATGGGTTTTGCAGTCAATAACGAACAGCAAGACACCAAAGAATTTTACGAGCAAGTACATTTTTTTGTAGATATGATTCGTCAAGAACGATTAATCATAAAAAAAACAAGAGAACCTAACCACGCCAAATTATATTTGTTTGAAATGAACGAAGAAGAACGTTCTAAACACAATTTTGAAGGCTATTTAATAACTGGGAGTAGCAACCTAACTCGCAATGGTTTAAAAGGACAACAAGAGTTTAATGTAGAGATTAAAGATTATGGGTACGAAGAAGCAGTGGCTTATTTTGAAGAACTATGGGAATTAGCCATACCTATAACCGATATTGACCAACGTAAACAACACTTAATAGATTTTATCATACACCGCTCTCAAGCTGCATTAGTCCAACCTTTTGATGCCTATGCGTTAGTACTAAAAACTTATCTAGACCTTCAAAAACAGAAAAAGCTAAAACCACAAGTAGAACGTTTGTTAGAAGGGAATGGTTTTAATAAATTTTCGTACCAATTAGATGCTGTAAACCAAGCATTGGGTATTATAGAAGAAAACAACGGTGTAGTCATTGCAGATGTGGTAGGTTTAGGAAAATCGGTAATTGCCTCTTTAATTGCCCGTAATTTAGATACCAAAGGAATTATTTTATGCCCACCAGGACTAATAGGAGATTATAGCGATAAAACGGGTTGGTGGGGTTATGTTAGAAATTTTGAGTTAAACGGTTGGCACGTGTACAGTCGCGGTCAAGTAGAAAACTTAGCAGAAGATTTAGACGATACTGATATTGATACAATTATTATTGATGAAGCACATAATTTTAGAAATCAAGATACCGCTGCATACGAAGCACTTGCTCAAATTTGTAGAGGAAAACAAGTCATTCTATTAACGGCAACACCATTTAACAATTCTCCTGCTGATATTTTTGCATTATTAAAATTGTTTATTGTACCTGGTATGTCTACCATTACGTTAGAAAATAATTTAGAAGGATTATTTAGAAGTTATAGTTACAGGTTCAGCAAATTATCCGACATTTTAAAAAATTACAATTCAAATAACCCAGATAAAAGAGATAAAGCAGAAAAATTATATACCAAGCTTTTGAATGAAGAATTGCCTGTAAATCCTCAAATTGTGCGTCAGGCATCCGCAAAATTAGCAAATACGATAAAAGAGGTTATTTCTCCAGTAGTCATTAGAAGAAACCGTTTAGATTTAGAAAAAGACCATCAATATAGCACAGAGATTGGCGAGCTACCTAAAGTAGCACCTCCAGTTGAACTGTTTTACTACTTAACACAATCACAATCCGAATTTTACGACCGTATAGTTAGTGTTTATTTTGCTGAAGATGGGCTGTTTACAGGTGCCATATACCAACCCTCAAGTTACGAAACCATTGCAGACGAAAGCGGTTTAGATAGGGAAGGTAACAGAACCTTTCAACAACAGCGTAACTTATTCGATTTTATGCGAAGGTTACTGGTAAAACGTTTTGAGAGTTCCTTTGGTGCTTTTCAAAAAACCATAGAACGCTTTATTCACGTACACGAAATCGTATTACAATTTATAGAAAACACAGGGGGTAAATACATTTTGGATAGAGGTTTAATGGAAAAAATCTATGAATATGATGATGATGATATTTTAGAGGTACTTTATAAATTTGAAAACGATTTACTTAAGAAAAAAACACCTAAAAATACAACAGTCTATAAAATTAAAGACTTCCAAAAAGCGGATGAGTTTATAGAAGATATTAATAAAGATTTAGACCTTTTCAAAAAAATAAGAAGAGAAGTCGAAGAAGAAGAGTTGGTAGTTAACGACCCTAAAAGAGAAACCATTTACAAAAAAGTTACTGAGATTTTAAAAAAGGATAAAAACCGCAAAGTCATATTATTTTCAGAATATGTAGATACAGTGTTGCATCTTGAAGATTATTTTAGAGAAAAATTAGGTAATAAAGTTATTATCTGTGATGGCAAAGTATCTAAAGCACTATCAAAAGATTTAGAACGAAACTTTAACGCACAATATGAGGGTACAAAACACGATGATTTTCAAGTATTGATTACCAGTGATAAGTTATCAGAAGGTTTCAATTTAAATAGAGCGGGTGTCATTATTAATTATGATATTCCTTGGAATCCAACACGTGTAATTCAGCGTGTAGGTCGTATTAACCGTATTGGTAAAAAGGTATTTGATGAGCTATTTATTTTTAATTTCTTCCCGTCAGAAACTGGCGCAGACTTTGTAAAGTCAAGAGAAATTGCACAACAAAAGATGTTTATGATTCATAATGCGTTGGGTGAAGATTCGCGTATTTTTGATCCAGACGAAGAACCAACTGCAAGTGGTTTATATAAAAAAATGAATAATAATCCTGAAGATGATGAAGAGTTAAACCTTATTACCTTTATCAGAAATAAATACAACCAAATAGAAGAAGAACACCCGGGCGTTATAGAACGCATAAAGAAATTACCAAATAGAGTAAAAACCTCTAAAAATTTCAAAGAAGCCAATGTAAATGTATTACGTAAAAAAGGCTTGAGTTTATTTGTGCAACAAGCAGAAATAAATGAAAATCCAAAGGTAGAAAGTTTAACCTATGAAAATTTCTTGCAATTTGTAGCGTGCGAACACGGCACAAAAAGAGTTCCAATGTCAGAGAATTTTTGGCCTGTTTACGAAACTATTAAAACCCATAAAGAAAGAGTACGTTCTAACAATTCAGATTTAGCAATTGATAAGAAAGCACACAACAATTTAAAAGTAGCTTTAAAAATAATTGATGCTTCAGAAGAAGAAAATATAAACTTTATTAAAACCATAATAAAGGATATTAAACATTATTATACAATGCCTAAATACACCTTAAGACGTTTAGCATTTGATATATTATCACCAAATTCAGCTAAAGCAAAATGGAAACAATTCTATAAAGAATTAGACTACATCAAAAATCGTTATGGTGTAGATTATCTTGATAAAGTTTTAGAAAAAGTAAAAGACAAAAAAGATGAGGTAATTATTGCTATAGAAAACCGTAATAACAATTAAAGGTAATACACAGTGGCATACTTTAAGTATCAAAACAGCAAGACGCTTTTTATCAACAACACGTAATTAATGATGGTTATTTAGTAATTACCCAGTCATCAACTGCTATGAAAAAACAACAACTAGAAGAAATATCTAGACGCTTAAAATTAAATTTAAAAGTAAAAATTAATAAGTAAATAATGATAAACAATTTTTCAAATTGGGTAAAATGGGAAGATAGAAATGAATTAGAAGGCATTAACTATCCAGGTATATATTGTATTGCCGTTTCAGAGAAAACACTTAATAACTTTAGTTTTATTCCAGAATTAGAATATGTTGGTATGACTAACTCTAAAGGAGGTTTAAGAAGTCGTTTACGTCAATTTGATGCAACCATTAAAAAGATTAGAACACATCACGGTGGTGCAGATAGATTTTTATATGAATATCAAAATTATGAAGAGGTAAAAGATAAAATCTTTGTTGCAGTACGCACTTTTAAATGTAATACTAAAAATCCAACTCCAAACGATTTAAGAATTATGGGAGAAGTAGCACAATGTGAATATGATTGTTGGGCTATTTTTATTGAAAGAAATGGAAGATTTCCAAAGTTTAATGATAAAAAGAATGCACCTAAGTATAGTAAAATGAAAACCAATCTTTAATTTTATTCATACAAAAAATGAAAACATTAAAAGAAATTACAGATGAAATGATTAAGGATAGTGAAAAACTTAAACACGACCAAGAAATTGAAAATGAATCATATCTTTTAAGTTATCATAATTTAATAACTGAAAACATTAGAAATAATACAAAACAAATTACACGTAATTCATTTTTATTGATAATTAGTGTGGTACTATATTTTTTAATATACACAAATGCGAAAGCTATTTCTAATGTATCTATATTATTTGTAAAAATTGAAGATAACAACCTATTATTAAACTTAATTCCGATTTTTTTTTCATTCATTTATTTAAAAAACATTACGCTTTGGAATAACAATATCAATCTTAATTATATTTTTGAACAAATTAGCAAAAAAATTTACAGTTTAGGTTATCAAACAGATACAGTCAATATAATAAGACCATTCTCACTAATACAGTACATATCTAATTACCAATTTAATAATAAGAAAATCCCTAAATTGTTAATGATTCCTTTAACAATTGCTTTTGCAATTCTTTTATTATTTCCAATAGTATTTAATTTAATTGCAATAGTTTTAATTGCTAAAAACAACTACCCAACATTTACCGCTTACTTCAGTGGAATTGTTGTATCTATAATTACTTTAGTTACAATTATTCAAGCATTAAATTCACATAAGTAATATATTTATTTTTTATATGGTGTTAAATATAATTTGGGATAATATTTGATTATATAATTTAATTGTATTTAAATTAATAATCAATTAAAGCATTTTTTAATATGATTCACAATAATTTATATATTTGTACATTAATTACTTTTTATTACGCTTAATAGAAATTAAATTGTATACTTAAAAAGTATTAATATTATTTTCAATAACTATTATTAAGTCATTAAGAATGTGCGTTTGTTATTTCTTATACAATTTGTTAAAACCAATTACTTAAAATAACCCTAAAAAATTTCTACATAATGAATACCAAGGATTCAAAAAAATACTTAGAAGAATTTAAAGCATATACAAGAGAAATTAATTCTTCAAAAGAGAGTGCTTCTGAATTTTATAAAAAAGCAGGCATTAATACTCCTACAGGTCGTCTTAAACAGGTATATTATCATACACCATCGAAGATTGGTTATGTTAAATAATTATTACTTTTATTCAGAATAGTGTATTCAAAACGTAGCGGTCTGATATTAGGCTTTCACGGTTGCGATAGAGCTTTACGCGACCAAATTGTTTCTACACAAGGTATTGTTCTTGAAAGTAGTGACAATGATTATGACTGGTTAGGTAGTGGTATTTATTTTTGGGAAAATAGTTATCAAAGAGCATTAGAATTTGCAACATTCCTCAGTGTAAATCATCCTCATAATAAAAAATAAAAGAACCTTCTGTTCTTGGTGCTATAATTGATTTAGGCTATTGTTTTGATTTATTAAATTCTGAAAATTTATCATTTTTAAAAGTAGGTTTTAAAACATTGGAAAAGTCTAAAAATGATTATGGCATAAACATTCCTGTAAATATTCCTTTAAAAGAAAATGGTGATTTATTAAAGCGTTATCTTGATTGTGCTGTAATTGAATCAATTCATCAATTTAATAAGGATAAAAATAAACCTGAATTTGATTCTGTTCGTGGCGTTTTTTTTGAAGGTAATGAATTATATCCAAATGCTGGTTTTAAAGAAAAAAATCATATTCAGATCGCTCTTAGAAATCCAAATTGCATTAAAGGCTACTTTATTCCAAGAGAATTGGACACTTCATATGTGTAATTAGGAAGTTAATTCCACTCAATATCCCAAGATAAATACCACCCAAAGCTATATTAACATAACACGTAGTTATAATACAGCAGCTACGCCAACCACATCACCAAAGCTGTAGTTATAACCCAATTATGTTAAATAGCCGCTTCCCCATAGCTTAAATTTAACTTCAATTATTAATTAAGATTTTACACATCAGAGTTAATAGTTTATTTCTTACTTCATTCAAGCTACACAAAACCATCATTAAGTCAAAAATGCCTTACCTCAAGTATTTGTTTGTCTCATTTCATTAAGTAACAAACTATAAA
>VAPK010156414.1_pt1 | contig 11594 bp, 9 predicted proteins | sample 3395031 | NCBI WGS metagenome assembly VAPK01 (sample SAMN08290443, study PRJNA428436) | hydrothermal vent metagenome | isolation source: Deep-sea hydrothermal vent chimney 1 | place: Pacific Ocean: Juan De Fuca Ridge
ACGATTCCCTGGAGACCCATCAAAAGTGAGTCGACATAGAGGGGCATGAAACCACGACTCTCAAGCTCTTCACCAGTAGCAGCCGTGTAGCTGGCAAGCAGCTTGTCATTCAAGTCGCCAGCAACGATGTTGGTGTGAGGAGTATGAATAATCCCCTCGTTGTTGTCTTCGAACTGGATGCCGGTGGCATCCATGGCATCGGTTCCCATGTAGGTGATGTCGTCAAATCCGGCGCCTTCGAGCTGGCCACGAAGGGCCGTGACCTGGAAACCGAGGGCAGCAGAGAAGAAGACCTCATTGCCTTCGAGAACTCCGCTTAGCTCAGCAACCTGAGCCGAGAAATCAGTATCGGCACCCCATACATAGGTCTGGGTGCTTACGATCTCTCCTCCCCCAGCTTCAAATACTTCGGCAAAGATATCGGGGTTCACGCCGGTGTACGGACCAGGTTGAGTAAAGACGAATCCGCGGGTGAATCCCTGCTCGAGAGCCCACTCGGCGGCGGCTGAGGATTGGCCTCTGTCGTCAAAGGACACCAGGTAAGAATTGTTGTCAATGTCGGCGAGCGTTGGTTCGGTGGAAGCGGCAACGAACATTGCCACCTCACCACCGCTGGCCTGGATGATTGGGAGAGCGAAGTCAGCGAAGGGCGGTCCAACAATAAACTTGGCTCCGGCATCCAGGAGGGTCTCGGCGGCTACACCAGCGGTGACGGCATCGCCTCCGACATCTTCTACCCGAACCTCAACTGGTGATCCATTCACTCCACCAATGCAGTTGATCAGATCGGCAACGTGGGGAACCAGGGCAGAACCAGGAGCATCGACGAAGCCAGAGACCTCGCTGAAGTCCATTGCCATTCCGACCACGATCGGGTCGCCGCTCGGGGCCGGTTCACAATTGGCGAGATCTGCGGCCACCATTGCCTCGATGTCAACCGCTACGCCGCCCGAGGACTCACCGCCGGACGATTCTCCAGCATCGGTGCCAGAGGATTCTCCAGCATCGGTACCAGCGGAATCACTACCGCTGCAAGCAGCAGCTAACAGCGCGAACGCTGCCATCATCGAAAGTAAGAGCTTTGGTTTCATTGCAACATCCCCTGATTGAGATTGGTCGAACTTTTGCGACACGGAACACTCACACAATTGTCGTTCGGAAGCAAACGAGCATCCTGAAATATTGTATACAGTATTCATGACTGGTGACGACCAATACACCAACAAAGAAGCAGAAGCGACAGATGACTGGGTGAAGCCCGCACAGATTCGACAAAATAAACTAAGCACGATGGAGAAATCATGCATCACGAGAATATCCCTCGATTCAACTTTGACTTTCATGGGCCAGCTCTCGACACAATCTTCAATGACTACGAAACCATGCATGAGCAATGCCCCGTTTCCTGGAGCGAGCACTATGGCGGGTTCTGGACCCTGACTCGCATGGAAGACATTCGGAAGGCGGAACACGACTGGGACACATTCTCCGTCGCCCCGTCGATGATCCTGCCCTCTTTCGGGACCGATCGTCCTCTCATCCCTCTCGACATCGACCCTCCGGAACTCACTGGATATCGCCAGATCTTGTTGCCATTCTTCTCGCCAAACCGAATGGATGCGCTCCTACCCCGGACCCACGACATCGCCAATGAGTTACTTGACGACGTTGCCACTCAAGAAGTCTTTGATGCGTCCGTCTACGCCCGCATGGTGCCTGCCATGGTCTTTGGCGAATACTGCGGCTTCCCCATGGAAGATGCGGCCAAGTTCGACCAATGGGTAGAGGACATCGTCTTTGCCCGTAGCGACGACGAGTCCGTCGCCCGAGCAGCAGCCGAAGAGGTATACGACTACTTCCGGGCCCTTATTGCCAAACGAAGAATCGAACCGGGAGAAGACGTATTGTCCGCCTTGCTCCAAGCCGACACGCACGGACGCAAGCTTGATGATGAGGAGGTTCTGGACATTGTCTACCTTCTCTTCGTCGCTGGGCTGGAGACAACGGCTGGGACCATCCGCGTTGCCCTGTGGTACCTGGCACAGCATCCAGAGGTCCTGAAGGAACTGGCGACAGATTCCTCCTTGATCCCTTCGGCAACTGAGGAGTTCCTGCGGGCCCTTTCACCGGTGCAAGCCATGGCTCGGACCCTCAAGATCGATACCACGATTGGCGGAGTCGACATGCAGGCAGGTGATCGAGTTGTGCTGGCCTTCGGAGCAGCCAACCGAGACCCCGAGGTCTTCGAATGCCCTCACGACATCCAGTTGGACCGGTCCTCCAATCCCCACATTTCTTTCGGAATCGGTGCCCACAGGTGCCTCGGAAGCAACCTTGCTCGCCGAGAAGTCAACGTCGCCCTTGAGGAGTTCCTCAGCCGACATCCAAGGTTCGAACTGGCCGAACCAACGACCTGGCACGGAGTGGGTCGCCTCGCTATCCGGCCCCTCCCATGAGGGCCGTTGAACTGCAAACCATCGGCGGTCCGCTCCTGGCCGTCGAGCGCCCGTCTCTCACTGCCAGCGAGGGCGGCACCATCATTGACGTCACAGGCTGCGGCGTCTGCCACTCCGACATCCATGTCGTAGACGGCCAATTCGCAAGCCCCCTACCACTGGTCCTTGGCCATGAGGTTACGGGAGTGGACAACAAGCTGGGGCCCGTCATGGTCTATGCCCCTTGGGGATGTCGAAGCTGTTGGCTGTGTGAAACCGGGCACGAAATGATCTGCCCAGATGGCGCGGAAGCTGGTCTATTCATCGATGGCGGATACGCCGAGCAGATGCACATTCCACATCGCGAGTATCTCCAGCCTCTTGGTGACCTTGACCCCGTGCATTCAGCGCCGCTCGCCTGTGGCGGACTCACAGCATTCAATGCCGCACGTAAGACGGTCGAAGTTCTCAAGCGGCGCGGTTCCAAAGGGCGGGCCCTCGTCATCGGTGCTGGCGGACTCGGCCAATTCGGGATCCAGTTTCTTCAGTTGATGAGTGATGCCGAAATATGGGTCGTTGACACATCGGCGGAGAAACTGGGCCGTGCACGACAGCTTGGGGCAACCAAGGCTGTTGGCTCTGATCAGTTGGAGGACAAGTTTGACGCCATCATCGACTTCGTCGGATCTTCGCAGACTCTTGAAACGGCAGTCCAGCGAGTGAACCGTCGAGGCGTCGTGGTCGGTGTCGGGCTCTACGGCGGAACCGTTCCCTTTGGCGTCGGTGTCGTACCGTTCGAGGCCCAACTCACTTCCAGTGTGTGGGGAACAGTCCAAGAACTCGGAGAGTTGATCGAATTCGTCCACCGCAACCCTCTCCGGTACACCGTCGAGACCATGCCTCTTGAACAAGCCGAACAGGCCCATCAACTCTTGCGATCCGGCCAAGTGGCTGGCCGAGTTGTACTTGTTCCCTGACGTCCTTCTCTCATTGGCACCTGCAAACGGTGGCCTGACCTGACGACAACCCGATCCGAAAGAACATGATGCCCTCCCAGAAACTCGACAATATTGCCGCCACCATCACCAGCGAGAGCATTCACACCGTCGAAGTAGTCACCATCGACACCTACGGTCATCCCCGCGGCAAACGAGTACCGTCACAACGATTTATCCAAACCATTGCGGAGAACGGCGCCCATCTGGCCGACGCCATCTATGTGATGGATATCCAGTGCGACATTGTCGACAGCCCGCTCATCAACATGGGCACCGGCTTCCTTGACATGCACCTGCAGCCAGATCTGTCGACCTTCCGGGTGTTGACCCATCGTCCCGGCTACGCCACGGTGATGACAAACTCCTTCAACCACGAACACAAGCCTCACCCGCTCGATCCCCGCAACGTTCTGCAAGCTCAAATCGACCGAATTCAACGACTTGGCTTCGAACCAATTGTTGCCACCGAACTCGAGTGCTATATCTGCAACGATGACTGGACTCCGGCACAGCAGAACGTCCAATACTCCTCGCTGATTGACAACTTCGCGTTGGAAGTCTGCGTTGCTGAGATGCGGACGGCTCTGCTTGATCTTGGAATCCCGATTGAGTCCTCCAATCCCGAGTACGGGCCAGGTCAGCTCGAAATCAACTTCTCCTGCGGCGACCCGGTGCAGGTTGCTGACAACACCGTCTTGTTCAAGTCAACGATCCGAGAGATCGCCCAACGCCACAACCTTCGTGCCACCTTCATGCCCAAGCCCTTCGCTGGCGAGTCCGGCAATGGGATGCATGTGCACACCAGCCTCAATCAAGCGGGACGTAATGTGTTCGAGTCGGGAACTGACCACCTTCTAAACGATGTCTTTCGCCACTGGGTTGGAGGAATCATGCACCACGCCGCAGCGCTTAGCCTTCTCGGCAGCCCGTTCGGCAATGGCTACAAACGTGTTCGGTCCTACTCGTTCTGCCCAACCCATATCCACTGGGGAGGTGACAACCGCAGTGTTCTGTGCCGGTGTACGGTCGGCCAAGGAGCAGCAAATCGTGTCGAGTTCCGAGGCGGAGGCGCAGACGCCAACCCTTACCTCATCGTTGCCGGCCTGTTGGCCGCCGGCGCAGATGGGCTCGAACGCAAGCTAGATCCTGGACTCGAGGCGAGCGGTGACCAATACGAGAATCCAGGTCATCATGAAGCCCTGCCTGCCACCTTTTCCGAGGGAGTCGCAGCCTTTGACCAGAGTGAGCTGGCTACGGCCCTTGGGGAGCAATTCAGCATCAACTTCATGGCCATGACCACCAACGAGCTCACACTTTACGAAACAAACGCCAGCGGTGACGCCGACGATGTGTCAACTTGGGAATTTGATCGCTACGTCGAGTTCACCTAACAGACCGAAGGGTCGAGGCATACGATGCCAGAGTGGGATCACTTCGAAGACTCAGATTGCAGACCCGCATCAACGAGGCTTCGTCTCTACTCGCGGTGTGCTCCCCTGACCTTCTCTCCCAGCTGAATACGAGCCAAGCCTGGTGGATTGCTCACGACGAGGCGGGCTTGGACTCACTGGTTTCGGTTGTGTATTCTGAGCGAGGGACGGGCAGGCTGGCTGATGAGTCGTGGCAAGTCACGACATTGCACCTGGGAGACATCGACGACAACCCAATCCTGACGGACGCCGAAGCTTTGGCCCACTCCGATGGACACGTCTTTGTCTTCGGTTCATCTTTCATCGGACCAAACGGCAGGCAGGATAAGCGGCGATCGTTTATTGCTCGCTTTGCCGAACACGATGTGGTCTGCTCGCAACGCCTGAAGGATAGTGATTCCGCCAAGGGTGATTCCACCAAGCGCCGTCGCAAAAAGGACAAGCGTAAGTCGGCAACAAGGCTGGCGGCCCCCGTCTCCGTCCTCGACCTTGACTCCCACCTGACCCGAGCAATCAATGCCACGATCAACGCCCAGGGTGTACAACTCCTGAAACCTCATACCCGAGTGGCTAGGCAAATGAAGAAGTCGATCAAGGCCGGAGCTGGTCTTCAACCAGATATGCAGCCGGTGAACATCGAAGGAGCCTGCTTCGTTAGAGACGATCTGATCCTCGGACTGAGGTGGCCTGTTACTCTCGACGGACAACCGCTTGTCGTCCGCCTTGCGGGCGCTCGATCAGTTCTTCTATCTGCCACCTGGTCAGCCAAAGACCTGACCGAATGTTTGACTGTCGTGTTCCCCGTAGATGCTGGTGGCTCACCAAAGCGTCCAGTCGGAGTCCGTGGAATGTCGGTCGACCCAGGAGAGTCCGGAGAAACCATTCACCTCGTTACCGGTCCTACCGATCGTGACCGGGCCGCCGACAAGGTTCGGGCTGCGCCCTACCAACACCTCAGAACACACCTCGCAAACACCAAAACTGGTCTCCTCCAGACTGAGCAACTGCAGACCTTTGAGGGTTTCCGCAAGGTCGAAGCAGTCGCTCCCCTTAGCCCTACCCACACCGATCCCAACCATGACCCTGGCTGGATCTATGCACTGGATGACGAAGACGCCATCGTTCTCCTTATCAAGAGCTAGAGCACCTTCCACATACCCCAAGGTCCTGATTCATGCAACCCAGAGTAGGGTCGCTACCAACCAAAAGGGAGTCGAATTGAAGGTCGATCCAGAACTACTCAAGAGCCGAGCTGAGGCTCTTGAAACTGCTAGCAGAAATCTGAAAGAGCGCTTCGTCGGAATCGACCGAACCATTGATGAGCTGATCGATGCCATGCGGGTTTGGGCCCTCATGCCCGAGGCACTTACCCGCCCAGTCATCATCAATCTGTGGGGCATGACGGGTGTTGGGAAGACAGATCTCGTTCGCCACCTGATTGCCTCGCTGAACATGCAGGACCGCTTTATCGAGGTTGAGCTTTCCAACGGCGACTCGACCAGCTGGTATTCCTCGGTCAGCTCGGTCCTCACCTCCAACGGCCTCAACGACTCCGCAGCCAAGATCGTATTGTTCGATGAGATCCAGAGATTTCGAACCATCGATAGCGACGGCAAGGATCTCACTTCAGCCAAGTTCTCCGACTTTTGGGAACTGCTCTCCGATGGTCGCCTCTCGCGACGAGACCGCAATGACTTCGATCTCATGCACGCTGAACTCGTTCACTCTGAACGCCAGTCGGACAAGAAACGCCAGCGCGGCGAAGAAGTTGAAGTCGAGGAGATTGGCATCTACGAAGCTAGCCAGCTGAAGAACCTGTTGGAGATGGACGAGGACATCCAGCAGATTATTGAGATTCCACGGGCGGACCTCATCCGTCGAATCGAACGGGCCAAGGTGGCCAAACGTGTCTTTGAACCCGTCGATCACTCGAGGACGTTGATCCTCATCTCGGGCAACCTCGACGAGGCTTTCTCCATGGCGATGCAAACGGCCGAAGCCGACGTTGATGCCGACATCTTCAGTGCCTTCACCGAAAAGGTCTCCATTGTTGACGTCAAGCAAGCCCTCTCCACACGGTTCAAACCGGAGCAGGTGGCCCGCTTCGGCAATATTCACCTGATCTATCGCAGCCTAGGAAAGAAGGACTTCCAATTCCTGATCCATCGCGAGGTTGCTCGCATCGCACAGAACGTGCAAGATCTATTCGGACTCACAATTTCGGTCTCGGAACGGGTCGAGACCGTCATCTACCGCAATGGCGTGTTCCCCGTGCAAGGAGTTCGGCCGGTGTTTTCCAGTATCGGAGACATCCTCGAGTCGAATCTGTCTCGCTATGTTCTGGAAGCGGCAACCATTGGCGCAGCCTCAATAGGGGTCGATTATGACCCAAGCGCGGGCTGTCTACGAGCCGCCATTTCCGGCGGCAGCCTCAGCGATGAGATGGTGATCGAAACAGAGTTTGTTGGCCGGCTGGATCGTGTCCGTGCAACCAACGTCGCTGATGTTGTTGCCAACATCAGCGTGCATGAGGCAGGTCATGCTGTGGCCTACATTGCCTTGTTCGGCCTGGCCCCACTCCAACTCGTGTCACGGGTCGCATCCACCCATGTCGCCGGGTTCACCTTCCCTCACGAAATCTATGGAACGCGCCAGAGCATCCTGGACAAGATCCAGATTTTCCTGGCCGGTGGAGTCGCAGAGGAGATCGTCTTTGGTGAGTCCAACGCCAGTACCGGACGCCTAACCGATCGCGAGCAAGCGACAGGCCTTGCCCTAGATTTCGTCCGCAAGTACGGTTTCGACCAAGAATTTCATGCCAACTATGCCTTAGACGATGCTCACGCCATGGACAAGACTGTGACCGACAGTGACGTCGAGAAGATGATCACCCGCTTGGATGGCGAGGTTCGCGAATTGTTACTTGGCCACGAGGAGCTTCTTCGTCAGCTGGCCGATGCGTTGCAGGCCGAAGGACGAATCAATGTCGACCAAGTTGCTGCCCTGGCCCGCAAGCACGGGCTAGCGGTCGACATTCAGCCCGAGGGGTACCTACATGTTCCGTCCTATGGCATCGACCCTTCGGGTTAGGGCAGGCTCACCGATTTAGTCGGGCATAGGTGGCCGGAGGGTTACCGAAAGCGCGACTAACTGATGTGGTGAGGTGGGCTTGGTCGGCATAGCCGAGCTCTTGGGCAACCTCTGCCCAAGACTTAACGGGTTGAAGGGCTCTTTCGGCCGCGGCTTGAACCCGACACCGATCAAGGACCCATTTCGGACCGACCCCAACATGCTCGGTGAAGCGCCGCTGCAAGGTGCGGGTAGATACGCCAAATTGACGGGCAAGGTCTGCCACGCTACCCACCAGGTCTGCGCCACCCGCCGACTCGATCAGTTCGGAGAGGTCCTCTCCGACGGTACGTTCCAGCGGAACGCGCGCCTGAAAGAACGCATCAACAAATTCGCTCCGTACCTGATCGTCCTTCGCATCAGCAACAGCACGGGCCAGTCGCTTGCCATCTGGCCCAAAGACCTCATCAATGCTCAAACGCTGACCGCTGAGTTCCACCATCGGACGACCCAAGAACGGTCTGAATCCTCCGGGCCGAAATAAGACACCGAAGACCCAACCCGTCCCCTCCAGGGTGCGGTGAAAATCATCGTGGAGTACGCCCGAAAGGATCGCTGTTCCATCCGGTTCGAACACCAGATTGACCGCGGGCGGAGGAACAATTGCTTGCTCGAATGGCTTGGAAAGATCCCACGATGCGATCCAATATCGATCGACGAAACGATCAACCGGCGCTTGCGGGGCAATCCGATCCAGGGTGAATTTCTCGAATGCACGATTGGGAAGGACAATCCCTCTCGTATCAAATTCCACCGGTCGCACCATGCAAGTGACAATAGTGAAATTGTCGCCTTTGTCAAAGAATGCGAGTTCGACCTTGTTCTACGGTGGAAACTATGGATCAACGAATCGACACCCTGGAATCAATGCTTGCCAAGACGAGCGAACTCATTCGCACTATTGCTAGCAGGCACCATCAAATGGAGACCCCGTGTTCGGACTACACCGTGGCTCAGCTGTTGGAACATGTCGCCGTCTGGGTCCAGGTTTTTGACACGGTGGTCAATGGCACCGAGTTGAGCTTCGACCCGAGAGAGCACACAATCGAATCCGGATGGGCGGATCTGGTCGACTCAGCTGGAGACTCGATCATCTCTGGGCTGCGATCGCGGGGGATTGAGCGAGAGATGACCATGATGGGCAACCCGATGCCTGGAGAATTCATCCTCAACATGATGCTCATGGAATATGTGGGTCACAGCTGGGACCTGGCACGGGCCGCAGGGCTCGACTTGGTCCACAGTGACGACGAGATCGCAGCGGCGCTTCTGGCCGCTCAAACCATCGTGCAACCCGAGCACCGTGGGGCCATGTTCGGCCAGCCACTTGACCCTGAGTCTGGGGCAACCGTCATGGAACGATACGTCTGCTTCATTGGCCGCGATCCGCATTGGTCAGCGTCGTCGACCAGCTAGAAACTCGCCTGATATGCCCTGTCATCTCACCAGACGGTGGAGCCAGATTGGTTCTCGAACACCCTTCACCACCACGGGTCCGAGAGGGACGAATTCTGACGGACCATCAGCCAGATTTCGACCTTGGGCGACATCTTTGGCCTGGATCACATTATCCGAGACGAGAAGCTCTCCTGGACCAGCCAATGCGGAGACACGGGCAGCGATATTGACTGTCTGCCCGAGCACGTCGTCACCTCGAGTCATGACTTCACCGTGATGGATCCCCATACGAATAGCCAGGGGAAAATCGCCGCTCGTTCGTGCCGCTTCGATCGTGGTCATCAGAGCAGAAGCGGTCGCCAACCCAGCGTGTGCTGAGTCAAACCACATCATTAGCCCGTCGCCAAGTTCCTTGACCAGTCGACCAGTGGCACGGTCCCCAAGGGCACGCTTGGCCATCATGGTCTGCTGCTCCAAGAGCTCGAAGGCCACCCCATCACCGACAATGTCGTTGAACTCCGTGAACCCGACCAGATCTGTAAAGAGAACCGACCCAACAATCTGAGAGTTCCGATCACGGTCGCTCATGAAAGTACGCCAGTCGAACGACACACACTCATGAGCGGCTGTGAACCTGAACTCGACCGCTGATCGAGCGAGCATGGACATTGCAGGCACCGACAGGTATGGCGTTGTCAGGATACTGCGGTCCGTCAGAACGAAGGACTTGGGTCCCCGGGGGAAGTGAGACGTCAATCCGCCCAGACACCGTCTCGGCCACGACCAGATCGCCTTCCTCAACCCGAATCTCGATCCGGCTTCTCACGCAGTGCGCCCGAGCGCTACCGCGCACTCCAGACAGGGTGATCCGACCAGTTTCGGTGGCCACGTCAGCCGGACCGCAAGACTCAACTTCGACCCGGCCAGATACAGAACGCACTCGGCAATCCTCAGCACAGAATCCAATCTCGATTCTGGAACTGTCGGCACGAACGTCGACCGAGTTGGCGTGTTCGATGGCAACTCGGCCCGAGTCAGTCACCACCGCGACCGACCCGACCGGGCCATCAATATCAACCTGGCCAGAGGTCGTCCCAATAATTAGATCGGTTCCATGTGGGACCCGAATCACTAGTCGACTATCGACATTGCGAACCGTGGTGCGCGAACCTGATTGATCGACTTCGGCTCGCCCCTCGACCGCGACTCCTACTCGGTCTTGGGCCACCACATGGACCCGGCTCCGGCTGGCCGAAATCCGCACAAGTTGCTGATACTCCCCCATCGATGGCTCCACGGTCACGTCAGCGACTCTAGAGACCTGGACCCATCGGGAGCAAGAGATGTGCCTTCTGTCTCAAACGACAGGAACTAGCCAACCGACTCCACTGCGGTTAGGTGTGCTCCATGTAGCGAGCACGTTCCCAGTCAGAAACCTCGTCGGATTCTTCCCCAACTGCGTCGGTAAACTTGTTGAGCTCCCACTTGGCTAGCTCCAACCAGGTGGTCGAGAACTTCTCACCGAATAATTCTGTCAGCATCGAACCCTTGAACTTGGCCATGGCATCGGCCATGGTGGTTGGCAGAGCCTCACACCCCTCATGGTTGGCGTACATGTCGCCTTCGGCCATCACCGGCAGCGAGAGCTTGCGCTCCAAGCCATCAACGCCCGCAGCCAAGATGGCGGCGATGGCAACGTAGGGATTGGCGTCGGCTCCGGCGCAGCGATACTCAACCCGGTTGGCCGCTGATCCCTTCTCGGTCATGCAACGGGCCATCACCGTTCGGTTGTCCAAACCCCAATGAATATGAGTTGGGGCGAAGGTGTATGGCCGAACCCGCTTGTACCCATTCGGTGTCATCGAATTGATCAAGGACATGGCTGGAGCGTGCTCAAGAATTCCGGCCACCCATTGGGACATCAGCTCATTTGGCTCTTCATCTGAATCGGCAAAGGCGTTACCGCCGTCGGCGCCAATCAGGCTGGTGTGGATATGCAGGCCGTTGCCGGAATCAGGCTCCCACGGCTTAGGCATGAAGGTCGCTCGTACTCCATGCTGAACAGCGACCTGTTTGATAATGGACTTGAGCAAGACGGTACTGTCGGCGGTTCGCATGGCATCGGCGGGGCCGACATTGATTTCGAATTGGCCTGGTCCGTACTCGGCGTTGGCCGACTCAATCTCCATACCTGCACCAGCTAG
>VAPK010994891.1_pt1 | contig 11580 bp, 6 predicted proteins | sample 3395031 | NCBI WGS metagenome assembly VAPK01 (sample SAMN08290443, study PRJNA428436) | hydrothermal vent metagenome | isolation source: Deep-sea hydrothermal vent chimney 1 | place: Pacific Ocean: Juan De Fuca Ridge
ATTGGTATCAAAAAAGAAGATCAGGAACATGTTTTTGATCGTTTTTATCAGGTTGATAATGCAACAATGGGGGGTACTGGAATAGGTCTTTCATTAACCCGTGAACTTATTTTATTAATGGGTGGTGAAATTATTGTAAAAAGTAAATTAGATCAGGGTACAGAATTTAAAATTGATCTCCCAATTACGAATAAAGCAAAAAAACTTGAAAAAGTAACTTATAAATATTTACTGCCAACCGATAACATTCAAGAGGATAATCAATATGAATTATCCGATAATCATTATGAAGATCTCCCTCATATTCTAATAATTGAAGACAATAAAGATGTAGCTCATTATATTGCTTCCGGATTGATGGATCAATATGAGATTATTTTTGCACAGGATGGAGAGGAAGGAATTGAAAAGGCATTTGATAAAATTCCTGATTTAATTATAACAGATCTTATGATGCCAAAAGCAGATGGTTTTGAGGTTTGTGAAGTTTTAAAAAATGATGAAAAAACCTCTCATATCCCTGTAATTATGTTAACGGCAAGAACTTTTGAAAAAGATAAAATAAAAGGTTTTGCTCATGGAGCAGATGCCTATCTCACAAAACCCTTTAATCAAAAGGAACTTTTGATAAGGATAGAACAACTCATCCTGTTAAGAAAAAAAATGCAGGAAAAATATCAGAAAACAGGTTTCCTTATAAATAATAACTCTCCAAAAGAAGAAAAGTTTATCAAGAAGTGTATTTCTGCCATTCACCAAAATCTAGGTGATGAAAATTTTAGATCAGCACAATTATCATTTTCAGTTAATTTGAGTGAATCCCAACTTTATAGAAAATTAAAAGCCGTCACAAATCTGTCAACTGCTGTTTTTATAAGAGATGTAAGACTCCGTTCTGCAAAAGAAATATTACAAAAAACAGATAAGAACATCTCTGAGGTTGCTTATAGCTGTGGCTTCTCAAACCCCAACTGGTTCTCAAAATCATTTAAAGAAAAATTTGGTTTTACACCCAGTGACTTTCGTCAAATCAATTGATTATTGAAATTTTAATATGCAATACATAATCTATTGACACTCTTTTTCTTATGTATTTATTTTATGAATTAATACAAAATTAGTACGTATATCTTTTACTGTTGTCAAACTACTACTAAACCTTGCAGAATAACAACGTATACATTACTTTCTTCATTTCGATATTTGTAGTGTTTAATAAATACTAATATCATGAAAAAAATAATCTACTTACTATTTGTCCTATTAAATTTACCTGTCAGCGGACAGATCAAAGATCAAATTCAAACAGCGAAGGTTACAACAATTAACACAAAAGCTTTAGATCCGGGAATTGGACCGAATAAGAGTGTCTATCCAATCATATCCGGTAAAGTATCTGCAACACCAATTTCAATTCCATCGCCAAATAATAAACCTTTCGAACTACCACCTCAACCAGATAGGATGAGTTCATATGCCAACTATCCTTACTCCATAATAACCGGCTGTTCTTTTTTAAGTTATAGAGATAACAATCTTATTGTACACATAAGTTACAACATTAAAACTAAAAATAATGCTCCTATCTATGCAGGAGCATGGTTCTATGATAAAGATGGTAATGCTGTTGAAGTAGGGTATATTACTCAGGAAATAAAAAAAAGACCCTCAGGAAGTGTTGATATACAAATGAGGTTTACCAAGTTTCCAATTTTTACAGAATTTATAGAAGTAATGATTCTACAAAACGGAGAAGAGATTACAAAAAGACGTTTTGATTCTGCTTTTAAATGGAATATGTCTCAGGCTACATATGCTTCTGAAGATTTTACAAAAATCGTGGATACAGATATATTAAAAGCATATGTACCTGATCTGGAAATAACTGATATTAAGGCGATAAACAATCAACAGAATACCTTTCCTTTTGAGAATTATTGCAACCTCAAAAATAAAATGATCTTAATTACCAACAGAGGTACAAAAGACTCTGAATCTTATATACTTACCGTAGGATATATAAAATACAAAGGAAACAGAGGCCGTTATACGGAAATCAAACGTATAGCTATGAACGGTTTACCCGCAGGAAGTCAAACCTATCAAATTGTAACATTACCTGATGATGCCAATAATATAAAAATAGAGATCAAATATAATTATGGTAATAATGGAGAAGTAAACAATAATAATAATGTAATGGAGAAAAAGTGTACCCTAATTAAATAAAAGTCTCTATAAAAACATCTAATCCTCTTAAAGATTATAAAATCATGAAGAAATTAACTTTATTTTTAACTCTATTTATGCTGTTTTCATTATCTGTAAATGCACAATTCTGTAATGATTATGCTGATAAAGCAGTTAGCCAATATAAACTGGCCAAAAAAAATAATCTGCCCAATATCAACTGGCCCCTATGGACAGATGACTGGAACGGACATCTTAACTGGTGTAGAACCGTTTCTCATGAGGTTGCTGATAAAGAAACTGCAAAGCGACAAGCCTATTTGGATAAATATATTGAGAAGAACAAAGACATCCACAAGGCAACAAGAGCTGATTTGGTAAAAAACAAGCCAAAGTACAAAATTATTGAAACTAAAAATGAATCAGGATTAAATAAGAATCTTAAAATTAATCAACCTCCTTCTGTCTCAAAAGGAGTAGTTGCAACCATACCAAGAGTTAACCCAGAGCAAATTCAGGTATTGAGTTCAATAAAATATACTGTTGGTCATTATTTGTCTGCCGATAAAGATGGAAGATCTACTGTATATCGTGATAGAAATTTTCTATACTGGAACATCCCAGCTTACCTCAAAGGTCTTGATTATCTAATTACCAGAAATCAGGATAAATTTACCAGTGAAGATATTTTTTTTTCTATAAATAATAATACAACTCCAATTATCGCCTACATGGCAATTGATCCAAATATCGCTCCACCGGCATGGATGATAAAACAAGGTTACCAAAATACTTATGATAAATTAACCATATGGACACCCGATAATAATAGTTTTGTTGAATTTAATATTTATAAAAAAGAGTTCCAACAAGGAGGAAATATGATTTTTGGAGGAAATCAAAACAAACAAGGGCAAAAACAAGGGAATATGTATCTGGTATTTTTTAATGTTAAAGATATGAAGCCTCTAATTGATATCTCAGGTGATAATGGAGGCTCAAAGATTACAGGGTTTGGTACTATCAGAATTATAAAAATTAATCACACCATATCACCTTATGTTAAAGATGTTAAACTTAATGAGCAGGAGGTTAGTAAAAATGAAAAAGATAATAAAATTTGCACTAAAGAAGAAAGAGTAATTAATGGCAAAAATACTTCTTTCTTTTTATTGAATGAACAAAGATCAACTGCACTCTTCCCAGGTAATATATTAAGTATATCAGAGATAGAATCAGGTAATTATAAAAAGGCAAATACCCCTGAAAGAAAGCCTTATCGAATCTCAACGAGTCTAAGCGGATCAGACGGGAAACCAACAGTTATAGTAAAGGATGCAGATCTAAATGATTACCGCAATGCTAAAGCTGAATTACTTAAGCCGGCTAACTTCAATCATAAATTTGGTCCCTATGCCGGTTTTGGGAATTTTGATCTTACAGAATCTGCACTTGATTTTTCAATCAAAGCAAGCGGGGGTTTCAGTTACCTTTTTTATAGCGGGGGAGCATCTGCTGGTTACAAATCATCTAACAGAAAGAATCATTATATTGTATCTATTGATAAAATATATTACGACATTGATTTTGCACCTAAAAATATAGATGATTTTTTTAAAGATTCAAATATTCCTAATAATTCTGATTGGGTATATGTATCGAATATAAAGTATGGAACTAAATTAATACTTAATGTCGAATCCGATTATTCTTTAGATGAAGTACAGGCAGCTTTAAATTTTAAATATAACGCTCTAGTTACAAAAGTAAATGCTGAAATGAGCCTTAAAACCCGTAGTGTTCTTAAAAATATGCATACTACGGTTATTACACTGGGTGAACATCCAAGTGATTTGTACCTGAATAACCTTATTTCAAATCCGGATGATACAAAAGCCTTTGCAAAGGCATATTCTTACGATAAAATCAATGCATATACTCAATTGTATCCTTTATCATACACCTTAAAATTTGTTGATGATCAGAAAATTGCCGGAATAGAAACCTATGCCAAATACAAACAGCAAACATGTAGAAAAATGTCAAATATCATGAGATTTGAATTTAAGGATATTTATGTAGTTGAAAGCGACGATTCAAGCGGTGGTGAAGACCTGAAAGGATGGATGAAAATAAAGCCCTGGGCATATGGTGAAAAAGTTATTTTCAATCAACAATTTCAGGATGATGTCGAAGGTGGTGATGCTCCGATTATATTGAAAACAAATCAGATTTATTATTTTAAATATTCATCCAAAGGATTGGACGACCCAAAAAAATATTTGGAAATAGAAGGTTCACTAACAGAAATTGATGACATATCTGATGATGATCTTGGTCACCCTATATATAGAATTCAATTAAATGATATCTTCTCAGGTGCAATCTACGATAAATCAAGTGATAAAAGTCTTACAGTACCTAATGCATGGATCTCACAAATGAGAACTTCAAACTATCCGTGTAATGATTGCCTGATAATTCCTTTTCATTATGAAGGCACAAAAGTTCTCGTCAGGTTTAAAATAGATCTGCTCGATAAAATCCCTCAGGGATCAAAAATCGGTTTCTAATCAAACGATCCTTCCTCTTTAAAGGAATTTTAAAGAGGAAGGACTTTTATCATTAACTTCAAGTAATGCAACTCACTTTATAAAATATAAGAATCATGAAAAAAATAATTCCCTTTTTAATTCTTTTCCTGAACTTTTCGCTTATAAATGCGCAAACAGATTACTGCCATAAATATGCAGATAAGGCAGTAGATCAATATCAACTGGCTAAAAAAAATAACCTGCCTAATATCAACTGGCCAGTATGGAGTGATGACTGGAACGGACATCTTAACTGGTGTAAAAGCGTTTCGCATGACGTTGCCAATAAAGAAACTGCAAAACGACAGGCTTATTTAGATAAATATATTAAAGAAGACAATGATATATCTATAAATGATGCGACAAGAGCTGTTTTAAACGATATGGTAAAAAACCAGCCTAAATATAAGATAATAGAGCAACCGGCGGTTACCACAGGGACAAATTCAAAAAATACTATCAGTGAGCATTATGCTAAAGAATCGGTTCGTCAAAACAAGGTAAATATTTCCAATCATTGTGGTTTTAAAGGTCCTTCCTGGAGCAGTGATTATAATGCACATAAAAACTGGTGTTTACATGGGGATAACTATCTTCAAGTCGACAGAATCTTGGCCGAAAGAGAAAAGCAACTTAAAACTTGTTCTGGAAATTATAATTCTACCTTGGTTTTAGGTAAGATGGAGAAAGCCGAAATCCTTGATACAGATGCAATAATAGAAATAGCTAAAAATTATAATCTAAAGTCAGACCTTATCAAACTGGAAAAAGGTATTAACCTGCCCGGAAATGATTATAAAAGTTTTTGGGTTGAAGGTAATGAAGGATTAAACAAATGTATTAAAGCCTGTGAGGATGATAGCAGGTGTAAGTCATTTACATTTGTAGCTTCTAATAATAGAGGAGCTAAAGCCGGGTGCTATCTAAAAAATGGAATTCCTTCTCCTGTAAGACATGAAAATTGTATCTCCGGTGTTAAAAACACCGGAAATACATTAGAAAAAAATAGAACTAATCTTGGTCAGGCAAATACAATAAATATTCCCAAAAATGAAATTCATTTTAAAAGTTTTATTGATGTAAGGAAAGTAGGTTTGTATAAAATTAGTATCAACTTATCATATTCGAAAAAACAAAACAATTATAATATCAAACTGAATCCTTCAATTTACAAAGAGGATTATACTATATCCTTAATGCATGATAACTTTGGAACTGCACAAAAAATTAATACTAATAATAACAAGATAAATCCAAATCCTGTTAAGGGACAAAAGAAAGGAACTGGTTTTAAACCCTGGATCCACAGCCATGAACCCATAGAGATCAGATCTAACAATTTAAAAGAAGCATTCTATTTTTTTGTTGACAAGGAACATGTACCACCAAATGGAAGATTAAGATTTGATCTGGATATTACTGTTGTTGAAACAGCCAATAATAAGAAAATAAGTGAAAAAGAAGACTTTAACCATCCGGTTGTTTCTAATAAGGTTGATTTAAAGAATCACCCGGATATTTCAGGAACATTTGATATTACTTTTGCTCCTGTACAGAAAATACAGTCTGTAAATGAAATTGAAATTGGTTCTGACATCCAATATTCAATACAAAAGATCCAATTTTTAGAAGAAAACAAAATGGGATTAGTGGTAATTGAAACACCTGAAATCAAATTATATGATAGAAATATAGATGATGATAAAAAACCTATACTGACTTTCTTTATTTCCAATGCTGACAGACTCTCTTCTAAAATAGATCCCAAATCAAGCTTGGAAGTTGAGGTCTCATTTAATCCAAACATATGGATCTATAATGATATTCTATCTCATGAATTTGGCGAAGAAAACAATTGCAGATCGATTACTGCTAACGGACGTTCAATTTGTAGTAAAGATATATTAATAAAAAAAGAAGAATGGGACAAACAATTACCCGGTATTGGTGCACAACTTGTTGATGTAATAAGTCCTCAAAGAAGTAAATATGAAATTGTTGTCAGTAGTAGCGGCCTTACAAATATATCTTCAGCAGATCTTATGACAACAGGTTTAATAATGGATGATGATCTCCCCTACAAAGATTCCAAAAATGAAATTGTAATTGCAACTCGATATGCTGATCCCTCTAAATACACCTTTGTTGCCGAATTAACTAAACTAGAAGTATCTTCACAAGCAGAATATAACGATAATGATGACGATGATGGAATTGGAGAATTTTCCATAGCAACAACATCAGTTCTTTCAATGCCAGTCGATGCTAAAAATCAAATTGAATTAAGACCCTACCAAATTATCTCAAAATCACATGCTTTTCCTATAGTGGATAACGTTGATGAACCTCATAATATTTCTATCAGACCTCTTGGTATTGCTGGAAATAAACCAGCAAATAATGCGAAAGCATTTACCTATCCTAAAATACCACTTTTCGTAATGGATTATGATAAACTACAAAATTACAATGGTTTATTATTAAATATTCTGGTAACTGAACATGATGAAGCCAGTTTTTGGGATGAATATGGGAAAATAATAACCGCATTCTCGTCATTATTTAAAAAAATGGTTTCAACAGCAACAAGTTTCGGGGTAGGTGGTGCAGCTGGTATGGCCAAAGAGATCTATACATTTGCTTCATCTAATCTTGATGCTTCGAATGATATTGATGATTTCATGGGCAATGCAGCAATTGCAATGTTTAAAGAAAAAGATTTTGGTTTAGCTCATTCTAAAATTAAGAGTTTTAACACAACAGGTCCAGCTGATAAATCATATTTTGATATGTCAAAAGCTGCCGAAAAAAGAGGCGAAGTTGTAGTTTCTTCAAATCGAGGTGATGGCCGGGACATTACAGCGACTATAACCTTAAGAAAGATACGAAAATTAAATAGCACAGCAAATATCTATCTAATCGGTTACACCCCTGATTGTGTGGAAAAAAGAAAAACTAAAAATCCCATAACAGGTGAAATTGTTCCTATAAGAAGAGAACATCAATTACAGGAGGGCTTGACAACAAAAGATTTTGCTACCTCGGATCTATTTATTTTCGAACCAATAACTTCTGCAGAAATAAAAGTCAAAGATGCAAAAGAAATAATAACTGAAAATTATATAGTAAGAGATCCTGAAAAACTTTCATTTGATGAAAAGTATCATGCCAATGACCCTAACAGAGGTATTATAATGGGCTCTGAATGGGAAAATGGTAAATTATCTAAAAACAGTCAGGATTGGACAGGAAAGGGATTCACCTATTATCAGGCAGATCTTGATGAAATAATCTCTACTCCTTTTGGTAATAAACAAATAACCATAAGGTGGAAACCAGCCATTATATCATTTATTCTTTATCATGAAGATGTAATTGAAAATACTGGTAAAGGTTGGGTTGATTTACGTAATAGCATAAAAACAGATAGTAAGGTTGAGAAAGACAAATACCGTACAATTATAATAAATTCAACCCAGGTTAAAAATAAACAATATTCTAACCAAAAATTCTATAAAGTAGATATTAAACTTTATGATCCGGGTGACTGCCTTAAGGAAGCTAAATTGATCGCTTATGTTACTATTAATTAATTTAAAACACAACTTAAAAAAACCAAAAATCATGAAAAAAATAGTTTTATTTTTAATTATTAGTATCCTGATATCTTTTTCAGCAAACGCCCAATTTTGTAATAAATATGCAGATAAAGCAGTAAGTCAATACCAACTGGCTAAAAAAAATAACCTGCCTAATATCAATTGGTCCTTATGGACAGATGACTGGAACGGACATCTTATCTGGTGTAAAAGCGTTTCTCATGACGTTGCCAATAAAGAAACTGCCAAACGTCAGGCATATCTGGATAAATATATCAAGAATAATAAAAATCAGACAAAAGAAGATTTTTGCAATACTTATGCAGATGATGCTGTAAATCAATACAATAAGGCCAAACAATTATTAATTCCCCAAGGTCCGGAATGGAGCAGTGACCGAAACGAACATTATCAATGGTGTATGCAAGTACCTGAGAATGTTGCAAAAGATAGACAAGCACTAAGAAAGGCCATAATAAGTGAATATCTCGGTGCTCAACGAAACAGTCAGACACCTCAGGCTACTGATAATAAAGGAAATACAGATGCTACATGGTCAGGGGCAATACCTGAAACTCAAGACATGAATAGTATAAATTTACAGCAATTCAAAGAAAAAACATGCAAGTATTATGCAGAAGAATCTGTCAAACAAAACAAACAAAATATTTCTCAGGGATACAGAATTGGTAAAGAACCAGAATGGAGCAGTGATTATAAGGCTCATTATAACTGGTGTATGCATGGCAACAATTATAAGACGGCCGATAATACTTTAAAAAGCAGAAACCAAAAGTTGGCAAAATGTTCTAAATCGACTTCTGTTGCAATGACCAAGATCGGTGGCAGATCTGCCTTTGGTACGTCTATGGCAACAACTTATATGGATATGCACAACATGTTCATGCCACATAAAAACAACTGTAGTTCCTCTGAGGCTTTTGTTCCCCTATGGCAGGGTGCAGAATTGGGTTTTTGTATTGATAAAAACTATCACACTCATCCATGGGGAAAATCTTCTTGGTCAGATGCAATACGTACCTGCCTGAGTGAAAATAAACGTTTACCTGAACTTTGGGAATGGCAAATCGCCAATAACGACAGATTAATAAATTTGGATAGGAAAAATCACTCTTTTGAATGGGGAAGTAATTTTCCAATACCTATGAATACTGATACAAGTAATGGTATGGCAGTTCCAGTACTTGGATATGGAGATTTTGATAAATGGGGGTTTATTAGTTCATCAGATATATCTTCTTTAAGTGGTTATAGAGGTAGTAATTATTTCCGTTGTGTGCATTAACTTTCTTAAAATTTTAAAAATTAGTTATATAGAAAATGTTAGTAAAAGTTTTTTAACAAGGAGATCAAATCATGAAAAAAAAAGTAATCTTTTTAGCTTTAATCTTGCTGATATTTCTTTCAGCAAATGCCCAATTCTGCAATAAATATGCTGATAAGGCCGTAAAACAATATCAGCTGGCTAAGAAAAATAACCTACCCGGTATCAACTGGCCTTTATGGACAGATGACTGGAAAGGTCATTACAACTGGTGTGTTACCGTTACTCCGGATGTTGCCAATAAAGAAACTGCAAAGCGACAGGCTCTTTTGGATAAATATATAAAACCCAAGACAAAAGAAGATTTTTGTAATACCTATGCCGATTCTGCCATAAAACAATATACCCGGGCTGTTCAAATAAACCTACCTGATATGAACCCTCTTATGTGGAACAATAACAGAGATATCCATTTTAAATGGTGTATGGCTGTAACTGAAGATATAGCTGGGAATGAAGGAAGCAAACGTCAAAAACAAATTGATAATTTTCTAAATCAAGATCAGAAAAAAAATAAACAAGACTCCAATGCCGTAAGTGATTATAAGATCATAGAAGTTACTACGTTACCCGATATGACTCACTTAATTGGATTAAAAGATCATGTTAGTGATCATTATGCAAAAGAATCGGTTCGGCAGAACGAAGAAAATATTTCAAAAGGCTGTGGTTTTAATGATGTAACATGGAGCAGTGATTATAATGCACATAAAAAATGGTGTATGCATGGTGATAATTATCTAAAGGCAGATAAGATTCTGGCTGACAGAAAAAAACAACTTAAAGGATGTAAAGAACATCAAACGATCTGGATACCTAAAATGGTTCTTAAGTTACGAAGATCTAAGGGATCTAATCCTGATCTAACGGATCCTTTAATTAAATATCTTTTAAAAAAAGGCAAAAATCCTGTAATGAGACATACAAGGGATGAGACTTCTGATTGTAGTTATTATTGGCATGGCATATCAAGAGGTTGGGATTGGATAAGTATTGAAAAAGGTAGTTATAAAAATGCTGATCAATACCATTTACCTCCCGGAGTTGTGATAGATCTTCAACATACAATGGATAATATACCTGTTGGAATATTTGGAATTGTTTCAACTATTAAATATGCTCCTGAAAGTATTGGTAAAGGAAATTTTCATAAAAAATGTGGTGGGGATCTAGGAGCACCTGCCGGAGAAGGATTATGTTGGTATGAAAGTACTGGCTTAAACTTTACAGATTGGTCTCAGGTAGACAAACTACCAAGAGGAACTGTAATCGGTTTAAAACATAGTGGTAATCAGCCCAACAAAAAAATGATATGGCAGGATCATGTCTACGATCCTGCTAATCCTTATATTCAACCTCCTTCTGGATTTGTACAAATAGTTGGAGGAGATTCGTGTGCTCCTGCCGGTGAGGGATATTTCTGGTATGAAAAAATTACAGGAAAATAGCAAATAAATAAATGATAGCAAATAACTTTTAACTTGTATAAAATAATATTAAACCATGAAAAAAATAATTTTTTTCTCAATCCTATTTTCGTTGGTATCATTATCAACAAATGCACAATCTTGTAATGATTATGCCGACACAGCTATAAAACAATATAAAAAAGCCAAGGAAATGAATATTCCAGGAACTGATGGTCTGGGATGGTCTGATAACAGAGATGCCCATTATAACTGGTGTAAATCAGTCTCATTTGAAATTGCCCAAAAAGAAAATGTAAAAAGACAGGAAATCATTGATAATTTTCCAATCCTGTCCTAAATAGATTATTGAACAAATCAAATGTATTGATTTTGTTACAAGTACCCTTGTAAAATCATTAAAAATCAAAAAGTACCCCCTGTAC
>VAPK010473348.1_pt1 | contig 11578 bp, 8 predicted proteins | sample 3395031 | NCBI WGS metagenome assembly VAPK01 (sample SAMN08290443, study PRJNA428436) | hydrothermal vent metagenome | isolation source: Deep-sea hydrothermal vent chimney 1 | place: Pacific Ocean: Juan De Fuca Ridge
AGTTATCGATGCCATTGAAGGACTGTTAATTCCTGAATCTGATAACAAAGAATTAAAAGGATTATTAGAAAATGTATTGCCAGCTTTACAAGCACATTTAAAGCATGCCGAAATGGTACAAAGCAAAATATAATGAAAGATATTATTAAAAGCATCCTATTACTTTCAGTAGTGGTATTTGGTTTCAGTAATTCTGTTTTAGCCCAAAATTCTCCTACAACACATACAATTCTTATAAAAAAAATGAAATTTATTCCAGAAGAACTACACGTTAATAAGGGAGATACTGTAATATGGATCAACAAAGATTTTTATCCACATGATGTATCAAAATACGATAATAACACTTGGAATTCTTCCCCACTTAACAAAGGAGAATCTTGGTCTAAAGTCGTGACAGAAACAGAAGAATATTATTGTTCTCTTCATGTGGTGATGAAAGGAAAAATAATTTTAAACAATTAAAAAACATAAATTATGAAAAAATTAAAAATCAATCATACGCTGTTGTTTCTTGCTATTTGCTTACTATTTATCCAATGTAAAGATGATGATGATACACCTGAAGCTACATTAAATATTCCTGATCCTATAGAGCTTGATCTGAACGAAGCTAAAGTAGCAGAAGGAAAAGAAACTTTTCGTTTTGATACTTTTGGTGATGAAGCTCTTTGGACCGATGTGCTAAAGTTAGACAAAGCCACTTTAGGAGAAGCCAATGGAGGTTTTGGTGCAGGATTAAGCCCAAACACTGCATTGAGCATCGGACTTAAAGTAGATGCCGAAGCATTACCACAGTCAGTTGTAGATGGAATATCTGACGGCTCTATAGATTTAGACGACCCAATGACGACAGCCGCACTATTAAGCCTTGATGCGGTGGTTGGTGTAAAAGGAAGCTTTGATACAGAAGGAAATTTAACTGCTATGGGCATTACCTGTGCATTATGTCATTCAACTGTAGACGATTCTTTTGCTCCCGGAATTGGAAGCAGAAAAGACGGCTGGGCAAATACAGATTTAAATGTAGGTGCTATTTTAGGCTTTGTAGATAATGTTGCCTTGGCAGATATACTAAGTGTAGATACCGAAACTTTTAACAGTGTAGTAAACAATTGGGGACCAGGAAAATTTGCACCGGTATTATTATTAGATGGTAAAGTAACCAAACCTAATGGAGAACTAGCTACCGTTGTCATCCCTCCTGCTTACGGACTACAGGGTATCACCCACGAAACCTATACAGGCTGGGGTGAAGTTTCTTACTGGAATCGATTCATTGGGGTATTAGATATGGGAGGCCAAGGTAATTTCTCGGATCCTCGTTTGAATGATTCCGAAAAATTCCCGTTAGCTGTGGAAAGAGGAGTATATGCTATTACAGTTTCTGAAGACTTAGTAGATCCAAAACTGGAAAGCTTATACGAATACCAAATGTCTTTGTTAGCACCTAGCCCAGACCCAAGTACTTACGATAAAGCTTCAGCAATACGTGGACAACAATTATTTAACGGAAAAGCAAATTGTGCATCCTGTCACTCTGGAGCCGCTTTTGCAGATAATGTATTGCACGAACCAGAAGAAATTGGAATCGATAATTTTGAAGCCAATAGATCACCTACGGGAAAATACAGAACTCCGCCATTAAGAGGGTTATTTGTAAAAGCTAAAGGAAATGGTTATTTCCATGACGGTAGATTTGCTTCAATTAATGAAGTGGTAAGTCATTACGACAATCATTTTGAATTAAATCTTAGTGATAATGAACAAAATGATTTAGTTGAGTTTTTAAAAGCTTTATAGGGGATTAGTATTATTTGATTTTGTTGGCTACTGTTATTTATATAATAGTAACCCTTTATTATTGTCTTTTTTGAATAAAAAAAGGGGTTTTCTCCCTTGAAATTTCATTTAAAAAACACTACCTTCGTTTAACAACCGATAAGGTTAATTGAAACGAACATATCTAAGTATTGTGCCAACTTCACTCGTCCTAAAATATCTATATACAAAAACAAGACTTAGGCACTGGTACTTTAAACAAGCTATTGTCTTTTAATATTTTTCAACCTCTTTTCTATCCGTTTTTTGTCAAGAATAGTTGTAATTTCTTTAGTCAAAGCCATTTCAAACGCTGTTTGTGCTGCAGATAGATATCCTCTTTGATAATAATATTCACCAACCAATGCATAGACTTCCCAATAATTAGGATTCATTCTTTTTATATCTAAAATTAACTCAGCACTTGCTTTCTCTTTTTTATCAATAATTCGGAGTAGTTCATGCCTCAAATCACGATAAGTTTCATAATTGGCAAAAGCTTCCGTCTCTATAAAATCATCTTTAGCAATATTTAATTTCTCTTCTGAAATTGTCTGCTCAAAATTTTGTTTTTCTCCCTCGTCGGCAGGCGGATCAAACTTCTTAAATACTTTATTTAAATCATAACTTACAAACTCGCCTAATTGATACGGATTAGAAGAAACCCATACTTTTAACTGTTCAGGCTGAAAAACAATGGAATGATGTGCCAACAATTGATTCAATGCTTTTTCATTGCCATAGCCGATTTTATCACCCTTTAAGCCTTCCTTATTTCTCAAAATAGCAACAGCTCTTTCTGGTGTAATTTTATCCTTTTCACTTAGTAACTCTTCTAATCTTTGATATCTGTATTGCGAATGACTTTCGGCTTTATGTTTTTCATTATTACTGTCATCCGCGTAAGCTTTACTTTGAAAATGGTTTGAACAAATCAACTTATCTGAATTGCTAACTTCATACACTCCAAAATTTTTAGGTGACACCTCAATAGACACCGCTTTACCATCTTTTGCACTTCCAATCAATATCGCTTCAGACACAAAAACCTCTCTCTTTTTTGCAATCGCTATGGCTTCATCAATAGTCGCTGCATATTGTAAAATTTCTCTAGTTACTAATGAAATGGGAGTCTTCGCTATTAACGGAATGTCAGATTTCCCTGCATTAATTGTAACTGTTAAGCCTTGATCATTCATACCAGACACCACGCCAATCATACCGCCCCAAGTGACTGACATAAACTTATAGCCTTTATCAGGAGCTACAAATGCGATTACTTTCTCTTTGGCAAAATCATCACCTGCATAGAAGTCAAAATTACGACCTATGAGTAAATTACCATCGTCCGTATTATCTCCCCAGACTGCAAAAGAAGAACAACCTACCAATGCCAAATCTTTTAAGGCATGACCAATATCATGTGCTCCGTGTAAATACAAACTTCTCATATAGTCATTTGCAATATCATCATATTGATTAGCTGCATACCTTGACACTCCATAAATCTCTGTTTGATACTCGTCAATAATATACAAATATGCTTTTCTATTGTACCAAGCTAAAAACTTTCTCAGCAACTTTTGTTTAAATTTTGAAGGAATAAATTCTTCTATTTTAGAGAAAAAAAGTGCTTCTTGCCGTTGGAGTAATTCTTGGGTCAGACTTCCGTTTGCCAAGCCTCGCTCTAAAGGGCTGCCTTTAATATACAATTCCCAAAGGCCTTGTTTGTTTTTTCTTAACTGATTCTTACCTAAAATAAATAGCGTATCATTGACCTGAATTCGTTCAGTAATTTCAAGTTCGGATTGACTAAAACTGGGTTGATTTTTTAGTGATTTAGAAATACCACAAGAGGTTAATAGGAATAGTAACCCTATTAATGCAATGAGATTGCGTTTTATGCTGTGACCCCCTCCGCCCATTATATTTGTTGTATAAATTTAAAAATTCTAACTGGGCACCTCCCCTTGAAAATAAGTGGAGGAACTTTCGCTTCTATGAATCAACTATATTTTGTTAACGGTTTAATACCATTAAGCAGGTTACTCGTGTCTCGTAATGCTATTTTTTTCGTCAACATCATCTTGATTATTACTCTTGATTAGCATTTACAATTTTCTCTAACAACTTTTCTCTACCTACAATTTCAGAACAAGTTAATACTGCACTGATTGTAACTCCCAACACACCGTGCATGTTTAAGCTTTGACCAGTAAAAAACAGATTTTTCAACTTTGTTTTCGGTGATAAAAACGATTTCATAGGACTTTCAGCATCCTTTACATAACCATACATAGACCCTCTATTTACACCTATATAATCTCTATAAGACAATGGTGTTGATGCGTGTACAGATTGGATAGCCTCTCTAATGTTTGGAAATTTCTTTTCTAATTCTGTTAGTATTACTTCAATTTTTCTTGCCTTAAATTCATTGTAAGACTCTCCTCTATCATTTTCATCAACAATCGTATTAAAAGTATCTTCCCAAGGTTTTACCTCATCAAAATTCATATAACTAATCACGGTCATGTTTTCAGCCCATTTGCCAATATTTTTCTTCGCACTCATAGATACCCAATACCCTTCTGGCCAACTTTCTTGCGTATACTCTTGAGCTGTCCATACTTTTTTATGATCTTTAAAATGGTAATTATTATAATTCAAATACGGAAATGATTCTGGCTTGAAAACAATATAAATACTAAAAGCTGAAATGATACTTTCTATATTTGAAATTCGCTTTACATACGACTTTCTCAATCTATTATCACCTAACATTTTGATGGTATGCTTAGGTTCTATATTTGAAATGAACAAGTCTGCAAAAACTTCAGTGTCATTTTTAAGAATCACAGAAGTTAATTTACTTTCTTCAAAACCAAATTGAGTTACTTCACTTCTCTTATATACCTCTCCTCCATATTCCTTTAACTTCCGAATCAATAATTTAGCGATTTGACCACCACCATTTACACATCTATACGAGCTTTGTATGTAAGAATTTACTGACAGGGCGTGTACATACAATGGTGTTTTATCTCTATCGCCAGCATATAAAAAATTAGAACCTGCCAATACAGATTTTAATTTTTCGTTAGTAGTAATACTGTCTAAAAAATCACTGATTTTTAAAGATAATAATTCTGTATTTTCATAAAATACAGAGGTTGGCTGTAAATTATACAAAGGAAAACTATTGCAAGTATCTATTAGTTTATCGCAATACATTCGTATTGCCTGCCCTTCTTCAGGAAATTGCTCAATTAATTTATTGGCAAAATTATCATAGCCTTGTGCATGAGGATATTCAATTTCATCATCATCAAAAGTAATGACATCAAACTTATCTTCGTCTAATTTTTTAAGTTTTAGGTCATCCATAATGCCTAAATACTTGAAGTACATGTATAGATTCTGACCTTTATCCAAGCCGCCAATATAATGAATGCCCGTATCGAAAATGGTCTTGTCTCTTACAAAAATCTGTAAATTACCACCGTATTGATTGTTTTTTTCGAGCACACAGACACTATAGCCTTCTCTGGCTAAAATATTTGCGGACACCAAGCCACCCAAACCACTACCAACAATGACTACATCATATTTTTTCTTCATTTCTTCAAATAAATGATTGGTGAATTCACTTGTTTTTGCTCCACAAAACCAGCGGATTTAAAAAGTGCTGCTAAGGTATTATTTTTTATCAGTATAATTTCTTTTAAATGTGACAATGGCAAATTCTCGACAACTTTGTACATACCAGCATCCTCTGAAGAAACTATTAAAATCTCTGCTTTATCAATATTTAGCTCATCAACTGAATTGACATAGATTATTTTTTTATGGATTGCCGTATAACAATTCGCCGCAATTGACCTTTGTTCATCGTTTGCTATATAAGTAGTCATTCTTCGATCTAGTGATCGTGAAACTAATAAGATATCTAATTGCCCAAAATCATCAGCTATATGTGCTATTTTCGCTTTAAGCGGAAGCAAATCAGCAACTTCTTTATACCCTAATTTATTTTCTTTAAAATCCTTTTTTACGGTTTGAAACAGCTCAGCTCCTTTATAGCGATAATTATTCAGTAAAATATCTTTAAAATAACCTGCTTGCTCTATTTCATTACGTAGCAAATTAAATTTATTCTTATAAAAAATTGAAATATTCTTTGTTCTTTCTCTATCCGAAACTCCGAAAGACACATCGTCAAACGGAATTCTCTTTCCGATTTTCACGGTCAAACTACCATCATAAATAACATAATCCTTCTTAGGTATTACCTCAGCATTCCCATGCAAATACAAAGGCAATATGTCTATTTTCAATTGTTCTGATAAGAAAAAAGCTCCTTTATGAAATCTACCAATTTTATTGGTAAAGGAACGTCTTGCTTCAGGGAACACCACCAAGCAATAGCCTTGTTTGATTTTTTCTTTCAAAGGATCTAAATTACCCCCCACACCACTTGACACAGGATAAAAGCCAACCACTTTAGCCAATATGCCAAATACGGGCGATTTATATACCCAATCATTTACCAAATAAATAACATTTGGAGTCACCATACCAATAGTCAGCGTATCTATAAAAGAGGAATGGTTTGCAATAATAACTGCTGGTTTTTCAAAGGTTTCATTATATGGATTGATAATCTCTTTTTTAATAAACGGATTGCCATACAACACAATAGTGACCAGTTTTGAAATAGCATTGTGTAGCCATCTCATTTTCTTCTTTTTAGAAATAGGGATCAAAGGAAAAATAGTAATACTCAGTATTGATAATAGTATTGCTCCTAGTCCATAAATACCAAATAAAATTACTGAGTGTATAAAAGTTCTTAATTGTATAGGAGCCAATCCTTTTGAAGTACGCCAGCCAATAATAAAGTTAAAAATGAGTGGTTGTATGGTAAATGATATCAATACTGCCGATAAAATTCCGATAATGGAGATGATAGAAATTGACTGTAAAGCAGGGTGCTTAGCAACAATCATGACGCCAACTCCTAAAATGGTGGTAATGACAGATAATAAAATTGACGTTTTATAAGTTACCAATTCATTAATGCCATATTTATGTTTTTTCAATAAACCATTGGTCATAAAAATACTATAATCAACACCCAAACCGAAAATAAAAGTTGAAATAATAATATTAAAAATATTGAATGACACACCAAACAAGCCCATAACACCAACGGTAATCATCCACGTTAAAACTATAGGGATAATTGTAATCAATGCCAATTCTATACTTCTAAAAAACAAAATCAATATCAGGACTACAGCCAATAAGGAATAGCCAATAAGCTTATTAAAATCGTCTTTTAGACTCCCTAAAAATGTTTCATTAATATGTTTTCTATCAATAACAACAGTTTGTGGTAAATCAACCAACTTCTTTGAGACTTTTTCTAGGCTTTTATCATCAACTTTCACCAAAGATACTGCTGTAGAAAAACCTTTATCATTAGAAATAAACTCTTCTAAAAATAAGGAGTTAAGAGATTGATAATCGGCTAAACCTATCGGAGTAAAATCGGAATTCAGCACTGAATAAAATCTTTTAAAAGTAGTAGGTTTAAAACCAAATTCCGCCCCACTTTCTTGTAATTTTTTCTGTAGGATACCTTTTCTATCTGACTGCCAAAAGTTATTCCATTTGGCAATTTTATTTTCTTGTGCTTCTTTTGATAACACTACAGAACCTACTGAACTAAAACTTAAAATATCATTATTACTTTTAAGCGTTGACAACTCCTCAAAGATAGTATTGTTGGCTGTTAAGGTTTCTTCAATCGTATTACCATAAGCTGTAACATAAATGGATTTTGAAGCAAAATTCATCAAATCGTCTAGCTTTTTTTCGGTAGCTTTTAATCCCTCAGTTTGAAAGTTCATTTTTGAAATATCTTGATCAAAAATGACATTTTTATAGGTAAAAAGACTTATCAAAAATACAACCGCCAAGACTCCAATTAAAATCTTACTCTTATGAAAAGGATAAGCTGCAAAATTGTCTATCACAGTTTTTTTCTGTGCTTTACCTTCATTCTTTAAACGATAAGCTTGAGGAACAAACAACAAAGCGAAAATTGAAGAACTCACCACACTTATAGAAGCGAAAACGCCTAAATCTCTCAATGCTTCAGATTTTAAAAACAATAAACATAAAAAAGCCATCGCAGTAGTAATACTACTCATTAAAATAGGCTTGGTTACATCTTTATAAAGCTGTTTTACATCATTATTATTTTTATAATGGGTCAATATATGTAAGGCATAATCTAGTGTAATTCCTAACAAAACAGAACCGATTCCTAAAGATATAGATGATATTTGACCTTTTAAAAGATACAGAATAGCAACCGCTAGTAGGGCTCCAAAAACTGTAGGAACAAACAGAATGATAGGGATTAACAATTTTCTATAAAAGAAAATTAAAATCAACAACAGTACAGACATCGCGATACTAATGGTAAACTGAATGTCATGTTTTATCTGACTTGCATTTGCGACAGCTATAACTGTTGAACCATAATATTCACTAGAAACGGTATTAGAAAACGCCTTATTTAATCTTTCTTGTGTTGCATACAACTTCTCTACAAAGACAGTATTACCATCCGTTTCGTTTGCTGCCAATTTTGGCACAATAAACAGTAGTAAATTCTTATTGTCTTTGGTGATTAAGAATCCGTTATGGATTTTAAAATTATCGTCAATTTTTAATTGCTCTAGTTTTTTCAACCCTAAAAAAGTGAGGCCTAACGGATCTTTTAGTATCGTTTTCTTAGCAACAATACCCGTGGGAGAAATTAACGTTTTATAATTGGCCTTGGTAATTTCTTGAATGCTATCTTTATGTAATCGCTGCTCTATAGATTTATAATCACTTTCATTTAGAAAAAGCGGAATATTTTGATAAACAAAATCTAACGTTTTATCAATCTCATCATTGGCAATTTCACCTTGAATGGCTTTAATATAACCACTCTTATAATTATTTAAACTATCCACCAAGGTTGATGCATATTGAGTTAAATCGTCTTCATTGCCTTTGTTTTTTACCTCTAAATACACAATAATTTTATCGGCAAAATTAACATGCTGTAAAACTTTATTGGTAATGTCAGATTTTTCTGAATTCGGAATCAGCTTGGTAATGTCTTCCTCAAATTTCAATTTTGAAGCTGTAAAAGCCAAACCAGCAAACACAAGTAGCAACAAGCCAACAGCCAATAATTGTTGCTTTTGTAAACTGTGATATATTTTAATAAAAAAATTATCCATGTTTAACTTCTGTTTTACTTTTTCTTTTTAGACTTAAAATGACATATCCTATCAATCCGAAAAGAATAGCCATACAAGTTGCCAATACAAAACTACCCACTACATATTGAATTAAGTGTGCTTTGATATTAAAATTTGAATCTATTTGATCAAATTCAAAAGTTTTTTTACTCGCCAACACCAAACCACCCATTTTTAAACTTCCATAAATAATAAAGGGAATAAATATAGGAAAACTCACATTAGAGAATGCAAAACTGATGGTCTTATTTAATTTTAAAAAAGTGGCTACCACAACTGATAATATGGAATGAAATCCCCAAAAAGGAGAAATACCAATAAAAGTACCTAGGGCAATAGACAATGATTTTTTTAATGTTGAATCATTACTACCAATCAAATCTTCTTTAAAAAAACGTTTAAAACCTTTTTGTTTGAATTTTCTATAAAAATCTCGTGGTTTTATATAGACAATTGCAATGATTAACAACCAAGTATTGATAGCACTAATTCTGACAAAATCTTTAAAAGGTCTATAATGTGAAACTCTTTCTAAAGGGTCATAAAGTACTCGAATCGGAATATTCTTCACCAAAACACCACGCCAAGAGGCTTTAACCATAACTTCTACTTCAAATTCAAACTTAGTACTTAAAAATTTAATTTTGTTAACTTCTTTTACAGGATATAATCTAAAACCCGATTGTGTATCTTGTAATTTATACCCAGTTTCTGCCCAATACCAAAAGTTTGAAAATTTATTGGCAAAACTATTTTTTCTAGGCATGCCTTCTGCATTCAAATTTCTTGCACCAATCAATAACATGTTCTTATTTGCAGCACTCATCAACTCATCAATAAATAAGGGAATATCATCTGCATAATGCTGACCGTCTGAATCTATAGATAAAGCATATTCAAAACCAAAGTCTTCTGCTTTTTTTAAACCTAACTGCAAAGCATTTCCTTTGCCTTTATTTTGCTCTAAATGGATTTGCTCTAAGTCAGGATAATTTGATAAAATAGTTTTGGTTGTATCTGTAGAACCGTCATTTACAATAATAACATGGCTCGTATAGGTTAAAACGCCTTCAATTACTCGTTGTAATGTTTTATGATTGTTATAGGTAGGGATGAGTACGCAATAGTTAATTGCATCAATTCTTTGAGATATTTCTTGATTTGTACTCACCTAGAACTTTAAAGTATTAAAGCTCCGAAATTACATTTTTTTCTTCGGTTGAAAAAGATTTAGACTGTAAAACAAAGGCTTTGATATAGGTTTTTTTTGCTTTGCTAGAAACTGCTTTTAAATGCTTATAAATATAGGCAGCATCTTCACTTTTTTTTGCTCTATATTTCAATATTTTGGGTGAATTCTCTTGTATACTTAAACGAATTACTCGCAATTCAATATCTTTAGGATTCTCTGCAATAATATACTCTAGCATAGCAGCCCCTTCTTTAAAATATTTCTTTTTATTGGCAATTTTTTTAGCATGTTTTGCCTTTAATGTCAATGCTGCGGCTTTGTAAGCAACAAAAACAGCCTTATCCGTCTTTTTAATGTCTTTTAATTTTTCGAAAAACTGTTTTGATACTTCTTTAGAGTCTGATGCTTTTATATATAGCTCTCTCAATTCAGAAACTGAAGGTTGCCCAATAAAAAGGGAAATAAAAACTATGTAAAAGGTTATTTTCATTATGAATCAACTCTAAAAGTTCCGCTAAATTTCAAGGCCAATACTTCATCCATTTTGGTTATATTCTTTACTTTAAATTTACCATCTTCTTCAGTAATAGTCAATTCTAACTTCAAGTTTGAATTTATATTCGGATTGATCAATGCCATAAATTTTATATTTCTAGACGTTTCCATAAACAAGGTTAAGCCCAATGCTTTTTCGGTCAATTCTTTTATAATCTGAATCATACAAACGCCTGGCATTACTGGATTGTCTGGAAAATGACCCTTGAAAATTTCATGGTCTTGATTGACAACAATCTCAGCATTTACTTTATTGTCTTTATAAACAAAATACGCTGTTTTATATAAATTTTTTAATAGCATTATTTTTTAAAATCGAATTTATAATTTATTCCTATTTGAATTACTTTGTTGGAATGAGTATGATCTGACCGATCACCAATAGGTATATCAAAAAAACCTCTTTTATATCGCATTTCTAACTCAAATTTAGAAAATAATTCATAACTCAAACCCATAAAAAAACCCATATCCATTTCCTCGAATATACTAAAAATGAGAGAACTACCTTTAACATTATCTCTGGTTTTTAGCCCAACAAAAGGACCAACAATTGCATGCAACTTAATATTTTTAAATAGCTTAAATTTATTAGCAACTGCAATCGATAAATAATCTAATTCTATATCAGGGTTTGAACCGCCATCTAATTGTGGCCGAGCACCCTGTCTTGAATATATTA